>OKTO01000195.1_pt1 | contig 26423 bp, 23 predicted proteins | sample 1606101 | NCBI WGS metagenome assembly OKTO01 (sample SAMEA3879513, study PRJEB24766) | human gut metagenome | biome: human-associated habitat; feature: feces | place: USA | collected 1985/1987
CGGCTGCAAAACCGCCGCTCAGAGCCTTGTTCAAACCGCTGCCGAAGAGACCGTCTATCACCACATGGTCTGCCGTCAGCACGGGAGGTACAAACTGGGTGGTCACTTCGTGGAAGTCCACACCCGGCACGTCGGCCAGCCGCTCCTTGTTCGTCTCGCAGTCCGGCGAAAGCGTCCCTTTCGTATTGAAGAGATACACCTCGAGCCGGTAGCCCTTCCCGGCCAGCAGTCGCGCCAGGGCAAGCGCATCGCCACCGTTGTTCCCCGGTCCGGCAAAAACGGTGAGCGGCGTGTCCGGCTCCCAACGCTCGGCAATGGCACGGGCCAATGCGCGTGAGGCACGTTCCATCAAGTCGATGGAGGCAATCGGTTCATTCTCTATGGTATCTGCATCCAGTTGCTTGATGCTTGTAGTAGGAAATATCTTCATAATAGGATTATCTTAAAATCGTAGAGCAAAGATAGGGCTTTGATTTCAACTGTACAAAGAGAAGACGTTTTTTATCAAGTTGCTTTGCCCCCCGGGAAAAAATATCTGCTCCGTAAGGAAAAGTTGTCTTCAATGCAAAGGATTCTTAGAACAAAGCCTTTATTTACAGAAACAGAAATTCTGTTTTAAGTTTGCGTAGGCTTACGGATAAGTTTGCACAAGCTTGTCGGCAAGTTCCCGCAGGCTTGTCGGCAAGTTTCTAATTATACCCATTAACTTACGCAAAATAATGACTAATTTTGTACCCTCAACATATAATAAAAGCCAAAACAATAAAAGCATATTCAATGAGTACATCCCGACACCCGAAAGGTCTTTACCTTATCTTCGCCACCAGCACGGCAGAGCGTTTCAGCTACTACGGCATGCGTGCCATCTTCATTCTGTTCCTCACCCAGGCACTCCTTTTCGACAAGGAGCACGCCGCCTCCATCTACGGCAGCTACACCGGACTGGTGTACCTGACACCCTTAATCGGCGGCTACATCGCCGACAAATACTGGGGCATCCGCCGTTCTGTCTTCTGGGGAGCCATCATGATGGCATTGGGACAGTTTCTGATGTTCTTCAGCGCGTCCATGCTGGACGCTGTCCAACTGTCGCACTGGCTGATGTATGGCGGACTCACCTTCCTTATATTGGGAAACGGATGTTTCAAACCTACGGTATCTTCCCTCGTGGGACAATTATACGAACCGGGCGACAGACGGTTGGACTCCGCCTATACCATATTCTATATGGGCGTCAACGTAGGCTCTTTCCTTGCCCCGCTGGTATGCGGCTATTTTGGCGAAACCGGTAATCCGAACGACTTCAAATGGGGCTTTCTGATTGCTGCAATTGTCACCGTCTTTACGGTCATATTGTTCGAGACACAGAAGAATAAATACCTTATCGGTCCCGACGGTAAGCAGCTCGGCATCATTCCCGATGCTAAAAAGGAACAACCGCAAGCTACAAAGACAGCCGCCCAATCCACTACGCACAACAGCAAGAAAAAACGTAATTATCTCTTATTGGGAGTATTGACAATAGCGCTTGCCGTTTTCTTCTACTGGTGTTTCGGCAACGACTGGATCAGCATCGGCATCTTCACCGCCTGTATCGTCTTTCCTGTCAGCATCCTGTTGGAAGGCTCGCTTACGAAGATTGAGCGCGACCGCATCTTTGTCATCTATATCATCGCCTTCTTCGTAATCTTCTTCTGGGCAGCCTACGAACAGGCAGGCGCTTCACTGACGCTTTTCGCTTCCGAACAGACCGACCGCGTTATCTTCGGTTGGGAAATGCCGGCTTCCTGGATACAGTCATTCAATCCATTCTTCGTAGTGATACTGGCAGCTGCGTGCCCGTCATGCTGCACGCCATGGCAAACTGATTGGAGAACATGAACTGCGCCAGCTCGGTCAGTACGCCGTCCTTGGCGCGGAAAATATTCTGAAAAATGCTGTTGGAAACCGACGCCTGCTGCACGATCTGGGCGACGGTGGTTTTTTTATAGCCCTGCTCAAGAAACAGCTTGACGCAGACCGTCAGGATCCGTTTCTTGGACGGCCGGCTGGCATTTGTGCTTGCGATGAGGATCGCTTCCCTTCTGTCTGGCATTTGTCCGCACACATTGTAGCAAAGCCCCGCCGGAAACGCAAGAGGCGTGCGGTCTGACTATGCGCAAATTGCAGGATCCCGCAGCCTCAGACTACAGTATCGTACTCCCCCGCTCCGCCGCCGGCGAAATAGCGGTGCAGATCGAATGGGGAGAACACGCCCCGGTCGGTGACGATGCCGGAGATGAGGTGCGGCGGGGTCATATCGAAGGCAGGATAATAGCCCTTCACGCCCTGCGCCGCCGTGCGCACACCCATGGCCTGCAGGGTAAATTCCGGGTCGCGCATCTCGATTTTGACGGTATCCTTTGTCTCGTGGCCGATATCCGGCGCGCCGGTGACGAAGGTTGGAATGCCGAAGTGATTGGCGCAGATGGCGATCTGGAGCGTCCCGACCTTGTTGACGACATAGCCGTCGAGGCAGATCGCGTCCGCCGCGCAGGTAAAGAGGTCCACGTGCTCGCGCTCCATGACGAATGCGGGCATATTGTCGGTGATGACGGTCACGTCGAAGCCCATATCATGGCAGACCGTGGCCGTGAGGCGCGCTCCCTGAAAATAAGGCCGCGTCTCCGGGCAGAACAGGCGGAAGGTCTTCCCGGCCTGCCTCGCCTCCTTCAGCATCATGCCGACGATCGTTTCACCGAAGCACTGCGTCATGACCGTGCCGCCGTCTGGGATGAGCGGCACGAGATACCTTGCGATCTCATTTACCTTGCTGTAGCGGCGGTTGTTGGCGTTTACGGCGTGCTCGCGGATGGCAAGATCGACGGGCCGCGCCTCGCGGAGCGCCAGCTTCGCCGCCTCCAGACAGCCGTCACAGACCAGCTTCATCCGCTTGTACGTGGTCGGACGCGCGTTCGAAATAGTTTCGTCCGCCGCCTGCAAAAAGCGCAGCTGCTCCTCCGCCGGTTTTTCCCGGCACTCATATGCGGCCAGCGCCATGCCCATGGCCGCCGCCGTATACGGCCCCGCGCTCTGCGTGACCATGTCGCGGATGGCCTGCATGACCTCCACGTGCGTTTTGCAGCGGACAAACTCGATTTTCGCCGGATAGATCCGGCGGTCGAGAATCCGCACCTCGCCCGCATCGTACCACGCAACGTTTTCATATTGCAGCATGAAGGCCAGCCCTTCATCGGCCCGGAACTGTGTCATACATCCATCTCCTCCAGAATTTTTTCAAGATAGCGGCTGAACCGCTCCGCGACCGCCGCGCCCGTCTCGTTGACCTCCTCGCCGGAGACGGCCGCGCCCGTGATGCCGGCGGCCATGTTGGTGATCACGGAAATGCCCAGCAGCGGCAGACCACAGTGCGCCGCCGTCAGCGCCTCCGTTACAGTCGACATCCCCACGGCGTCGCCGCCGAGCAGGCGGATGGCGCGAATTTCGGCAGGCGTTTCAAACTGCGGGCCGGGCATGAAGAAATACACGCCCTCATGCACGGAAAAGCCGAGCTTTGCCGCGCAGGACTTCGCCAGCTCGCGCAGCTCCGGCGTGTACATCCGCGTAACGTCAAAGAAGCGCGGGCCGAATTCGTCCACGTTCCGGCCCCGCATGGGGCTGGAGCCGTTGAGCTTGATGTGGTCGGCGATCAGCATGAAATCGCCGCGATGATAGGCAAGATTCACGCCGCCCGCCGCGTTCGTCACGATCAGCGCACGGACGCCGAGCAGCTTCAAAAGCCGCACCGGCTGCGTCAGCTGCTCGAAATCGTAGCCCTCGTAGCTGTGAAAGCGTCCCGCGAGGCACACGAGCTTCTTTCCGGCCAGCTCGCCGAACATCAGCTTTCCGGCGTGGCCGGGGGCCGTGGAAACGGGGAAATTCGGGACCTCGTGATAGTCGATCTCGACGGTATTCTGAAGTCTTTCCGCAAACGGCCCAAGCGATGAGCCGAGGATCACCGCGATCTGCGGCGCAAACGGCATTCTTGTCCGGACATAGTCCGCGCCTGCTTCATAAAATTCATACGGTTCATTCATTGCACTGTCCGCCTTTCTTTTTTCTTTATCATACCGCGCGGAGGTGCGTTCCGTCAACCAAAACCGCAGCGGCGGCGCAATCGGCAGGGGTGGGTGCTGTCGAATGCGGTTGACTTTATGCGCGGCGTGTGATATAATTGTATCAATACAGTTCATACAGTCGGGGAGGAAAACTTCCGTGATCGCGATCAATTACCGGGATCCGAGGCCCATTTATGAGCAGATCCAGGCCGAGCTGCGCAGACTGATGCTGACGGGAGCGCTGCCGCCCGGCAGCAGGCTTCCGTCCGTGCGGGAGCTGGCCGGACAGCTGGCCATCAATCCCAACACCATCCACCGCGCCTACCGGGAGCTGGAATCGGAAGGGTACATTCTTTCCGTCGCCGGGAAGGGCTCGTTCGTCGCGCAGGTCGACCGGCTTGCCGAGCAGCAGAAAAAGGAGGCCCTCAACGCATTCCGGGCAGCGGCGCAGCGGCTGCGCGCGCTCGGACTGAGCGCAGAGGCGCTCGCGTCACTTCTGACGCAGGAGGAACCGACAGATGATTGAACTTTCGCACGTGACCAAAACCTTCGGCGGCGCAACGCGCGCGCTGGACGATCTGACGCTCACCGTGCCGCAGGGCGCGGTCTACGGGCTTGTCGGCTCAAACGGCGCGGGAAAGACCACCGCCATTCGCCATATTACAGGCATTTTCCGGCAGGATTCCGGCAGCGTGACCATCGGCGGTCTGCCGGTCTATGAAAACCCGGCCGTCAAGAGCCGCATCGGCTATATCCCGGACGATCTCGGCGTATTCGGCGGCGGGACGCTCCGGGAGCTGGCGGCTTTTTACCGCACGATGTACCCGCGCTTTGACGCAAAGCGCTACGCGGCGCTGCGCGACGTGTTCCGGCTGGACGAGGCAACGCCGCTGCGCCGGTTCTCCAAGGGCATGCAGAAGCACGCGGCCTTCTGGCTGACGCTGAGCCTGCGGCCGGACTATCTCGTGCTCGACGAGCCGGTCGACGGGCTTGACCCCGTCATGCGGCGGCAGATCTGGAGTCTGGCTCTCGAGGATGTGGCGGGCTACGGCACGACGGTGCTGGTATCGTCGCACAATCTGCGCGAGCTGGAGGACATCTGCGACCATGTCGGCATCATGCACATGGGCCATATGCTTCTGGAGCGGTCGCTGTCCGACCTGCAGGACAATTTCGTCAAGGTGCAGCTTGTCACGGAGAACCCGCTGCCGCAATCGCTCCAAATCCTGCATGAAAGCACGCTCGGCCGGGTGCAGACGCTGATCCTGCGCGGCGATCCGCAGACCGTCGCGGACGAGCTGGCGGCCAGCGCGCCGATGCTCTGCGATCTGCTGCCGCTGAGTCTGGAGGAGATCTTCATCTACGAGTTGGGAGGGACCGGCTATGACGTCAAAAATCTCGTGCTTTGACCACGCAGTCTTCCGGCGGGCACTGAAAATGACCGCGCCGGTCTGGATTCTATACACGCTCTACGAGCTGCTTCTGCCGCTGCGGCTGTTTTCCTTCTGCCGGGGCCTTTCGTCCGGTGCGGATAATTATATCGTGCAGATTGAAAAAACGCTCCTGAGCTATGCGCGCTTCAACGCCTCCATCGTTCCGTTCCTGCTCGGCGGGCTTCTGGCATGGGTGCTGTTTTCCTGGCTGTTCCGGGCGGGCACGGCCTATTTCTACGCTGCGCTGCCCGTGCGGCGCGAGACGCTGTTTCTGACGAATTATCTGACGGGCGTGCTGCTGTGCGCTGCGCCTGCGCTCTTGTCGTCGCTGCTTTTATGGGCGGTGGGCGCAGGCTTCGGCGCGGCGGCGTTCGTGCCCGCGATGCAGGTCTTTGCCGCGGCGATGCTGGGCTTTTTGCTGTTTTTCTCGTTCGCGGTGCTGGTCTGCTGCGTTGTGGGGCAGATGGCTGCGATGCCCATCGTCTATGTGATCCTGAATTTTACGTTCTTTGTTCTGGAAGCCATCGTGCGGCACCTGCTTTTTACGTTCGTCTACGGTATGCCCTACAGCCAGAGCAGCACCATGCAGTCGTTTGCGCTGCACGCCACGCCGGTGCTGGGGCTGCTGCAGGGCGGCTTCCGCGTTGCGACGGACTGGGCCGAGCGCGACGGTATGTACTATATGGAATTGAACCCGCAGCTGGAGGGCTGGGGCTATCTCGGCGCGCTGGCCGCGCTGGGGCTGGTGTTCGCGCTGTGCGCGTTCCTGCTTTTAAAGCACCGTGAAATGGAACGCAGCGGCGACGTGATCGCGGTCGGCTGGCTGCGCCCGGTCGCGCTGTATGTATTCACGATCGGCTGCGCGCTGGTGCTCGGCGCACTGATGGCAGAGCTGTTTTCCAGCCAAACGGCGGATAACTTCTGGTATGTGCTGCTGTTTCTGTTTGTGGGTGCGTTCGTGGGCTATTTCGTGGGAAAAATGCTTCTGCAGAAGACGATCCACGTGTTCCGGTCTGGCTGGCTGGGGCTTGGCATCTGCTGTCTTGCGCTGCTGCTCGCCTTCGGCGCGGCGGAGTTTGACCTGTTCGGCTACTCGCGGTATTTGCCGGAGCGCGGCGCGGTGCAGGCTGCCGGGCTGACGCATTACCAGTCGAGCGGCCTGTATACCACGCAGGACGATGCGTTTGTGCAGGATGTTCTTGCCCTGCACACGGCGGCCATTGCGGAAAAAGGCGCGCAGGAGCACCGCAGACACGCATATCAGCTCGGCGCCGATTACACGGAGCAGTTTTATATCACCTACCGTATGGCAGACGGCACGCTCACCGAGCGCTATTACAGCATCGTCTACAACGACGCCGAGTTGAAAGACCCGGACAGCCTCATTTCGCGCTTTTCCGCGCTCTATAACAGTCCCGTCTGCGTCCGCATCCGCGCGGGCTTCGACACGCCGCGCACGGAGAAAAGCGTGCTCTCGTGCTACGTCTCCTCCTACGACACCGGCGCAGACCTTGAGCTGACCGGCAGCGACGCGTGGCGGGTCTACGAGGCCTGTCTGGACGATATCAACGCGGGACGCCTCGGCGCGGCGGACGTGAGCGGCAGCACAAAGCAGAGCGATGGCAGCAATTATACGCCCCTGACCCTGATCTTCACCGTCAGCACGGACGTTCCCGGTCAGACGGACAGTTTGTATATCGATTCCATCCCCCTGTCCGCCGCTGAGACGGTCAGCGCCTTGCAGGCGCTCGGCGCAGACCCATATTGGCGCGCCGCCGGATAATGCAGAAACGTAAAAACGCCAATGCCCGATGCGGCATTGGCGTTTTCTGTTATGGCTGATCCATGTCGGAAATGAGAATATTGTCCGTCCCGTGGGCCTCGAATTCCGCAATGTAGTCGTCCATGCGGGAGACAAGCTCCTCGTAATTGTCGTTGGATACCGGCTGATACTCCATATCGCGCCGCGCAAGCTCCTCGGCCAGAATTTCATAGAACACCGTGTCCTCATAGTCCATGATGGCCTCGTGGATGCCGCCGTCGGAAAAGGCGCGGGACGGCACATCCGTCCCCTCGTACCGTTCGACGAGCGTATCCATGCCCTGCTCCCGGCACAGCGCGAAGAGCTTGGATTCCAAATCGTCGTAATCCGCAAAGCGGTCGTCCCCGCGGGTCGAGTTGAGAATCCAGTTTCCGATGTAAACCATATCCAGAAGACGGCGGAACTCTTTTTTCGATAGATCGATCTGCATACCAAAAGCCTCCTCTGCGATGTTACTCTATTATATACACTTTGGTCTTCATTTTCCACTGTAAAAATATGTAGCAGCCGAAAATCATTGCAACTCAAGAACTTTTTATTTCAAATGTATGATATGCACGAAGTTCTGATAATCTGAAGCAAAACGCGGCTGCTGTCGTCCCTCATCTGTCTGCTTCGCTTCGCTCCGCAGCCAGTTTCCCGAGGGGAAGCCTTGGGCGCTCCCGCGCCGCAAAGCAGGAAGGACGCGCCCTGCGGCGCGTCCCTTGGCGGTTATAAGGTTCTTGTGCAGACCTCGCGGACTTTGGATTGGAGGGTCTTGAGATCTGAAAAGGTGTCCGGGCGCTTGGTTTCGTCGCGCAGGAGGGCGGAGGGGTGATAGAGCGCGGTGAAGAGGATGCCGCCCTTTTCGGTGAACTGTCCGTGTTCGCAGGAGATCTTGAAATCCGGACGGATGAGGCGCATGGCCGCGATGCGGCCAAGGCAGACGATGATCTTCGGCTGGATGAGCTTCGTCTGCGCACGCAGAAAGCCGATGCACGCATCCTGCTCGGTCTGCATCGGGTCGCGGTTTCTGGGCGGACGGCACTTGACGATGTTCGTGATATAGCAGTTTTCCCGGCCCAGATCGATGATTGAGAGCATTTCGTCGAGAAATTTCCCCGCCGCGCCGACAAACGGCTCGCCCTGCAGGTCTTCGTTTTCGCCCGGCCCCTCGCCGACGAACATGACCTCCGCGTCCTGCGGGCCGACGCCGAAGACGACGTTGTGCCGCGTCTGCGACAGCGGGCAGCTGGTGCAGGACAGGCAGGCGGTCTGAAGCGATTCCCAGTTCAGCATATGAAGCACCCTCCTTTACCGTTGTTCCAGCTCATCGACCGGCAGGTCGTAGCCCTCGCGGAAGCGGCGGCGCTGGTTCTCCAATGCGCGGCGGCGCTGCTCCATGCGCTTGCGGCGGTAGCGGCGCTTGCGCAGCTGGTACAGCACGATCAGCACCAGAATCACGCCGATGGCGGCAAAGATTGCGATCACGACCCACTTCCACCAGTTTTTCTGGATATACGCCTCCGTCCCGGCTGCGGCGGACGAAAATTCCGAGCGCGCCACATCGGTGATGGCAAGCAGCTTCGTCTGTCCAAGGATCTCCCCGGCATAGCTGACCGTGACCGAGCCGAGCACGTCGCCCTCACGGACGGGCGCATCGACGCTTTCGCTGTTGAGCTGGATATCCGTGACCATCTTATCAGGGTCATAGTCGTTCGGAAGCAAAACCTTGATCTCGTCCTCCGGCGCAACGGCGACCGCCTCGGCGCCGGCGGAGTTGTTGATCTTCACCTGGTCGACCGGGTACAGAGGCGACATGATCGGCAGGTATGAGTAATTGTCAAAGCCATAGTCAAACAGCCGTGCGCACTCCGTAAAGTTCTCCATGAGCAGATCGCCGCTGTCAAGCACCGTCGTGGCTGCGCCGCAGACGATGCCCAGAAGATCGAGCCCGTCGCCGGTCGCCTCGGAAATGACGCAGCGGCCGGCCTGACTGGTATAGCCGGTCTTGATGCCGTGCGCGCGCGAATAATAGAGCGTATTGGACAGGGAGCGGTAGATCAGCATATTGGTCGTCTTGAGCTTGGGGATGTTCTGCCGCATATTGTCGTCAGGCAGCTGATATTCATAGGTGTCGACGATCTGGCGGAAGTTCTCGCTCTTGAGCGCGGCCTGCGTGATGATGGACAGATCGCGCGCAGTGGTGTAGTGGCTCTCGTCGTGCAGACCGTGGGGATTGCTGAAATGCGTGTTGAGACAGCCAAGCTCATAGGCACGCTGGTTCATCATGCGGACAAAATCCGCCACGGAGCCGGCAATATGCTCGGCAATGACGTTGCAGGCGTCGTTGCCGGAGACGACCATCATGCAGTACAGCAGATTTTCCAGCGTCATCTGCTCGCCGACCTGCAGCCCCGCGACGCTCGAATCGGCGTCCAGATCGTCGAGCGCGGAGGCCGAAACGGTCACAACATCGGACAGATTGCCGTTTTCCAGCGCCAGCAGGCAGGTCATGATCTTGGTTAGGCTGGCAGGATACACGCGCTCGTCCGCGTCCTGCTCATAGACGGCGCGGCCCGTGTTGAGGTCGATGAGAAGCGCGGCCTTGGCCGCGACGGAGAAGCTTGTCCGCGAGGAAAGCAGCCGATCCTCCGGGACGCTGTCGTCCTCTGCGGGAGCGTCCGCGCTGTCGGTCTGCGTCTGCTCCGGGTCTGCCGCCGTCTCGGCATCCACCGCAAGAAGCGGCAGCGTCAGGGAGGACAGCAGCAGGAGCAGGGAAAGCAGCAGGGAAAGAGCCTTTGTTTTTTTCATTTTTATCTCCATTTTATTCTGTTCGGATTGTACAGAAGCAAAAAAATATGGTATACTGTTTTACACATTATATAACAGGATGGCCCGGTATGTCAAATGGAGGCAGCTGTATGCGGAAAAAGCGTGTTGATCCGGCGCTGGTTCTATGGAGCGCGGCGATCGTTCTGTTCGCCGGCGCGTTCTTTCTCGGCCGCGCGACACTGCGCGGGCCGCTTCTCGAAACGCAGCGCACCGCGCCCGGCAGCACGGCGCAGGATGAATGGCGCAGCCGGGTCGAGGAAAAGGCGGCCACCGCCGCCGAAAAAAGCGCCCGCGTCTGCCTGAACACAGCGGCAAAGGAAGAGCTTCTGGCCCTTCCGGGCGTGGGCGAAAAGACGGCGGAGCGCATTCTCGCGTACCGGGACACGTATGGGAAATTTGTCACGGTCGAACAGCTGCTGGACGTCGAGGGGATTGGAGAGGGACTGCTGGAACAGCTGCGGCCATACGTCTATGTGGAGGAAAGCGAATGAAAATTCTGGTTGTAGATGATGAAAAGCTGCTCGTCAAGGGCATTAAATTCAATCTGGAAAACGACGGCTACGAGGTCGTGACCGGCTGCGACGGCATGGAGGCCGTGGAGCTGGCGGCGAGCGAAACGCCGGATCTGATCGTGCTCGATCTGATGATGCCCCGGCTCGACGGGCTGGAAGCCTGCACGAAAATCCGGGAGTTTTCGCAGGTCCCCATCATCATGCTGACCGCCAAATCCGAGGATATGGACAAGCTGCTGGGCTTTGAGCACGGCGCGGACGACTATCTCACAAAGCCGTTCAACATTCTCGAACTCAAGGCGCGCATCCGCGCGCTTCTGCGCCGGGCCGGTACGGCAAAAAAACAGACGCCGGAGCAGACGCTCGTCTGCGGGCACATCACGCTTGACCGCAGCAGCCGCAGCGCGTTTCGCGAGGACGTGCCGGTCGATCTGACGGCGAAGGAATTCGACCTCATGGAGCTTCTGATGCGCAATCCCAACCGCGTATATTCGCGCGAGACGCTGCTCGACGCGATCTGGGGCTACGATGTCAGCAGCGAGATCCGCACGGTGGACGTGCATATCCGGCGGCTGCGCGAAAAGCTCGAAAAAAATCCTGCCCAGCCGGAGCATATTCTGACCAAGTGGGGAGTTGGCTACTATTTCAAGTACTGAACGGCGCAGGCGGCTCATGCCGTCAAGCTCGCAGATCCGCAACGCGCTGGCGTATATGGCCGTTACGGTCCTCGTGCTCGTGTTTCTGAATATTTATTCCGCCTCCGCCTCGCGCGATCTGATGTTCAAGGCAAAATGCTCGTCCGCGCAGGATAAGCTGAAGGTCGTCACGTCCTCGTTCTCCGGCGTGGACGCGCTGACGCAGGAGACGGCGGAGCAGATCATCGCCGTCATCGGCGATATGAACGTCACGCGCCTGATCGTGACCGACGCGTCGGGCCGCGCGCTCTATGATTCCGTCCCCGGCCAGAATGCCGAGGGCAAATTCGTCCTGCTTGAGCCTGTCGTGCAGGCGCTGGGCGGCAGCGACTTTTTTCACTGCGTCTATGAAAACAGCACGCTCAAGAGCTACGCTGCCTCGCCGGTTCTGCTGCATGATACCGTCGTGGGGTGCGTGTATCTGATGGAATACGACGCCTCGCAGGGCAGCATCATCGCAAGTCTCGAGCGCACGATCTTCCGCGGCTCGCTGGTGCTGATCGGGATCATCTTTTTGTGCGCGGTCGTGTTTACCGTGACCGGTTCGAGCCGTATGCGGCGGATCATGACCTCCATGCGCCTCGTGCGCGAGGGCGAATACAGCCACAAAATTCAAATGCGCGGCTCGGACGAGTACGCGACGCTGGCGGCGGAGTTCAACAAGCTCACCGACAAGCTGCAGCAGACAGAGATCACCGAACGGCAGTTCGTCTCCGACGCCTCGCACGAGCTCAAAACGCCGCTGGCGTCTATCAAGCTGCTGTCCGACTCCATCCTGCAAAACGAGATGGACGCAGACACGATGCGGGAATTCGTCGCCGACATCGGCGCAGAGTCCGACCGGCTGACGCGTATGGCGCAGAAGCTGCTCACGCTCAGCCGGGCCTCGGCTGACGAGACAGAGGGCGGTGAGCACGAGGTCGTCGACGTCGGGCAGACGCTCTCGCGCGTGTTCCGTATGCTTGTGCCGCTGGCCGACCGGCAGTCGGTCAGGCTGACGGCCAGTGTGGAAAAGGGCTGCACGATTTTGTCCTTTGAGGACGATGCGTATCAGATCCTGTTCAATCTCGTGGAAAACGGCATCAAATATAACCGGGAAAACGGCAGCGTCCATGTCCGGGTGCGGCAGGAGGACGATACCGTTGTCATCGATGTGGAGGATACCGGCAGCGGCATCCCCGAAAACGCGCTGGAGTCCATCTTCAACCGCTTCTACCGCGTCGACAAGGCCCGCAGCCGTCAGGCCGGCGGCGCGGGACTCGGCCTTTCCATCGTGCATGAGATGGTCGGGCGGAATTTCGGCACGATCACAGTCCGTTCCACAGTCGGCGAGGGCTCGTGCTTTACCGTCACGTTCCCAAGCTTCGGTTCCGGAGAGGAGGGCGACCCGGATGCGTAAAAAGAAGCTCCGCCTGCTTGCCGTGCTGCTGGCGGCGTGTATGCTCTGCAGCTGCTCCGCACCGGTCTATCCCCGCAGCGCCGATGAACCGCAGCTTCAGTTCTATTACTGCACCGGCGAAGGCACGGATACCGGGATCGGCGCGCTTGCCGCACGTCCCGTGTCTGTGCCGGACGAACGCCCGGACGCTGTGCTGCAGCAATATCTGACCGCGCCTGCCGGGGAAGGCTTCTCCCTCCCGGACGGGCTCAGCAGCAGCTGTGCCTTTGATTCCTGCGAGGACGGCACGCTGACGCTGCTTCTGGACGAAACCGCGCCGGAGGGTCTTCCGGCGTCGCTGGCGGCAGCCTGTCTGACGCTCACCATGACGCAGCTGGACGGCGTGGACCGTGTGCGCCTCGTGCGCACGCAGCGGCAGACGGAAGTCACTTATACGGCAGAGCAGTTTTTACTGTACGACACATCTGCCGACCAGCCGGAATATGTCGTGCGGCTGTATTATCCCGACAAAGATGGCCTGCTCGCCGCGCGCGAGGCCGTTGTCCGCACCGCCGATCCGGAGCAGCTTCCGCTGCTTGCGCTTCAGGCGCTTGTCAGCCGCGAGGTTCCCGTGAATCTGACGCGGGCCATCCCCTACCGGACGCAGGTGCTCGATCTTTCCGTCACGAATGGCTCGGCCAGCGTAGTCCTGTCCGACGACTTCATGAGCTGCGACGTCTCCGCGCAGCAGGCAGCGAACGCTGTGCGCGCCATCGCCGCCACGCTCTGCGCACTGGACAGCATCACCGCCGTGCAGCTGTCCGTCATCGGCGAAACTGGCCTGACCTATTACGATATCTCCCAGCCCATCACCCCGCAGGCAGATTGGTATGCGGAGTAGATCGCATCGTATAGCCGTTGTCCTGCGTGTGCAAAAAGCGCGTTTGTTTCAAATCTGTTTCAAAATAACGCGGGATTTATGCGATACTGTCTGCAAAGGATATGATAGCATGACGATCCGGCAGCCCCCAAGCTCCTGCAAACCGTCTGGGGCGCAGGATACCGGCTGAACGCGGTGACAGGTTAAATAACAGATGCCCTGCAGGGAAGGCTTTGAAAATCGCCCGGCTCTTTGGATAGAGCCGGGCGATTTGTGTTCAGATGCCGCCTGCGATATAGTGCTTGCGTTTGTTTTCCTCCACACGGTCTTCGATGGCGTGGGAGGCTTTATAATAGCCCTTGCGAATCTCGGCGGTAATAAATTTCACCAGCACGATCGTCAGGCAGACGACCGGCATGATGGCCAGCAGCGTCCCCAGCAGCAGGTACAGCGCCGCGTAGCTCTCGGCCATGCGGGCGGCGTTTTCCCAGTAGGGATAGATCACGCCGTTCGTCGTCATGGCGCGCTTTCCGAACGCGCCGATCACGGAAATAAGGCCGGAGACGGAGAAGCGTCCGGTGTTCTGGACGATCGCGCCGCTGCCGATGGGGAATTTCTCCGTCATAAGCTTTTTCGCAAAGCCCGAAACGGGGTCGGGCAGGACGATCTCATAGCAGTCGATGGGCAGTTCCGCCATGGCGTTCAGTGCGCTGTAACTCATATAGATCATGGCTGTGGACGTGCTCGAACCGCTTGTATCGCCCGAGGCTTTGTTCCCGGCAGCAAGGGCGGCGTTCGTCGCGAAATCCGTCTCGCTCTGCACCACGCCCGCGATGGGGAAGGTTCGGCCGTTGATCGTAACCTCCATTCCGGCTACGTCGCTGCTGCCGAACAAGTTGAACGCCGTCTGCGCGTCCAGCACGACGCGGTCGGCCATGTAATCCTCGTCCGAGATGTAGCCGCCGGACAGGAGCGTCAGCGGGTGGAACAGGAAATAGTTCCCGCCTGCGCCGACCGCCGTGACCGTCACGCTGCCGGGCGATTTGCCGGAGACGGACAGGCTCGTCCGGCCGCTGTAGGCGTCGGTGTAGAGGCTGCCGCCCTCGGGCGCTTCCATGGAGTTCTGGACGAACTCGTTTTCAAGCGTCGCGCGGAACGAACGGATATCGTCAAGGGTTTTCGTCTCTGTGGTAGGCAGGAATGCGGAGATCTGCGCAAAGCGGTCCTCGCTGTCTCCGCGCCAGACATCGGCGGCGGACTGCGTGACGAGCATGCCGCGCACATGGCCGAGCATGGCGAAGCAAAATACCGACAGCGCCGTCTGGATCAGGCACGCGATCAGGAGGGCCAGCTTCCCTCCGTGGAGTCTCGGCAGCCTGTGCCGCCGTTCAAACCGGCCGCGCTGCTTCATCCGTTATCCGCAAGCCGTACCTGCTTGCCGGCCTCCACGGGCTTGTTGCTGGTCGTGATGATGAAATCGCCCTGGCTGATGCCGGAGACGGCGGCGGACTTATCGTCGCGGGCCAGCTCCTGCACGGTGACACGGGTGGCGATATAGCGGCTGCCGAGCGGCGAATTCTTCGACTGCAGGACATAGACGAATTTGCCGTTGGAGTCTTCACGCAGGCCCGAAAGCGGGATGAGCGCGTCATAATTGGCACTCTTCTGGCCGATGGAGAGCGTGATATTCTGCCCGGCCTGAATGTCGCCCGTGAGCGTGAAGACGAGGGTGCGATTGCCCGAAGACTGGGAATTTGTGATCTGGTCAAGCGTCGCGACCGCGTCGCCGCCCCAGAAGTTCACCAGCTCGGCGGTATCGCCGACCTTGACCTTTTTGGCCTGCTCGTTTGTGACGTCAATTTTGACGGTAAAGCCGCGATCGGTCACGTTGATGGTCGCAAGCGGCTGCTCCTCGCCGCCGATGGACTTGCCCGCAGAGGCGCTGATGGACGCGATGGTGCCGGACACGCTGGATTTGACCTCCAGCTCGTCGGCATTCTCGCGGAGCTTTGCAACTTCCTCCTGCTTGCGCTCGATGGCCTTCTTGGACGCCTCCATGTCGATGGAGGACGAATCGCCGAGATTCTGTTTGAAAACAAGGTCTTCAAGGGTTTTTTTCGTAGATTTGACCGTTTCAGCTGCGGAAGACGCGCTGGTGAGTTTGTCCACTGCCGTCTGTTGATCGGTGATCTGCGTGTCAAGCGCCTCGCTCTGGCTTTCCAGAGATTCGATGGAGCGCTCATAATTGCCGACGATGGTTTTTGCGGTGCTCATTGCGCTGTTGGCCGCTTCAATTTTATCGTTGATTGTCGCAACTTTTATCTTATCTTGCAAAATGAGCAGCCCCTCTGTTCGCGGGTTCTCATAGCCGTAGTAATAAGGAGCAAGTTTGGCAAACGCCTCACGATATTTGATTACAGTTTCTTCTGTCGATCCAGATGGAGTCTCAATTGGATTTCCATCCTTATCATACCTTGCAGACGAACTATTCCCCTCAATTCGTTTAATCATTGAGACATCTGATCTATCCTCATAGCACTCTTTCATAATTGCGAAATCATTGTCACACAATGTACTAAACGCCGCAAATACCTTTTCATATCGTGTAAGGTTCTCTATATATAGTCTATCTTGCAGTATTTTATCTATTTCTGTCTGATAATACGATGCATTGCTACAATCTTTGTACGACAGCGGAAGTGATTCCAGCAGCTTTTCTTTTTCCGCTTCCAGCGACTTCACCGTCGCTTCGTGCTCCGTGACCGTTGCCTGTGCATCCGTATACTCTTTTTCGGCCTTGATCTTCGTGATCTGATTGTCGACTGTGGTCTTCGCCGTCTGAAGTTCCTTCAGCTTCGCTTCGGACGCCGCCTTCTGCGTGGCGAGCTGCGAAGCGTCCATGGTGCTGTACTGACGGTAAATCGCAAGCGCTTCATTATAAGCATCGCGTGCATTCTGCACATCGCGGTTTTCCTGCGCCGCCGTGTTTCCGGCTTCAATCAGGCTCTTGTCGTAATTCTGCTGCAGCGTTTCCAGATCAGTCTCGGCCTGCTTCAGCTCATCCGAATCCTCCGCTTCCAGCACGAAGAGGGTATCGCCGACGTTGATCTCCTGACCGGTCTTGACCAGCACGCTGGAAACCTTGCGGGTCTGCTTGATCGTGACGTTATAGACCTCGCTGGCCTCGACGGTCCCCTGCCCGCGGATGCGGGCGTTGATCGCGCCGGAGGACACCTGCTGCGTGGCGACCTCTGGCAGCGAGGCGTTCATGATCGTTTTTGAGAAAAAGGTCAGCACCAGCAGCACGGCCAGCAGGATGATGGCCGCAGTTTTGACCCATTCGCGTTTTCTTACACTGTTTTCCATATCTCGTTTTCCCTTATCCTTTCACAGAGCCAGAATGTGCGATACCCTCCACCAGATACGCCTCGCCGTGCAAAAACAGCAGCAGACCGGGGATCATGTAAATAACAGCGGCAGCGAAGGCAATGCCGATCTCACCCGCGTTGATGCTGGACAGGAACATCGAAAGCGGCTGCTTTTCGACGTCGTTGAGCAGGATCAGAGGCTGCTCGACCATGTTCCAGTTGTCGATGAACACAAGGATCGCAATGGAATAGAGGGCGCTCCGGCACTGCGGCAGGCAGATGTTCCAGAAGATGTGCCACTCGTTCGCGCCGTCGATCTTGGCCGACTCAATGACGGCCATGGGGATGCGGCGCATGAATTTGGTGAGCAGAAACACCGAGAACGGCGCGAACGCGCCGGGCAGGAAGATCGCCCACCGGGTATTGAGCAGGTGCAGCCAGTCACTGACCAGATAGTTCGGCACCAGCGTGACCTGATACGGCATGAGCATCAGGATCACATAGAAGAAAAACAGACTGTCGCGCACCTTGCCGCGCCAGCGCGTGAAGCCATAGGCCGCAATGGACGCGACCATGAGCTGTGCGAAGACGATCGGCGCGGTCAGAATCACCGAGTTCCAGAATTTCAGCAGATAATCCGGACTTTTGAGCAGAACCGTAAAATACTGCGTGAAGCTGACCTTATCGGGGATGAATTTGAGGTTGATGGTCTTGGAGATATAGCTCTTGCCGTCGTTGGCGTTCTCGAAGACCTGACCGTAGCTGGCTGTGATCTCGCTCTGGGTCATGAACGAATTCGTGATCGTCAGAACCGTCGGCAGCAGAAACAGGAGTGCAAAGACAGCACAGAGCACAAAGCACGTTGCCCGGGAAAAGTACCGTTTTTTCTTTCTCATCCCTCCACGTCCTTTCCGAAGATGTTCTCCACAAAGAACAAAAGCGCAATGAGAATGACGATCACGATTGCCAGCAGCACTGCCGCGGCGGAAAGCCGCTGATAGTCGGCGGAGTTGAACATATTGTTCATGAAATGCTGCATCATATAAAGCCCGTCGTAGGGGTAATTGCCGGTCAGAAGATAAATTTCCCGGAAGACCTTGAACGAGTTGATGATGGACAGGATCGTCACGAACAGCACCGTCGGGGACAGGTACCGGAGCTTGATGTGGAAGAACTGATACGCCGCCGACGCGCCCTCGACCTCCGCGACCTCAAGAAGCTCCCGCGGGATATTGCTGAGCGCGGCCATGAACAGGATCATGTTGTATCCGAGGTTTTTCCACAAAAACAGCACGACGATGACAACCATGCAGTAATCTGATTTCAGCCAGTCGATCTTGTCCGCGCCGAACACGGCGAGAAATTCGTTGACGACGCCGTTATAGTGGAACAGCACCTGCCAGATCAGAATGATGGACGCGATGGGCACCATCATGGGGCTGAGGAAAAACGTGCGGAACTCGCTCTTGAGCGGAATGCGCGCCTCGAGCATCAGCGCCAGTCCCAAAGACAGCACAACCGCCAGCGGCACGGAAAGGCCGGTAAACGTGAACGTGTTTTTGACCGCGATCTTGAACGCGCCGTTCTGCCAGACGTTGATATAGTTTTTGAGACCCGCGAAGCTGTGGTCGGTCAGACCCGCGGTGAAGGAATAGTAGACGACGATCAGGAACGGGATAATATAAAACGCCAGCATGCCGAGAAAGCTCGGCCCGGAGAAGCACATGGACGCGAGAAAATCGCGCACCTTGTTGTTCATCCGCGTCCAAAGCCCTTTCCCGGACGGTCTTGTTTCATATTTCCCGCGCGACCGGAGAGATAGCTTCTGCACGTTTTCGTGTCTCCTTTGCGTTGGAAAATGCTCATAGCTCCCGACTGAATCTCAATCGGGATTTATCGGCATTTTCGTTTTTCAGGGAATTCGTATACTCACGCATTCCAGCGTAGGGGCGGACGGCTCTGTCCGCCCGCAGTATGCAGTGACTTTTCGGAAATCCACGGCAAATTCGCAGCATTGCTCGGGCCGACAGAGTCGTCGGCCCCTACAGGCTGCTCCGCAGCTTTCCCCTTGCCGCGTAAGGCGCGGCAAGGGGAGCTTTTTTTGTTGTTTTACCGCTGCTCCTGTACGTACAGGTTCACGCGGCTCTGGATCATGTTGGCGGTGGTCTGGACGTCCTTGTCGCCGGCGAAGTAGGCGGCGACCTCATCGGTGATGATGTCGAGGATCTCCTGATCGTAGTCATAGACGCTGCGCGTGCTGTTGATCACGCCCAGGATCTGGTCAATGTCCTCCTGCGTCAGCGCATAGACATCCTTATAGACCGTTTCGCCGTTTTCCATGGTCTCATAGCTGCCCCGGATGGCCTTGTCGGGCTCGCCGTCGCCGTCCCAGTCGACCTGTTCGCCGTTTTCGTCCAGCTGGTACTGCTCGGTCATGATGTCGGTCATTTCTGCGTCAAACGCGGCCTGACTGATGGGGAAGCCGTAATAGTAATTGTTCTCGTCTATCGTGTTCATCTTTTTGATGATCGAGCAGACGAAGTCCCACGCGGCGTCGGGGTATTTCGTGACGGAGGAAATGGCCATCGGCATCTGAAGCTCGAACGAGCTGCCGGAGCCGTCCTCGGTCGGATATCCGGTAAAGGTGATCTTGTCGCGGATCGCGTAGACGTTCCAGATATAGGAGTCAAAGTTGTACATCCCGGTCGTCGACATGAGCTGCTTGCCGTTCGTGATGCGGGTCGCGTCAGATTCCCACATCGCGTCGTCAACGGCAATATCGGCGGAGGAAGCATAGGCAATCGCGCCGTCACCGTCACTGGTTTCTGCCGGGAAGGAATTGCAGAAGGCCAGCAGCTGCTGGAACGCCTCGGAGTCAAACTCGCACTTGCCCGTCGTCCAGTCGACGAAAGCAGACAGGTTGCGGGACAGGCAGTTCGACAGAGCCGTGTTCTTCGTCCAGCCGTCAGAGAAGACCGTCGCGCCCTCCTGCAGCTGTGTCATGGCGTCCTGCACGGCAGCGACGTTCCATGTGTCATACTGGCTCGCGATGGAAGACAGCGCGTAGGCCGTCTGCACGGAGAAGCTGGTGGGCAGCTCATAGAGCTTGCCGTCCTTTTCCAGCGCACTCATGACCTGTGGGACAAAATAGTCGCGGCTCAGGCCGTTTCCGCCGTCCATAAATGTGTTGAGATCGGCAATCACGCCCTTGGCGGCGTACTTATCAATCGGCAGATTGCTGGTCAGGAAAATATCCGGCACGCTGCCGCTGATGATCTCGGTGGTGAGCTTGGTGACGCCGGCGTTGTAATCGTCGTCGGTCGCGTACTCGCTGTAGTCGACGACATTGATGCGGTACTCGTCGTTCGTCTTGTTGTATTCGACGATCATGCTGCGCAGGTTCCAGTCGAGATACATGCACGCGAGCGTCAGAACCTTCTTTTCCTTGATCTCAGACGCGTCCACACGGTGCAGGACGATCAGCTGATAGGTCGTGGGGTCGGTGCTCCAGTCCTGCATGAGGGCGGCCACGCGGCTGTCGGAGAGCATGGCATAGCCCGACATATTGTTGGTGTCAACGTCGCAGGCCAGCCAGTCGACGAGCTTCTCCTTCGTGTCCGTTTTGGCGGCATAGCCATAGATGTTATTATTGTAGGCGTAGTAGAAGTCATAGGCATCGTCGCCCGGGAAGATGCTCCACACGTTGGACGGCAGCTTGACCTTCTCGCCCCAGTCCTTCGTTTCCAGATCGATGGGGACGAAGTACTGGCCGTTTTCATCGGCGGCATTCACGTCGTCCGTGTAGTTGTACCACATAACGCCAACCTGCTGTGCGTTCAGCCGGCACAGACTACCGTTATACTGGCTGCCGTCGAGCTTGAACTGCACGTTGCCCTCTGCATCGAGGACGTAAATATTATTATAGTCGCTGACGTAGAGATTGCCGGCGGCGTCGACGGCGAAGGAGCTGAGGTTGCCGCTCATGCCGTCCTCGTTGTCCTCGTTGTTCGTGTCGGAAAGGTCGAGGCTGGCGATCGTGCTGCCGTCGGCAGCGACGTGCATCAGATACGAGCCGCCGATATCTGTGGAGGGGTAGTTCCACTTGCTGTCCGTGTTGGGGTCAAAATCGTCGGGCAGCTCATACTGCGTCGCATAGACGTTTACAAGCATCCAGAGCGTGCCGTCGTCAGAGCCGATCATGTTGTAGCAGTCGACGCTGCCCTCCGCTCCCTCCGGAACCTCCGGCAGCTGCAGGTTGGAAAGCTCTGTGCATGTGCCGGTATCCGGGTCAATGGTCAGAACGCCCAAGCGGGAGTTGTAATACGACCAGGTTTCGCCCGTGTCGGGGTCAGTGTTGACGATCTCCTCGCCCTGTATGCCGACCGAGGCATAGAGCGTCGTTCCGGCAGCGCAGATCTGGTTGAGGTACTGCACGCCGTCCGGCATGGTCAGGTCGAGATAATCGGCCTTATAGGCGTATTTTGCCGTTGTCTGGGAGGGCTTGGTCTGGTCGATCAGAGAGCCGCTGGAGTCGGTCTTGCCGGGGTCCTTCGTCCCGTCCTTTGAGCAGCCTGCAAACAGGCCCACGATCATCAGCGCCGCAAGCAGCAGCGCAAAAATCCGTTTTGTTTTCATGTAATACTCCTTTTCATTTCATGCCCAATGTCCATAATCTATATCTTGTGCTGACGCACAGTACAGGCGGCCTATCTTGCCGTCTGTATCATACCAAAACAAAGACGCAAAAGAAAGCCCGGCGTTGCATTTTTCATATTTTTTTAAGAACTGACTTCGCCTGCACCCGGCGGAATGCAGTGGATTGTCGGCGAATTCGTAGGTTTCCGCGCATTCGATTGTAGGGGTCGATGCCCACATCGACCCGTTGGGCAACCGCGAATTCGCCGGAGATTCCCGTAAAATTGGTGCATTCTGCCGGGCCGATGTAGGCATCGGCCCCTACAGGGTGCTGCGCAAATCTGACAGTCTGCCGCTTTACTCCGACGGCATTGTCTCTGCCTGGATAGGCAGGATCACCTCCGCCGTGAATTTTCCGTTTTCCGTGTAGCGCTTGAAGCCGCCGGCCATCTGGGCCATGATCTTTGCACAGGTGCGCAGGCCGATCTTATTGGACTCGATGCGGCCGGAGGCGGGGTTCACGCTGTTGGACAGGCAGATGTGCAGCGCGCCGTCTTCGATCAGGGCGGCGATGGCGACAGACTGGGCGGGGTCGGCATATTTGCGGATGTTGTCGAAGAGATTGTCGAGCACCCGCTTCAGATACATCACGTCGGCCTCGATCTGCACCTCCTGCTGCGGCAGCAGCAGCTGCACCATAAAACCCTGCTGCTGCAGCTGGACACGGCTCTCGCCCAGCAGCTGCTCCAGAAGCAGCCGCGCGTCATAGATTTCCATCTGCATGGGCAGCTCCTTGCATCCAAACAGCAGCGAATACCGGAACAGTTCGTCTGTCAGCGTCTTGAGCTGCTCGGCCTTGCCGTAGGCAGCGTCCAGATAGCTTTGTAGCTCGTCTTCCGAGCGGTACTGCCCGTTTTTCGCAAGATCGAGATAGCCGAGCAGCGCGGTAAGCGGGTTGCGGATGTCGTGCGACATGGCGGTGATGAGGTCGCTGTTCTGCTGCAGGGCACGCTGCTCCTCGCTGGTCTTGCGCAGGAGCGACAGGCGCATCTGCTCGACGCTGGCTGTCAGCTGTGAGATCTCGTCGCGGCCCTTCAGCTCCAGCTGCAAGTAGAGATTGCCCGCGCCGATGGACTGCACCTCCTGCGAGACGGCGACGACCCTGCGCGCGACGCGGCGGTTATACGCCAGCAGCGTCAGCGCCAGAACCGCGCAGCCCAGCAGCAGCGAAACGATCCACAACAGATCGTAGAGCCCGGAATCGGAATTATCATAGATCACGGCGTAAAACGTGCCGTCGCGAAACACGATGGGATAGACGACGCTGGCCATCTGCTCCTTGAGCGAATACGCGTCGACCGCCGCGCTGTCCGCGCCCCACCAGCCGATCTCGAGGATCTGCCGCTGGTCGTGGTAGAGCATGATATAATAGTTTTTTCTCGACTCGCCCCAGCGGGCCAGCATATCCGTGTCGCGCGTGGAGATGCTGTTCTGCCGCACAAAGGACTGGAACTCCTGCGCAGCCCTGTTCGTGCGCTTCAAAACAGCCTTGTCGCTCATATAGCTGCGTTCGATGATCTGCTCGCCGGTGAAGTTCGCCAGCAGGCAGACGCACACACCCAGTACCAGCCCCAGCAGCAGCACAAACAGCGGCTTGACGCTCAGCGAAACAAAATGCTTCTTTTCAGTCAATCTGATAGCCCTTTCCCCAGACGGTGCGGATCAGGCGCGGGTTGGCCGGATCCTCCTCCAGCTTCTTGCGCAGGTTCACAATATGCACCATCACGGTATTGTTTGACGCCGGCATATATGTCTCATGCCAGACCGTCTCATAGATCGTGCGCACCGGCACGACGCGGCCCCGGTTCTCCGCCAGGCAGTGGAGAATGGAAAACTCCGTCTCCGTCAGCTCCAGCGGCTGGCCGTTTACCAGCACGCGCCGGTTTTCCTCGTCGAGCACGATGCCGGGGCGGAGCGTCCGCCCGCTCGATTTGCTCTTATACACCCGGTAGCGCCGCAGCAGCGACTCGACCTTCATCATCAGCTCCGCGTGGGAAAACGGCTTGGCGAGAAAATCGTCGCCGCCGGAATCATATGCGCGGCGCTTGTCGCCCTCCTGCGTCTTGGCGGTCAGAAACAGGACCGGGGCTGTGGAATACGACCGGATGCGGCTGCACGCGTCATAGCCGCCCAGCTCCGGCATCATGATATCCATTAAAATAAGATCAAGCTCCGGGTGCTGCCGGACCTGCTCGACCGCCTCCGCGCCCGTCGCGGCCTCCAACACGGTATAACCGCCCGTCTCCAACAAGATCCGGCAGATACGCCGGATATCCGGCTCGTCGTCTACCACCAGAATGCGGATCGCCTCTTCCATGGCTGCTCCCTCCTTTTTGTGGCGCTATTATATCACACTTCCGCAAGCTTCCGGGCAGAATTAAGAATTTTTAAGACATTTTTTATCCCGTGCGCAAAACTGCGTGACGAAACGGGGAAAGCGTGCTATACTATAATAACTTGAGCATAGATGCACGCGCCCGTGCATCACCTCACAAATCACCCGCCATAGGAACCGCAAATGGAGCTTTTATACACCGACAATCGAATCGTCGTCTGTCTCAAGCCTGCGGGCGTTTTGTCCACTGACGAGCCGGGCGGTATGCCGGAGCTGCTGCGCCGGGCGCTGGGAGAGGACGAAACCGGCTGCGTGCGCGTCGTGCACCGGCTCGACCGGCCCGTGGGCGGCGTGATGGTCTACGCGCGGTCGCGCATGGCTGACAGCATCCTGTCCCGGCAGGTGCAGGCGCATACATTTGAAAAGGACTATCTCGCCGTATTGGAGGGGATCCCGGACGCGCCGGAGGGCGTTCTTGCCGATCTTCTCACGCGCGACGCAGCGAAAAAGCAAACCTTCGTCACGCACACCCCCGGCCCGGACGCACGGTCTGCCCGGCTTTCGTACCGGGTGCTTGGCGTGAAGGACGGGCGCGCGCTTGTGCGTATCCGGCTGGAAACCGGCAGGACGCATCAGATCCGCGCGCAGTTTTCCTCCCGCGGCCTGCCGCTCTGCGGCGACCGGAAATACGGCGCACAGTCAGACGGCCCGCTCGGCCTCTGGTCGTATCAAATCGCGTTTTTCCACCCGCAGACGAATGAACGCCTCGTCTTCGCGCATGACCCGCCGCAGGCTGAACCGTGGCTTGCGTTTTTCGACACCCTGAAAGAGAAATAGGAGGGCACCATCCCCATGGCAGCAACAAAAGCAAATTCGATCGTGATGACCGAGGGCAGACCCCTGCCGCAGATCATCCGCTTTTCCGTCCCGCTGGCGCTGACCGGCATTTTACAGCTGCTGTTCAACGCCGCCGACGCAGCACGGCCCTTGCCGCCGTCGGCGCGACAACGTCGCTTATCAACCTGCTCATCGGCGCGTTCATCGGCATTTCCGTCGGCGTCAATATCCTTGTCGCCCGTTATCTCGGCTGCCGGGATGACGAGCGCGTCTCCCGCTCCGTGCACACCTCGGTCGTGCTGGGGCTTGGGCTTGGCGTCGTGGTCTTCCTGCTGGGCTTTTTCCTGGCCAGTCCCCTGCTCCGCCTGATGGATACGCCGGAGGATGTTCTGCCCCTGTCCGACCGGTATCTGCAAATTTACTTCATCGGCGTGCCCGCCTCGCTTCTGTATAACTTCTGCGCGGCGGTGCTGCGGGCCTTCGGCGACACAAAAAAGCCGTTTTTCTTTCTGTCCATCTCCGGCATAGTCAATGTACTGCTGAATCTGTTTTTCGTAGTCGTCTGCCGTCTCGGTGTGGCGGGCGTCGCGATCGCAACCGTCGTCTCGCAGTATCTCGCGCTGGCGCTCGTGCTCGTCTGCCTGATGCGGCTGGAGGGCTGCGCGCAGCTGGAACTCAAAAAACTCCGCTTTTACCCGGACGAGGCCCTGCGCATGATCCAGATCGGCCTGCCTGCGGGTCTTCAGTCCGTAATTTTCAACATTTCCAATGTCATGATCCAGTCCTCGATCAACTCCTTCGGCGCGGACGTGGTCGCGGCGAACACGGCGGCAGGCAATCTCGACTCGTTCATTTATACGGCCTGCAACTCCGTTTATCACGCCTCCATGACCTTTACCAGCCAGAATCTCGGCGCGGGCAAGCCGGAGCGCATCAAGCCCGTCTACCGCGACTGCATCCTGACAGTCCTGCTCATCGGCGTGCCGATGTGCGCGCTGCTGTACTTCTTCGGCCAGCCGCTGCTCGGCATTTACATTGCAAAGGACGACCCGGCCTATGCCTCCGTCATTGCCAGCGGCATGGTGCGCGTGACGTATATGGGCATGACCTATTTCGTCTGCGGCATCATGGAGACGTGCTGCGGCATGGTGCGCGGGCTTGGCCGGAGCTGGATGCCGATGGTCGTGACGATCTTCGGTGCGTGCGTGCTGCGCATCATCTGGATCTACACGATCTTCCAGACGCACCACACGCTTGACGTTTTGTATCTGTCCTACCCTGTCAGCTGGGTCGTGACGAGCGCGGTGCACGTGCTCTGCTTTGTTCTGATCTACCGCCGCATGATGGCGCGGTGGAACGCGCATAAGGAGGAAGAAAATGCGAGTTATTGACATTGAAGACGTTGTCTATGCCATGCGGAACCAGACGCAGTTCGTTCTGCGCTGTGAGGAGGTCTTTCACGACAAGATCAGCTCCGCTGCCGCCGCGATCCTGAGCGCACAGCCGCGCAAGCCCTTCGTCTGCCTGACCGGCCCCTCCGGCTCCGGCAAGACGACG
>OKTO01000215.1_pt1 | contig 24908 bp, 17 predicted proteins | sample 1606101 | NCBI WGS metagenome assembly OKTO01 (sample SAMEA3879513, study PRJEB24766) | human gut metagenome | biome: human-associated habitat; feature: feces | place: USA | collected 1985/1987
CACTGTCGCCCGCCGAGACGGACGGCATGACGGCGAGATTGGAATACTGCGAGACGTGGCCGTCCGGGTGGTTGATGACGACGGTCGTGCCGAGGAATTCATCGTCATAAACCGCCGTCACGACGCCGGAACCCGCGGCCTTGACCGGCGTTCCGACCGACGCGGCCAGATCGACGCCCGCGTGCGTCCGCCAGTCCTGCGTCGTGGCGTTATACTGCAGCGCATCGACGCTGTAGGCGGCCTGCGTGCTGCCGGAAACGGGCCAGACGCGCACGTTCTTCGCCGCCTCGCGGACGGACTCGTCCGTCATGGCGGCTGCCGGAGCCGTTTCCTCCTCCGCAGCGGCGGTCGGGGCCGGCTTCTGTTCGGCGGACGGATTTTTGGCCGGTTCTTCCGCGCTGGTGGCAATGGACATCGTCTCCTGCCGCAGTGCTTTCTTCTCGGCGATGGCGCCGGACACGAACAGCCAGCCCGAAACGCCTACCGCGCATACGCACAGCGCCAGAACGATGTAGTAGCCCTTTTCGCGGAAAAAGCTCCGGATCCGCTTCTGGTTCGGATGATTTTCGTTTGTTTGCATGATTTTGCACCTCCGAGGCTAAGTATGTGCCAAAAATCGGAGGATTAAACCAGCGGAGGAAAATTATTCGTGTGGGAAATTCGTCTGTAAGTAATACCGGAGAATGCGGCTGCGGGTGACGATGCCGATGAAATCGCCCTTGTCGTCGATCACGGGGACGAAGTTCTGCTCGGCGGCGACGGAGATCAGATCCTCCACGCGCGTGTCGACCCGCACAGGCTGCACGGTGCGGCGGTGCTCGATCTCGGAAATGGAATGCTCCTCGGTCTGGCGCAGGTCCATCACGCACAGGCGCTTGAGCGTCCAGAGCAGGTCGCCCTCGGTAACAACGCCGCAGTATTTCCCGCTCTTGTCCAGTACGGGCAGTGCCGCATAGCCGGAATGCTCCATCCGTTCCATCGCCTGCCGCAGCGTGTCGTCGGACTCTATATAGGCGCACATCGCCTTCGGCGTCAGGAAAAAGAGAATATTCATGCGTCGGCCTCCTTATATCTGTAGTATATCATAGCATACCGAATAGCCGAGGGCGTGACGATTTTGTAAACTGCGCGGGCGCAGAAAAAATTTGCCGTTCCGCGTCTGTTTTTCTTGCATTTTCATGAAAGTTAGATTATCCTAACATTCAGAAACCAACAGGGAAAGGAAATGCAGATATGACACTTGACGAGCTTTCCGTCGGACATTCCGGCGTCATTACCGCGGTCGGCGGCGAGGGGATCCTTCGGTGCCGGCTGCTTGACATGGGTCTCATCCCGCACACGCGCGTACACGTCAGCAAAATTGCGCCCATGGGCGACCCCATGGAGCTGTTTCTGCGCGGCTATACGCTCACGCTGCGCAAGGAGGATGCGCGCAGCATCACGATTGAGGAGGACGCAGAATGATCTTCGCACTGGCAGGCAACCAGAACTGCGGCAAAACGACGCTCTTTAACCAGCTGACAGGCTCGAACCAGCACGTCGGCAATTTCCCCGGCGTGACGGTCGACCAGAAATCCGGCCCGGTGCGCGGGCAGAAGGACTGCACCGTCGTTGATCTGCCGGGCATTTACTCGCTCCGCCCGTACACGGCGGAGGAGATCGTCACACGCGATTTTATTCTGAAAAACAAGCCGGACGGCATCATCAATATTGTCGACGCGACCAATTTAGAGCGCAATCTCTATCTGACGCTCCAATTATTGACGCTGCGCGTGCCGACGGTGCTGGCGCTCAACATGATGGACGAGCTGACCGGCAACGGCGGCAGCATCGACACGGATAAGCTCTCGCAGCAGCTGGGCGTTCCCGTCGTGCCCATCTGCGCGGCCTCCGGCGACGGGGTCGAGGCGCTGATCGAGGCGGCTGTGCGCACGGCGGAGGACAAGCGCCTGCCCGCCGTCGTCGATTTCTGCGCGCCCGGACCTGTCCACCGCTGCATCCACGCCGTCTGCCACCAGATCGAGGACCATGCGCAGCGCGCGGGGCTTTCCGTCCGCTTCGCGGCGACGTGGGTCATTGACGGCGACGAGGCCGTGCTGGAGCAGCTGCGCCTCGATCAGAACGAAAAGGAGCTGATCGAGCACTCCATCGTCCAGATGGAGTTGGAACGCGGACTTGACCGCAACGCGGCCATCGCGGATATGCGCTATACGTTCATTGAAGCGCTGGTCAAAGCCTGCGTCGTCAAGCCGCACGAAAGCAAGGAGCGCCTGCGCTCGGTCAGCGCGGATAAAATTCTGACCGGAAAATATACCGCCATCCCGATTTTCATCGGCGTGATGCTGCTGATCTTCTATCTGACGTTCCATGTGATCGGGCAGGGACTGAGCGATCTGCTGGCTTCCGGCATTGATGCGCTAACCGTCGTGGTCGATCGGGCGCTGACGGCCTATCACCTGAACCCCGTCGTGCAGAGCCTTGTGATCGACGGCATTTTTCAGGGCGTCGGCTCGGTTCTGAGCTTTCTGCCGATCATCGTGACGCTCTTTTTCTTCCTGTCTATTCTGGAAGACACCGGCTATATGGCGCGCGTGGCGTTCGTGATGGACAAGCTGCTGCGGCGCATCGGCCTGTCCGGCAAGTCCGTCGTGCCGATGCTCATCGGCTTCGGCTGCACCGTTCCGGCGGTCATGGCGGCGCGGACGCTCCCGTCGGAGCGCGACCGCACCATGACCATCCTGCTCACGCCCTTTATGAGCTGCTCGGCAAAAATTCCGATCTATGCGTTCTTCTCGGCGGCGTTCTTCCCGAAGTACGCTGCGCTAGTGATGATCGGGCTGTATGTGCTCGGCATCCTGTTCGGCATTCTCTCCGCGCTCGTGCTCAAATCCGCCTTCCGGGGCCGGCCGGTTCCATTTGTAATGGAGCTGCCGAATTACCGCCTGCCGAGCGTAAAAAGCGTCGCGCTTCTGCTCTGGGACAAGGCGAAGGATTTTATCGAGCGCGCCTTTACTGTTATTTTCCTTGCGACCATCGTCATCTGGTTCCTGCAAAGCTTCGATACCCGGCTGGACGTTGTGACGAGCAGCGAGCAGAGCCTGCTTGCAATGGTCGGGCGCTGGCTCGCGCCCATATTTGCGCCGCTGGGCTTCGCGGACTGGCGCTGCGCGACGGCGCTGATCACCGGCTTTATCGCAAAGGAATCCGTCGTCAGCACACTTCAGATCCTGCTGGGCACAGCCGCCGTCTCGACGCTCTTTACCGCGAAGGCCGCGCTGAGCTTTCTGGTCTTTACGCTTCTGTATACCCCGTGCGTAGCGGCCATCGCCGCCATCCGGCGCGAGACGGGTTCGGCGCTGCGAGCCGCACTCATTGCGCTTTCCCAGTGCTGCATTGCGTGGCTGGCCGCGTTCGCAGTGTACCATCTGACGCTGCTGCTCTGAAAACAGAAACTGCCGCCCGGCCGGGCGGCAGTTTTTTCACTTGGCGTATGTACGGACACTCAGACCTCCGGATCGAAGCGCTCAAAAATCGGAATGCCGCCGGCGGCCTCGCAGGCCAGCAGATCCTCCTTCGTGCGGATCGTCCAGTCGACCTCCTGCGCGCCCCAGACGCGGACGCACGAGCGCAGGCAGCAGCTGCTGCGGTCTTCAAACTTGTACGCGATAAAGTCCGGGACCGTCAGGAAGTTCAAAAGCAGATTGCCCGCGATGAACCGCTTGTACCACGGCAGGCCCGCCTTGTCCTTCTCAAAATTCATAGAAAGCTGCCCGCGGCAAATTTCGGGGCGGAGCTTTTTCACGTCGATGAGCGCGAACGGGTCAAACGACTCGATGCAGAACTCACCCTGATAGCTGTCCAGCCGCTCGCAGACTGCCTTGGCCAGCGCCATATGGTTGCCGCGCGCGGTCTTAAGCTCGATGATGAGCGGCGTTTCGTGCTCGAACAGGGCAAGAACCTCGTCAAAGGTCGGGATCTGCTCGTCCGTGCCCTCAAGGCGGAGCTGCTTCAGCTCGTCCAGCGTCAGATCCTCGATCTCGCCCTCGACATTCGCGCAGCGCTTCAGATCAGAGTCATGGAAGACGGCAAGCGTGCCGTCCTTCAAAAGATGCACGTCCAGCTCCGCGCCGAAGCCGCGCTCGATGGCCCGGCGGAAGGCGGGCAGAGAGTTTTCCGGGACGACGGGCTTGTCGTGATAGCCCCGGTGGGCGTAACGGTACTTCTTGAGAACCTCCCACTTCCGGTGTCCCTTCCGGCACCGCAGCGCCAGCGTAAACAGCAGATCGAGCGCCAGAAGCACGATCAGGATGATGCAGATTGTCAGCATAGTTACAGACTTCTTTCTTGCTATATTTTAGATAGGCTTGAGCAGCACTGAAACCCAAAACACAAACCAGCGAAGCATTTGTGTTTTGGAAAGGAGGAAACGGGCTCAGAGGATAAGAGACGTCGCACATAGCGGCGGCTCGTTCCGTCGAGGCCGTTTCCGACGCGCCGCCTGTTACGGTACATCAAGTTTGATAACAGCTGCCTTTGAATGGCTGCTGTAAAAACGCTTTGCGTTCAAAATTTGCAAAGCAGTACGGATTCGCCGGAGTTCTGTAGGTTATGCGGACGGGGTCAGTCGTCCATTTCCTCGAACGCTTCCAGCCCCTTCTTGGCCTCGGCCTTGGCGTCGCCGTGGTGGACGAAGAGCATGGTCACGAAGCTCAGTGCGACGAACAGCGCAGCATACGGGAACAGGACGCGGTAGTCGATCTTGCGCATGAGCGTACCGGCGACGATGGGCGTGACGACCTGCGCGGCCATGGAGGCCGTGTAGTAATAGCCGGTAAATTTGCCGATATCCGAGCCCTTGCACATCTCGACGACCATGGGAAGCGAGTTGACGTTGATCGCGGCCCAGGCAAGGCCGACGAGGGCGAAGACGACAAACATAATGGCGTTGATCGAGGAGAATGTCGTTGTGAGCACATAGCCGCTGGCAAAGCAGACGGTAAGCAGGATGATGCCGCCCTGGATCGTGCGCTTGCGGCCGATCTTTGAGGCGATCTGGCCGATGGGGATGTACGAGACGATGGCGCCCGCCGTGGCGATGAGCAGGCAGGTCGATGCGCCGCCGAGGCCCTGCCCCATGACGACATCGACATATGTCGAGAACCACGTCGTCACGCCGTTATAGCCGATGAACCAGAGCGCGATGGAGGCCAGCAGGAAGCCGAGGCTCTTTTTGACGGGCTTCGGGAGCGTCTCGTGGCCGCTGCCGTCGTCCTGCGCAAGGTTCCATTCCGGGTGCTGCTTTTCAAGCGCCTGATTTTCCGCCGTGAGCTTCGGCTCCCTGATCGTGAGGAAGAGCACGGCGACGGCGACGAACATAATGGCCGACACAACGATAAACAGCGGCTGATAGTTCACATGATCCAAACCGGCGGTCTTGGAGTTGGGATAGAGCACCGCCGCAACGCCGAGATACAGAATGCCGCCGACCGCGCCCATCAGATTGATGATGGCGTTCGCACGCGAGCGCAGCGGCTTTGGCGTCACGTCGGGCATGAGGGCGACGGCGGGAGCGCGGTACGTTCCCATGGCGACGAGCAGCAGGCCGAGGACGATGACAAACGAGGCCGTCTTGAAGCCGGAGGGCTGGGCGGCGTAGCTGTTGTCGAGCAGAGGGAGAATGTTCATGAGGATGATGGCGCAGCCAGTGCCGAAGAGGATAAAGGGCATCCGCTTGCCGAGCTTCGAATGGCTCTTATCCGAGACAGAGCCGAAGAACGGCAGCAGAAAGAGCGCCAGAATGTTGTCCGCTGCCATGATCGCGCCGGAGAACGTTTCGTTCATGTGGAAGGTCTTCGTGAGGATCAGCGGCACGATGCTGTCGTACATCTGCCAGAACGCGCAGATGGACAAGAACGCGAGGCCGACCAGGATGGTGCGCTTGTTGTTGAGCTTCATTTCGGTTCTCCCTTTTCTAATGTATTGAGGACTTCGCGGATATTCCGCATACAATACGTCGGCTGAACGCCGTATTTCTCAATATCCTCCATCACACCCTCGCCGGACAGGACGAAGATCGTGTCGATCCCGGCGTTCACGCCGCAGGCGATGTCGGTATACACCCGGTCGCCGATGAGGCACGTTTCGCGCGGCGAGAAGCCCGTCTGCTCCATAGAAAGCCTCGCCATTTCGGGCTGGGGCTTGCCGATGACCTTCGGGCGGCGGCCCGTCGCGGTATGGAGCATTTCGATCACGCTGCCGCAGTCCGGCGCGCTGCCGTACCATGTCGGGCAGACAAGATCGGGGTGCGTGGCGACGTAATCCGCGCCTCGGTTCAGAAGAATGCAGCAGCTTTCCAGCTTTTCATACGTCAGCTCCGTGTCGTAGCCCAGAAGCACAACGGCGCAATCATCCCGCAGCGTCTCGGCGACCCGCAGCCCCGCCAGCCGGAGCTGGTTTTTCAGCGATTCCGTCCCACAGACGTAATAGACCGTCTCCGGCAGGTAGCGGCCCCGCAGATAGCGGATCGTCGCGTCTGCGCTGGTCAGAAAATCGTCGGGGAAGGCCTCGATGCCGAGGCGGGCCATCTTTGCAATATACGCGTCGGTCCCGCGCGAGGAATTGTTCGTCAGGAACAAATACCGGCCGCCGATGGCGCGCACATAGCGCAGGAACTCCAGCGTCCCGTCGAAGAGCGTTTCGCTTAAATAGATCGTGCCGTCCATATCCAGCAGGAACAGCCGTTTTTCCGCAAGAGACATTCAGCCACCTCCGAGGATCAATAAAAATCTGATAATGATTATACAGTGTTCCGCGCCGTTTGACAAGCGCCGGAGAAGGCCGTACAATACACATCAGAAAAATTGACTGAAAGGAAGCCGCAATATGCTGAAAGATCTGCACACACTCTCGCCATATCTGGACTTTATTCATGCCTGCAGCGCAGACCCCGACTACCGTGACCCCATGCTGCTCACAGAGCAGCAGCTGCACCGGAACCTGCTGGATGCGCCTGAAAACCCGAATACGCGCGTGCTCGGCACGTTCGAAAACGACACCGTCACAGGCGTGTTTGCGCTGCTGGTGCTGGAGGACGAGAAGTATCTGGAGCTTCTGGCTGGACTTTCCCGAAGCGCGGCGGCCTATGACGAGCTGCTTGCGCATCTGAAATCGGCTTACCCCGGCTATCAGGCGGACTTTGTCTATAACCCGCGCAACCGGCTTTTGCAGGCAGCGCTCGAAGCGCTGGACGCGAAATTTGATCCGGAGCAGCAGAAGCTCGTCCTGCGGCGGACTGTCCCGTATGTGCCGGATGCGCGCATCGTGCCCTACCGTCCGGAGTACCGGGCGCAGTATCTGGCGCTGCACACCGGCGACCGCTATTGGACGGGCGAACGCGTGCTGGCTGCGCCGGAAATTTTCCGCGTTCTGCTGGCGATCGAGGACGGCGAAGCTGCGGGCTATATCGACCTGACCCACAACAGCGCGGAAAACGAGCCGTATGACCTGTTTGTCCGTAAGGAGAGCCGCAGGCGCGGCCTTGGCCGCGCGCTTCTATCAGCAGCGGTTCAGGAAAACCGGCCGAACGGCATGGCGCTTCTGGTCGACATCGACAATGAGGCCGCGATTGCCCTGTACGAATCACAGGGCTTCGAGCGTGCGGAGGGCGAAAACAACATCACCGCGCATATTTGCCTGTAACGCATCAGCCCCCGGCGGCCCATTCGGGCTGCCGGGGGGCTGGTGTTTTTGGGGGTCAATCCCACGGGTTCATCGGGTCGTCCGGCTCAGTCGGGTCGGTCGGTTCATCCGGATTATCCGGATAGTCGGGGTAATCCGGGTCAGTGGGTTCCGGCTCCTCCGGAACTTCCGGCTCAACGTACGGCGTACACTTGTAGCTTGTGTTGCGGGCCTGATACGCATCCTTGTGCAGTGTCTCGGTCTTGATGACGTTTCCATTCGCGTCCACATAATCGCGGTAGGCCATGACGGTCTTGCCGACGTAGGAATACTGCACCATGTCGCCCTTGATATACTTGTTGCCGTCCTTGTCAACGACGATGTTGACGGTGTTGCCGTTTTCGTCGAGGGCGGTACCGGCGTCGGTGATGATGGTCTTGTCGCCGTCGATCTCCATCTTGGGCTGGATGGTCGCGACAACCTCGTGCCGCAGGACGATATGGTCGTAGCCCTTGTCCTTCGGCGCGGTGCCCACGAGCTTGACGTGGACATAGCCGCCGGAGACAGACGCGTCGATGCGCAGCGGATGGTCGGTGCTGTTGACGAACTTATAATCGAGACTGCCCCAGTAGATCGTCGCGTCCATGCCGAGCTGGACGTAGGTGACGGTGAACATATGCGGCGCACGCTCTGTGACCTTGAGATCGGCGTAGAGGCAGGCGGTATAGATCGTGGACGCGACCTGACAGACGCCTCCGCCGGCCTCTGCCTCGCTCTTGCCGCCGGTCTGGTAGACGATAGCGGACTGATAGCCCTTCTCCGGCGTGCGCTCGCCAACGATCTTGTTGAACGAGAACTCGTCTCCGGGGTTCAGGATTGTGCCGTCGATGGCCTTGCAGGCCAGCTCCAGATTCTTCGTGCGGCCTGCCTGCGCGGTATGCGGGCTGTCGCAGGAACCGAGTACATCGGAGAAGTATTCCTTCTCCAGCTCGGCCAGCGTGACCTCCGGCTGGATTTCCTCGGCCTGAATGACGATCTTCGTGCCGGGATCGGCCATGGCAAGCTGCTGCGTGTAATACGACACGTCGAAGCCGAAGCCGACCTTTTCCGCAACCAGCTCCTTCTTTTCCTCGTCGTAGTACGCGTCCTTCATCTCGGTCGCAAACTGGTCGTAATACTGCTGCAGATCGACCGGCGCGCAGGGCTCGGTATCGTAGTCAAATTTCAGCTCGGACAGGTCGCCTGCGTTGAACCGGGCGACGACCGCGTCATAGAGCGCGTCCGCGTCAAGCGAAATTTTCGGCGAACCTGTCACGACCGTGACCGTTTTTGCGTCCGCGTCGACCGTGACGGTCGGGTCGACCTTTTCCGACGCGCAGGCGCGCGCGGTCTGGTCGATCAGATCGCGGATATACGCGGTATCGAGATTCGTCCCGGATTCGAGCGAAATGTCCTGCCGGGTCTTCTTCGCGCGTTCGTATGTGAGAAGCGCCGTAATCGGGCCGCCGTCGCGGCCATAATTCATGGCGGCATCCGCCGCCTCGTCCGGGTTGAGGGCGACGTTGGTGATCTCAGGGGTGAAGTCGATCGTCCGGTCTGGCAGGACGACGGTGAGCGTATCGGTGGCCGTCTCCTGTTCGACGGCAAGCGTCACAGCGTTGATCGCGGCGTCGCGCTTCAATCCGCCGACGTTCACGCCGGCGACATAGACGTTCGGGAAAATGGTGTCGCTTCCCTTTAATATAAATCCATAGGTGCACACGCCGAGCACCGCCAGCAGCACGATGCAGCCCGCGATCACCGCGGCCTTCTTCCCGGCATTGCCGGACGGCTGCTTCTTCGGCGCGGCGGCTCTGTCCGCCGCAGTTTTGTGCGCGGGACGGCTGGCCTCAAATCTGCCTTTCTTTCTGATAAGAATCCCTCCTATTCAAAAGCCGCAGAGGCGACATACTCTATTTTGTGTCTGTATTATACATAAACCGACCGCTTTTTGCAACGGCATTCCCGACAGGAACGGGCTCTGGAATTCTGAAATTTCTATTAACATTTTCGGGTTTACGCTCTGCGCATAGCTGAGACCCGTTCCGTCGAGGCCGTTTCCGACGCGCCTCCGGCGGCCCTTTCTTTTCCGCCTTGCCGGAAAAGAATGGGGAGAAAAGGGGCGCTTGGACGCGTTTGGTGCGTGCTGCCGGTACGATTTAGGCAAGTACCAATTTTATAGTCGTTACGAACACACACTCATCCTACGAGCGCAAAACTACGCGCCGCCTGTTACGGTACACCAAGATTGATGGCAACTGCCTTTGAATGGCCGCAGTAAAAACGCCTTGCATTCAAAATTTGCGGGACAGTACGGATTCGCATTGGTCTTGCTGACTGCCGTATCCCAACGCTGTTCCTGTTATCGCGGGAAAAGCCCAGAAAAACCGAAGCGGTTTTTCTGGCCGCTTCAAGGAAGTCCAAAGGGAAATCGAAATCCCTCCGGGCTCGTTTTCTTTTGCCAGCGTTTTCTTTTGGAGAAGCAAAAGAAAATGCTGGATGGCAGCCGCAAATTTCTAATATGGGTTCTTACTTTGAAAAGTGCATTGTTGACTGCAAATCAGTACAGAGAAGTCTTTTACGTCCCCGCTGTCTGTGCGCGCAGTGCAGCGTAGACGCCGACGAGCTGCGTCGCAAGCTTTAACGGGTCTTCGGCCTTTTTGAGCTTGACGGACAGCATCGGCACCTTGCCTGCCGAGAAGAAAATGCGGCCCTTGAACTGCGCCTCGGCGCAGCAGGCGGAGATGGCGGCAAAGTCCATCGTGGAAAGCGACAGGAGAACCGCACCGTCTTTCTGCGTGATCTCCGTGATGCCCGCCGCTGCGGCTCTTGCGCGCAGAAGCGCGATGGCGATGAGGTTCATGACGCCCTTCGGAGGGTCGCCAAAGCGGTCGACGATCTCGTCGAGCAGCTCATCTGCGTCCTCCTGCGTGCGGATGGCCGCCATGCGGCGGTAGAGATCCATGCGCTGCTCGCCGGAGGCGACGTAGTCCTTGTTGATATTTGCCGTGACGGTGAGGTCTGCGGTGCATTCTGGCTCCTTCTGCGCCGCCTCGCCGCGCTCTTCGAGCACGGCGTCCTCAAGCAGCTTCAGGTACATATCGTAGCCGACGGTCATCATATGGCCGGACTGTTCCGCGCCCAGCAGATCGCCCGCACCGCGAATTTCAAGGTCGCGCATGGCGATCTTGAAGCCGGAGCCGAACTCCGCGTATTCGCGGATGGTGTCGAGCCGCTTTTCCGCGATCTCGGACAGGACTTTTCCCTTGCGGAACGTGAGGTACGCATACGCATGGCGGCTCGAACGGCCCACGCGGCCGCGGATCTGGTGCAGCTGCGCAAGGCCCAGCCGGTCGGCGTCCTCGATGATGAGCGTGTTGACGTTCGGGATATCAATGCCGGTTTCAATGATGGTCGTGCAGACGAGAATTTGAATTTCGCCGTTTGACATCGACTGCATGACGTCGCCGAGCTGCTCCTCGTTCATCTTGCCGTGGGCGACGGCGACCTCGGCCTCCGGAATGCGCTGCTTGATCTTCGCGGCGCACTGGTCGATGGATTCCACGCGGTTGTGGAGATAATAGACCTGCCCGCCGCGGGCAAGCTCGCGGCGCATGGCCTCGTCGAGAATGCCGTCCTGATGCTCGAGCACGAAGGTCTGCACTGGATAGCGGTCCTGCGGCGGCTGCTCGATGGTAGACATATCGCGCAGACCCGACAGCGCCATATTGAGCGTGCGCGGGATGGGCGTTGCGGATAGGGTTAAGACGTCGACGCCGCGCGAAAGTTCCTTCAATCTCTCCTTATGCGTCACGCCGAAGCGCTGCTCCTCGTCGACGATGAGCAGGCCGAGATCGTGAAAATGAATGTCCTTCTGCAGCAGCTTGTGCGTGCCGACGATCAGATCGATCTTGCCGGACTGCAGATCGAAGAGCGTTTTTTTGATCTGCGCAGGCGTACGGAAGCGGGAAAGCACATCGATGGTGACCGGGAAGGTCGCAAAGCGGCGCATGGCCGTGAGATAGTGCTGCTGGGCCAGAACGGTCGTCGGGACTAAGATCGCGACCTGCTTGCCGTCCAGCATACACTTCATGGCCGCACGCAGCGCGACCTCCGTTTTGCCGAAGCCGACGTCGCCGCAGAGCAGACGGTCCATCGGCGCAGGGGATTCCATGTCGCGCTTGATCTCGTCGATGCAGCGCAGCTGATCGTCCGTTTCGGCGTATTCAAAGCTCTCCTCAAACTCCTGCTGCCACGGCGAATCCGCCGCGAAGGCGAAGCCCGGCAGGCGCTTGCGCTCGGCATAGAGCTTGATGAGGCCCGCAGCCAGATCCTTGGCCGCAGCCTTGGCCTTCGCCTTTGTCTTTTGCCACTGGTCGCCGCCGAGCTTGTTGAGCCGGACGGGCGTATCCTCACCGGCGCCGATATACTTGCTGACCAGATCGAGCTGCGTTGCGGGCACGTACAGGCAGTCCGTGCCCTGATAGGCGATCTTCACATAATCCTTCGTCACGCCGCCGACCTTCAGCTGCTCCATGCCGACGTAGCGGCCGATGCCGTGGTGCTCGTGTACGACGAGATCGCCGGGGGTCAGATCGGTGAACGAATCGAGCTTTTTGCGGTTCGTTGCCTTTTTCGGCGCACGGACGCGCTTGCGCTCCTGCCGGACGGCGATCTGCCCCTCTGTTAAGATGGCAAATTTGAGCGTCGGGTATTCAAGCCCCGCCGGGAGCGAGCCGCCCGCAATAAGGATCTGTCCCGGCTGCGGGAGCTTCGTCAGCGGGAAGGACAAAAGCGCGTTCAGGCCGCTTTTGGCAAGCAGTTCCTTTAAAATTTCCCCGCGCCGCTGTCCGCCGCACAGAACGATGGAGCCGTACTGGTTCGACGCGTAATTTTTCAGGTCTGCCGCCGCTGTTTCCAGACTGCCGCCGTAGCCCGGCAGCTGCCGGGCTGTAAAGGAAAGCAGCTGCTTGGGCGGCAGCGATTCGGGATACCGCGCGGCCAAAAAGCTGTCGCAGTAAATGACTGCCCGGCCGCGCAGCGACGCGGCCAGATCGTCCATCGTGGCGTAATAATCGCACAGCTCGCCGAAGAGCGTGCCGGAGGCCAGGAACGAATCGAGCAGGAGGCCAAACTCCTCCGCGCGGTCTTTTTCCCCGCGCTGGAGATTGCCGTGGTCACAGAAGGCGACGACGGCCTCCTGCGGCAGATACGAGGCGGCAGTCGTGAATTCCGGATAGATCAGCGCCATGTACCGGTCGGCGCTGGCGAAAAGCGTCTCGTTTTCGAGCGCCTCGCAGTCCTTCTGCAGCGTTTCGATGAGCGCCTGATTGGGCGTTTTGCGCCGCTGCTGGCGCGCGATGATGGCGCGCAGGTCCTCGCACAGGCCGGATATCCCCTGCGGGTGCAGGTGCGGCTCCGTCTCGGCCACGGGCAGGAGGACGGCCTCGTCAACGTTTTCCGTGCGCCGCTGCGTGATGGGGTCAAAATAGCCCATGGTGTCCAGCTCGTCGCCGAAAAACTCCGCGCGCAGCGGCTTTTCCTGCGCAGGCGAATACACGTCCAGAATGCCGCCGCGCAGCGCAAACTGTCCCACGCCCTCGACCAGACTTGCGCGGGAATAGCCCGCGCGGGTCAGGCGTTCGATCAGCTCCGGCATACTGTATTCCGCACCGACCCGAAGCGTCACGGACGCGGAAAAGAGCGTCTGCCGCGGGAGCGTGCGCAGCAGCAGCGCGTCCAGACTTGCCACCAGCACCGGGACGCGTCCCTGCGCCAGCGCGTACAAAAGCCGCAGCCGCTGCTGCTCCCACTGCCGGGACACGCCGATGGCCCCGGCCAGCGTCAGCTCACGCGACGGCAGCACGGGCGGCTCTTCGCCTAAGAATGCCCCCAGCTCGGAAGCCAGCCGCTTCGCGGCCATATCGTCCTGGCACACGGCAACGAGGGGTCTGCCGGACTGCTCGTGCGCGGCGGCAAGCACATGGCTGCGCGGGGCCTGACTCAGTCCCGACACAGCGACGGCCTGCTTCGCCTCCACGGCCTTCAGCAGCTGGTTATAATCGGTGCTCTTTTGCAGAAGCGAAAGCAGAACGTTCATGGGATTCTCCTAAAAACAGTTTTTTGCCCAACAGGCAACGCGCATAGGAGAGAGTCTCCTATGCGTAGGGGGTGTGGGTATTGAAAGTGAGATGGGGAGGGAATTTGCACAGCACCCTGTAGGGGCCGATGCCTTAGGGTGCGCTCAGAACATCTTCCCGTTATACTCCGCCGCGGCCTTTTCGCAGCCGTTTTTGACGATGCAGAGGGCCGCGTCGCCGGCGTGGGACATAGCCTCCTGATAGTCGGGCCATTCGGTCTTGGAGACGGTAGACAGCACCCAGTCGGCCAGATCGTAATCGGGGTGCGGCTTCGCGCCGACGCCGATCTTGACGCGCGGGAACTGGTCGGAGCCGAGGCAGGAGATGATGGATTTCAGGCCGTTGTGGCCGCCGGCAGAGCCGTTTTTGCGGATGCGGAGCTTGCCGACGGGGAGCGAAATGTCGTCAAAGAGGACGAGCACCCGCTCCGGCGGGATCTTATAAAAGTGCGCGGCAGCCTCGATCGCGATGCCGGAGGCGTTCATAAAGGTCAGTGGCTTCATGAGAAGCAGCCGCTGCCCGTCAAAGTCCGCCTGCGCGGTGAGGGCCTTGAAGCGCTCCTTGGAAACCTTGACCTGCAGGCGCGCAGCCAGCAGGTCAAGGGACATGAAGCCGGTATTGTGACGGGTCTTCTCATACTCAGGACCCGGATTGCCGAGTCCCGCAATCAGCCAGTCATAGGTTGGCTTTTGAAACAGCATAAAATCAGAACAGAACGGACATGGAGTTTTCTTCGTAGATTCTCTGGATGGCGTCGGCAAAGATCGGGGAAACGTCCAGATACTTGATCTTGCTGCACGCACCCTCAAGCGGCGGGATGGTATTCAGGAAGGTCAGCTCCTTGATGCAGCTGTTGGCAATGCGCTCGTTGGCCGGGCCGGAGAGCACGCCGTGGGTCGCGCAGGCGTAGACCTCGGTCGCGCCGCCGATCTCAACGATGGCCTTGGCCGCGTTGCACAGAGAACCGGCAGTGTCGACCATATCGTCAAAGAGGATGCACTTCTTGTCCTTGACGTCGCCGATGACGTTCATGACCTCACACTGGTTGGCCTTTTCGCGGCGCTTGTCGACGATGGCGAGGTTCATGCCCATCTTGTTGGCAAACGTGCGGCTGCGGGCGACGGAGCCGACGTCCGGAGAGACGACGACCATCTCCTCCGGATGCTCGAACTTGGACATATAATATTTCACGAAGACGGGATTGGAGAGCAGGTTGTCAACGGGGATGTCAAAGAAGCCCTGGATCTGGGACGCGTGCAGATCCATGGTCAGCACGCGGTCGGCGCCTGCGGCCTCGATCATGTTGGCGACCAGCTTTGCGGAGATGGGGTCGCGGCCCTTGGCCTTGCGATCCTGACGGGCGTAGCCGAAGTACGGGATGACGGCGGTGATGCGGCCGGCGGAGGCACGGCGGCAGGCGTCGATCATGATGAGCAGCTCCATCAGATTGTTGTTGACCGGCTTGCAGGTCGACTGCACCAGAAATACGTCGCTGCCGCGGACAGATTCATTGATCGTCAGGGAAACCTCGCCGTCGGCGAAGGTCGTTACGGTGCAGTCGCCCAGCGGCAGCCACAGCTTGCGGCAGACGCCCTCGGCAAACGGACGGTTGGCATTGGCACAGAATACCTTGACGTTCTTACCATGAGAAATCATATGAAATTACCCTCTCTCTTGTGTTGTTCGGTCTGTTCCTGTTCTGTGTGTTCTATATCATGGCGGCACCCGCCGCCGGGGATACGAGGCTTATTTTTTCTCCTTCAGCTTGTGCCGGTTGGCCCAGTCGCGCTTGTTCTGCTGGCGGGCGCGGGCGATGGCGAGCGCTGCGGGCGGCACGTCGTCGGTCACGGTGGACCCGGCGGCGATATATGCGCCCTGCCCGATGTGCACGGGCGCGATGAGATTGGCGTTGCAGCCGATAAACGCGTCGTCGTCAATGACAGTGCGGGATTTTTTCACGCGGTCATAGTTGACTGTGACCGTGCCGCAGCCGAAGTTGATGTTTTTGCCTACGTCGCTGTCGCCGATGTAGGTCAGGTGGGAGATCTTCGTGCCGTCGCCGATGGTGGAGTTCTTGACCTCCACAAAATCGCCGCAGCGCACGTGCGAGCCGATACGCGAACCCGGACGGACGTAGGCGAAGGGGCCGACGGTCGTGTCCGCGCCGATCTCGGAATCGTAGACCTGCGAGGCGTTGACGCGCGTATTCTCTCCGACCTTCACGTTTTCCAGATAGCTGTTCGGGCCGATCATGCAGCCGTCGGCGATGGACGTCGTACCGCGCAGCACGGTCCCGGGCAGCAGCTCTGCCCCGGCCCCGACGAAGACGGTCGGCTCAACATAGGTATTGTCATAGTCCCAGATCGACACGCCTGCGGCGGCCAGATCGTACAGAACGCCCCGGCTGAGCACGGGCTTCCACTCGGCCAGCTGCTGCATGGACGAAACGGCGTAGACGCCGTCGCGGTCGGTATAGGGAATACCGTGCTCCTTCATGAAGTCGGTGAAAATAAATGTATCATCCAGCGCGTCCATCAGCGCCTGACGGCTCACGGAGCTTACGCCGCTTTCGACCGGCGCGCCGGAAAACGCTTCCTCGTCGACGGCAAACGGGTCAATGACGGCGGGGCCAGTGACGACGATGACGTCCTCTTCCTGCTCGTCGGCCGTGGACAAAAAGACGTGGAGCTGGTCGGCAGTTTCCTCGAGCTTCGCGCAGCTCAGCTCGCAGCCGTCCGGGAAGCAGTGCTTCGCCTCGGACAGGAACCGCTCGTGGCAGACCAAAAAGAAACGCCCGACCCCGCCCGCGGCCAGAGAACGCGTCAGCCACGACAGCAGCGGCGTCCCCATGATCGCCTGCAGCATCATCGGGCGGGAAAAACCTGTTTTCGCGGTATCGTCAGGCACAAAGACGACGGCAGACAAATCAGACAACAGACCCACGCTCCTTCACCGATAGACATTCTGCTTGTATTATAGCACAATTACAGCGCTGAGCGCTGTATGCACGGCGCAGCCGTGCAAAAAATCGGCATAGCCGATTTTTATTGTCGCTGTAACAGCAACACAAAGACTTTTGCAAAGCAAAAGTCTCGTGCCAATGGCACGTGAGCGCACACAGTGCGCCCTTTGTGGCTATTATAGCAGAGATTATGCTGTTTGTACAGAAAGCCGCGCGGAATTTTCACGGAAAAACAGAGAAAGTTTTCTGGAAAAACGGGCTATTCATTGCACAAATGAACAAACTATGATAGAATACCCACAGATTATCAGAAAAACAAAGAGGAGCAACTATGCTGACACTCAAGAATCTCAGCCTGACAGCGGCTGACGCGCAGGGACGCGCGGACATTGTCAAAAACGTCTCTCTGGACGTAGAAGACGGAAAATTCCTTGTCATTACCGGCCCGAACGGCGGCGGCAAGACGACGCTGGCTAAGCTCATCATGGGCCTTGCAACCCCCACCGGCGGCCAGATTTTTCTGGACGGCGAGGACATCACCGGCCTTTCCATCTTCGACCGCGCAAAGCGCGGCATTTCGTATTCCTTTCAGCAGCCGCCCCGGTTCAAGGGCATGAAGGTCTCCGACCTTCTCACCATCGCGGCGGGCAAGGCGCTTTCCCATGACGAGGCCTGTTCCTATCTGACGCAGGTAGGTCTGTGCGCGCGCGACTATCTGAACCGCGACGTGGACACGAGTCTGTCCGGCGGCGAGGTCAAGCGCATCGAGATTGCGACCCTGCTGGCCAAAAATTCCCGGCTTATGATCTTTGACGAGCCGGAGGCAGGCATCGATCTGTGGTCGTTCGCCCGGCTGACGGAAACATTCCGCGAGCTGCACGAAAAGGGCGGCCGCACGATCCTCATCATTTCCCATCAGGAGCGCATCATCCGTCTGGCCGACGAGATCGTCCTGATCGCGAACGGCGAGATCGCCGGGCGCGGCACGGCGGATGAGCTCTATCCGAAGCTGCTGTCGCAGACCGTTGCGGGCTGCAATCTGCTGGAGGTGAACGGAATATGCTGAATGACATTCAAAAAAGCATTCTCAAGACCGTCTCGGATATGACGGGCATCCCGGACGGCGCGGTGAACATCCGTCTCGACGGACAGAAGGCGTTCCGCCAGAACTCCGAGCATATCCAGATCGTCTCCAAGACCGACAAGGACGGCATCGACATCAAAATCGCGCCTTTTACCAAGAGCGAAAACGTGCATATCCCTGTCGTACTGAGTAGAGCCGGGTTCCACGACATGGTCTATAACGACTTCTTTGTCGGCGAGGGTGCAGACGTGACCATCGTGGCCGGGTGCGGCATCCACAACTGCGGCGACTGCGACTCCGAGCATGACGGCATCCATACCTTCTACATCGGCAAAAACGCGAAGGTTCACTATATCGAAAAGCACTACGGCGAGGGCGAGGGTACGGGCAAGCGCATTCTGAACCCGCAGACCATCGTATATCTCGAAGAGGGCGCGTCCATCGTCATGGACACCAGCCAGATCGGCGGCGTGGACGATACGAAGCGCTATACAAAGTGCGAGGCCAACGGCGCGAATTCCGAGGTGCAGATCAACGAAAAACTCCTGACGGCGGGCGATCAGCACGCTGTCAGCGAAATGGACGTGATCCTGAACGGTGCGGGCGCGCGCACACGCGTTGTCTCCCGGTCTGTCGCGAAGGAGCAGTCCACGCAGGTCTTCTACCCGCGCGTACAGGGCAACGCCCCCTGCTTCGGCCATGTGTCGTGCGACTCGATCATCATGGGCGCGGCAAAGGTGCGCTCCATCCCCGAAATTTCCTGCAACCACGTCGACGCGACGCTTATGCATGAAGCCGCCATCGGCAAGATCGCAGGCGAGCAGCTGCTGAAGCTCGAAACGCTCGGCCTGACGCCGGAGGAGGCAGAGGAGAAAATTCTCGAGGGCTTCCTGCGTTGACCTGCTTCGGTAAAATCCACAACAAATCTTCGTTAAATCTGTGCAAATTATCTTGCTTTTCCAGATCTTATCCCATATACTGAGCCTGTAAGCGAATGAAAAGAGATACCCCGCCGCAGGAGCGGGAGGAGAGGAGTCAAAGAGATGAATCTGGAAGAATTACGCGCCCGGAAGGGCTTTATCTGCGACATGGACGGCGTGATCTATCTCGGCAGCCAGCTGCTGCCGGGCGTGCGGGAATTTGTAAGCTGGCTGAACGAAAACGACAAGCAGTTTCTGTTCCTGACGAACTCGTCCGAGCGTTCGCCCAAGGAGCTGCGGCAGAAGCTGCAGCGCATGGGACTGGATATCGGCGAGGAGCATTTCTACACCAGCGCGCTTGCGACCGCCGCGTTTCTCAAAAAGCAGGCGCCGGGCTGCACCGCGTTCGTGATCGGCGCGCCGGGACTTCTGAACGCGCTGTATGACGTGGGCGTCACGATGAACGACGTGGACCCGGATTATGTGATCGTCGGCGAGACGGCAAGCTATAATTACGAGGTCATCACCAAGGCTGTCCGGCTGGTTCTGAACGGTGCGCGGCTGATCGCGACAAATTCCGACCTCACGGGGCCGACGGAGTTCGGCATCGCGCCCGCCTGCCGCTCGCTCGTCGCGCCGATCGAGCTGGCGACGGGCCGGAAGGCCTATTTTATGGGCAAGCCGAACCCGCTCATGATGCGCACGGGCCTGCATCTGCTGGGTGTCCACTCCGAAGAGGCCGCCATGGTCGGCGACCGGATGGACACCGACGTCATTGCGGGCATGGAATCCGGCCTTGCCACCGTCCTCGTCCTCTCCGGCTGCACGAGCCGCACCGACGTAAACGGCTATCCCTACCGCCCGACCTACATTCTGAACGGTGTGGGAGAGATCGTAACGGGATAAAAATGACTGCGCCCCGGTTTTCCAAACGGAAAACCGGGGCGTTTTGCCTGCTCTGCGGTGCACTGGCGCGGGAGCGCCCAACGGCTTCCCCTCCGGGGAAGCTGGCTGCGGAGCGAAGCGGAGCAGACTGATGAGGGTGAGCAGCACTTGCACTTTATTTTGCAGTTTCTCAAAATCGCAGCTGCTCCCCAGCCCTCATCCGGCCCTTCGGGCCGCCTTCCCCGGCGGGGAAGGCTTTGGTTTGTACGATCTTTGTACGGCTGTTACAGCTTTTCCAGCACTGCGGCCGGGACGGGGCAGTCGTCTGTGGTCAGGCCGGTCTGGAAGTCGAACTGGGCCGAGATCGACACCTGCGTGTCGACGACACCGACCTGTACGCTGCCGCCGGTCGTGACGCGCAGGGCTGTGATCGCGCCGTCCTGCACATCCAGCTCCAGCGTGCCGGGCAGGTACTGCACGTCCAGCTTCTCCGCCTCCGGCGCAATGGCGCAGGCGGCCTGCTTTGTCTGCTCGGCGCTGAGGCTGAGCGTATAGTGCCAGCCGGTCTCCGTCTGCTCGCTTGCGGCGCTGTCCTCCAGACAGGCGCGGTAGGCCAGATCGATCAGATCCGCGCACTTGACCAGCGTCTGCTCACTCACGGCGGGAGAACCGTCCTTCGAAAGGACTGTTTCGCCGGAGAAATACAGCTCCAGCGCGCCCGTGCGGATACAGCTGACGGTCTTGCCGTCCTTTACAGTCCGGGTGTAATCCAGCGACGTATCGAAGATCACGGGGCCGCAGTTGGCGCTGAGCTGGACGCGGGCGGCAAGCGGGTCGCGCCTGCCAAGCTCGGAGGCGGCAGACAGCACGCGCAGCAGATCCTCCGTCAGCTCCAGCTTGCCCTGATAGCCGCCGTTCGCGATCGCATCCGTGACCGCCGTGGGGACGGTGTGCGCCGTCTGCGCGTCCTGCTGGACGGTAAGCTCGGCCCAGACGGTCATCGGCTGTGTCTGGCCGCTGTCGTCTTCCGCTTCACAGCTGCCGGAGGCTTCGATGGAGCGGATCTCCCCGTCTTCAACGTGCATACACAGGTCGATGCTCTCGACGGCGCTGAGCGAATCCGCAATCGTCGGCGTCAGCAGCGAAAGCGCCTGCTCTGCGTCGCTGCCGTAGGCGGTCACGGAATAGACCTCCCCGCCAGCCTCGCGGGCATGGGTCACGTCGGTCGCGTTGTAGAGCGTCAGCAGATGCTCGCCGAGCGTGGAATAGTCCGGGAACAGGCCGCTCGTGCGGTAGGCGCTGCCGTTTTCGAGGTAGATCGCGCCGTCATAATAATACAGCTGCACGCCGTTGTCCTCGATGCAGAGGATGGTGTTCCCACCGGCCTGCGTGCGGAACAGGCGCACGTCCGTTCGCAGCGTCTCGTCTCCGAGATCCATCTGCACAGATGCGGTCATGTCCAGCTCCTTCCTGCCGGAGAGGTTTTTCAGCAGCAGAAGCGCGTCCACGCTGCTCTTGAGACTGGCCCGGTAGATGAGGATCCCGGCGGCGATCAAAATCACGGCCACAAGCGCGATGATCCACCAGACGCGGCGCTTTTTCTTCTTTTTCTGCAGCTGCTCCGGTGAGACGGGCGCTTCCTGCGCGTCCGGGTCGATGACGCCGATGACGGCGTCGTTGGCGTTCTGCTCGTCCTGCATGGCCTTGCGCAACGCCTGCATCTGGCGGCGGCGCTTTTTGCCGGTCTTATGGATCAGATGAATGATCAGCAGCACCAGCAGAGCCGCAAGCCCGGCCAGCACGATCCACACCCACCAGACGGGGAACGTGGACAGCGCCGCAAGCTGCACGGTCTGGCCGGAGGCCTCGAAGGACAGATAGCTGCCGATCTCGGTCGTGGGCACCTTCTGCCAGACGCCGTTTTCGTTTTCCAGATAGATATCCAGCTTGCCGGACTGCCCATCGGGCGCGCGGAAGCGGATGGTGTGCGTGTCCGCGCCGTCGTCCGGCAGGCGGAGCTGCCACTGCTCGACGACGGAGCGCGCCACGTGCGCGGCGGGCGCATGGCCGTCTGCGATATTCTCGCAGTATTTCCGGATGGCCTCCGGGATGCTGGCAGAGATCTCGCCGAAAGCGGCGGGCGTGATGGCCTGCGGCTGCGCCTGCAGGCGGTCGGCGCTCGTATACGCGCCCTCGGCCAGGAAGACGGGCCTGCCGTCGGCACGCTGCGCATCGCTCGGGAGCGCGTCGATGCTGGCGTGGTACTGCGCGGTCACGGTGGTGTCAAACTGGATATTTTCAAGCGTCTGCACGTCCCACTCGCCGTACTGTCCGTCGACGGCGGGGATGTCCGGGTACACGCTGTCCGGCAGGGACTCGCCGTAATTTACTTCTACGGTCTTGAGCACCTCCTCGCCCGCGACGAACTGCACAGTGAAGGTGCGGAACGCATCGGGAAGGTCTTCGTTTTCCAGCAGCGTTTCATACGCGACCGGCTCTGCCTGTCCGGCAGCGCTTGCGCCGTCAAGCCCGGCCAGCGTGTCGGAGACGAAGAGATTATCCGCGAACGCACCTGCGCTGCTGCCGCTGATCGCGCCCGCATACTGGGAATACCCGGTGATGGACACGAGCGACACGCAGCCGGAGACGGTGCTGCCGCTGCCGGTCACGCTGTCCGTCACACCCGTGCCGGTGATGCCGCCGACATAACGTCCGCCGGAAAGCGCACACTTGGCCCAGCAGTTTTCAATCGCCGCGCTGCAAATGCCCGCGACGCCGCCGACATAATCGCCGCTCTGGCTCTCCACGCTGCCGTAGGCCTCGCAGCCGTCGATCAGGCCGAGATCCATCCGGCCGCAGATCGCCGCCGCGCAGTCCTTCTTGGCTGTGACTGCGCCCGTGGAAACGCAGCGCTGCAAAACGGCGCGCAGCTCATACTGCTTGCGCTCGGTCGTGGACAGGCTCTGGCTGACGTCGCTTTCCGGGTCAGCGCCAGCCTCCATGCCCATCGCGCCCGCGATGCCGCCGACGTTGCGGTCAGCCTGCACCATGCCCGTGTTTTCGCAGCCGCGCAGAGCGCCCATGGTGATGCTGTCGGGATCTGTCTGCGAGCCGTCGGTCACAAGGTCGCAGTTTTCCAGACTGTCCATGGCGTCAAAGACGGTCGTGCTGATCTCGTCCAGCTTGTCGCTGACGGCCTGCACGTCTTTTTGCAGCGTCTCGGACAGATTCGCCGCCTGTGAGCCGATGGCGCGCATCTGTGCGCCCATGCCGCTCAGCGCGCTTGCCAGTTCCGGCATGGAAGCGTCTGCATTCATCTGCAGCGACGCGCTGAGCGTGCCGGAGCCGTCCGTGCCGCCGGAGATTGAGAGATCGGACGGGTCGATGTATCCGCCCGCACCGATGCCGATCCCGCCTGCGCCGATGCCAATGCCTGCGCCAATGCCTGCCGACGCGTCCCCGACGGTGAGGTCTGCCCCGCCGCTCACGCCGCCGTTTGCCAGCGCGCCCGCATCGATGGTCGCGGTCGCGCGGAGATTATTGGCTGCATTCGAGGCGCTGTCGAGATACGTTCCCATTCCGGCCAGCTGGGAGCCGAGGTCGCTTGCCGCGCTGCCCGCGTCGGCGGTCGCCTGATCGGTGAGCGTTTTGAGCTCCTGCAGCTGATCTTGCAGCTGCTGCTTTGTGCTCTCGGAGACGGTCACGGCGACATACGGCTCGACCTGCCCGGCGATGCCGCCGACGTCCTTGCGGCCGTAGATTGTGCCGGAGTTCGTATTATTGAGCAGATACCCGCTCGTCACGCCCGCAATGCCGCCGACGTTGTAGCCGACGTGCTCATAGCCAACCGTGCCGGTATTTTCGCAGACTGCGATCAGGCCAGTATTCCGGCCCGCGATGCCGCCTGTGGCGGTCGTGGTGAGGAAGGTCTGCGTGGTGGCAAGATTGGCAAGATCAAGCGTGGTGTCGATCTGGATATCGCTGAGGCTCAGCGCGGCGTCGACATTGCTGATGTTGACGCTGCCGGTATTCGTGCAGTGCCGGATGGTACCCGCATTCTGGCCCGCGATGCCGCCCGTGGCGGTCGTGCCCTGCACCTTGCCCTCGAACGAGCAGCTGACGATCTGGCCGGAGGCCTGATTGCGGCCCACGATGCCGCCGATCTGCGTGTCGCCCTGTACCATGCCGGTGAATGTGCAGCAGACGATCTTGCCGTAGTTCTCACCCGCGATGCCGCCGCAGGCGATCTTATCGCCGCCCGCAGCTACAGAGCCCGCAACATTCAGGTTTGCCACGCGTCCGCCGGGCAGAATCGTGCCGAACAGTCCGGCCGGGCTGGCATTTTCCGTGAGATTGAAATCGGAGATGGTATGCCCGCGTCCTTCAAACGTGCCGCCGAAGGAGGCTGCAGGCGTAAAGTCCACGCCGGAAAGCGAAATATCCGCGCGCAGGATGAAGGTTTTTCCCTGCGACCAGGTATCGAGCGAGCAGCTTTTCGCGAACGCGGCAAACTCTTCAGCAGAGTCCAGATAGACGGTCTGCATACTGCCGGATGCCGCGGCTGCCGGGAGAACGGTCAGGCAAAGCGCCAGCACCAGCAGCACCGCCAGAAAAATAATTGCCGCGGTCTTGACCCATTCGCGTCTTTTGACATTCGTATCCATAGTTCCCTATCCTTTCACGGAGCCTGCGTAAGTAATGCCTTCCACGAGATATGCTTCGCCATGCAGGAACATCAGAAGTCCCGGCACCATGTAAATGACCGCCGCGGCAAATGCAATGCCGATCTCGCCCGCGTTGATCTGCGACAGATACACGATCTGCCGGTGATAGGGATGATCACACACCACGAAAGACCGCGGTATGTCCTCGCAGGCGCTCTGTACCACGCCCTCCTGCTCGGCTCCCTGTAAAAACTCTCTCGTTTTTTTTGAGGTAGAGGTGTTATCCAGGTCAAAGATACCGATGACCCGCCGGTCCTCTACCATCACGTTCATACCGATGTGCAGATACGCCATCACAGTACCTCCCCGCCCCGCACATGGAACACCCTGCCGCTGAGCAGCGTGTCCAGCCGGTCGTTTTCGCAGCAGGTGATGAACACCTGCCCCCCGGCGATGCGGTTGAGGACATACTCCTGCCGCCGGGGGTCCAGCTCCGACAGCACGTCATCCAGCAGCATGATGGGATATTCCCCCATG
>OKTO01000220.1_pt1 | contig 24644 bp, 18 predicted proteins | sample 1606101 | NCBI WGS metagenome assembly OKTO01 (sample SAMEA3879513, study PRJEB24766) | human gut metagenome | biome: human-associated habitat; feature: feces | place: USA | collected 1985/1987
CTCGTCCACGTTGTAGGTCAGGCAGGGGTAGAAGATGGCGTCCAGCTGCATCTGGCTCAGGGCCTTGATGTGGCCGTGGCTCAGCTTTGCCGGGAAGCAGGCGGTATCGCTGGGGATGGTAGCCTGACCGGCCAGATAGAGGCCGCGGCTGGACACCGGGCTGGTGTGCACCGCAAAGCCAAGGCTCGTCCAGAAGGCGTACCAGAAGGGCAGCAGCTCGTAGAAGCCCAGGCACAGCGGGATGCCGATGGAGCCGCGCTTGCCGGGCACAGGCTTGTAGCTGGCCAGCAGCTGCTGCTTGTAGGCGTACAGGTTCAGGCTGTTATCCTCGCTTTTGCCGGTAACGGGCTTATCGCAGCGGTTGCCGGAGATGAACTTGCGGCCATCGGCAAAGGTGTTGACGGTGAGCTGGCAGTGGTTGCCGCAGCCGCCGCACTTGACGCTGACCACCTGCTGTGCAAATTTTTCCAGTTCCTGCTCGTCCATCATGGCAGAGGTGGTCTGGTTGTTTTTATGGCTCTGGCGCAGGCCGTACAAGGCAGCGCCGTAAGCGCCCATCAGACCGGCAATGTCCGGCCGGATGACCTCCACGCCCATCTCTTTTTCAAAGGCGCGGAGCACGGCTTCATTATAAAAGGTACCGCCCTGTACCACGATCTTGCGGCCCAGCTCTTCCGGGCTGGAAGCGCGGATCACCTTGTACAGCGCGTTCTTGACCACGCTGATGGACAGGCCTGCGGAGATATTCTCGATGCTGGCACCGTCCTTCTGCGCCTGCTTGACCGAGCTGTTCATGAACACGGTGCAGCGGCTGCCCAAGTCCACCGGGCGGTCTGCGAACAGACCCAGTGCGGCAAACTTCTTGACGTCGTAGCCCAGCGCCTGCGCAAAGGTCTGCAAAAAGCTGCCGCAGCCGGAGGAGCAGGCCTCGTTCAGGAAGATGTTGCTGATGGCACCATCCTCGATCTTGAAGCACTTCATGTCCTGCCCGCCGATATCAATGATGAAGTCCACGTCCGGCATAAAGTACTTGGCAGCGGTAAAATGTGCCACCGTTTCCACCAGACCGTAATCGCAGCGGAAGGCGTTTTTCACCAGTTCCTCGCCGTAGCCGGTGGTGGTCACGCTGGCCACCTGCAGGCCGGGGTGCTCGTGATAGATCTTGAGCAGCTGCTCCCGGATGAGGGGCAGCGGGTTGCCAAGGTTGGGCTGATAGTTGGTGTACAAAATCTGGCTCTTTTCGTCCACCACCACCAGCTTGACGGTGGTAGAACCGGAGTCGATGCCGATATGCACCGGCCCGCAGTGGGCACTAAAAGCCACGCGGGGCACACTATGGGACATGTGCCGTGCGTGGAAAGCCTCGTACTCCTCCTTGCTGGCGAACAGCGGCGGCTCGCTGGCATAGGTAGCAGTGGCGGCGTACTTGTCCAGCGCAGCGGCCACCTCGGTGAGCACAAATTCCTTGTCGGCATACAACGCAGCGCCCAGCGCCACATACAGCAGGCTGTTTTCCGGGCAGGTGCCGGTCACGTTCAGCGCTTCGTCAAAGCTCTTGCGCAGCACGGTGCTGAAGGTGAGCGGGCCGCCCAGATAAAGGATATTGCCCTTGATGGGGCGACCCTGTGCCAGACCGGCGATGGTCTGGTTGACCACGGCCTTATAGATGCTGGCGGCGATATCCTCGGTGCGGGCGCCCTGATTGATCAGCGGCTGCACATCGCTTTTGGCGAACACGCCGCAGCGGGAAGCGATGGTATAGGTGCGCTGCGCCTGCTCGGCAGCCTTGTTCATTTCCTCGGCGCTCATCTTCAGCAGGGTAGCCATCTGGTCGATGAATGCACCGGTGCCGCCGGCACAGCTGCCGTTCATGCGCACCTCGGTGCCGTTGGTCAGAAACAGGATCTTGGCATCCTCGCCGCCCAGCTCAATGACGCAATCGGTCTTTGGCATAAAGCGCTTGACCGCCACGCGGGTGGAGAACACCTCCTGCACAAAGGGCACGCCGCAGCTGTCGGCTAAGCCCATACCGGCAGAGCCGGAGATGCTGAGCAGCGCCTTGCGGCCATGCAGCTGCTCGGCATCAATGCGCCGCAGCAGCTCCTGCGCCTTTTCCAGAATATGACTATAATGTCGTTCGTATGTAGAATACAGCAGTTCATCATGCTCGCCCAGCACCACGCACTTGATGGTGGTACTGCCGATGTCAAGACCTACTCTCACCTTGTTTTCCCTCCTAAGGACAAATAACCGGAACATAACGCCCCGGCTGCTATGGCAAACAAGCCGTTTGCGGCAAAGACCCGCAACGGCGTTTTTTCTTTTTAGCTTCCCGCATTGCGCATCTACGTCATTTTCAAGCAGTACGCGTTATAAAAAACACAGCAAATGCGCTTTTGCATACATTATTATTATAATCCAATCGCGGGCGGCATTCAATCCATGTTGTCTATTTTACACGAAAAAAATAGTATTTTTTGCTCAAAAGGCTGAACTTTTTGTGAACATGTGTCGGTTTTCCCGCAAAAAAAGCCGCCGCACAGCGCTTTGTGCAGCGGCCTTATACCGGCGGAACGATTTCGAATGGCTCCGCATACGCTTTGGCTATTTTCAGCGGAAGTTCCTCTCTACGCCCCACGCATAAAAATGCCTTTGGAGCGCTCCGTTTTCCTTACCGGTTCACGAAATTCAGCACCAGAACCAGCAGCAGCATGTGCACGGGGTAAAAGGCGTAGCAGGCATACTGGAAAGGCTTGCTGTGGTAGCCCTGCCGACCGCGGTACAGCCAGATGGGCACCAGTGCCAGCAGCGCCAGCCCCTGCTGGCAAAGCTCAAAGTCCATGCCGAAGAGCTGAATGGGGTACATAAGGCCGCCCAGCAGCTCCACGTTGACCCAGTACAGCGCTGCCAGCTGCCCCAGCAGACACCACCACTTGCGCCCGTGCCCGTGAAAAAAGTAGAAGATGAACACAGTCAGCACCCCTGCGCCGTAGTAGTCCACCATGCCCAGCGTGCCCAGCACCGCGCCCGCCACCACCACAAGGGCGGATACCAGCAGGTACAGTCCTGTTTTTTGCTTTTTGCGCACCGTTTCCACCAAGTGGATGCCCAGAATGCCCAAAAGCAGCGTCCAGATAACGTTCTGGTGCACCGGGTAGAACCATGTACCGCCGTACATCAAATCGAAGGGCACTTCCGAAAGCAGGGCAAACAACAGCAGACGCAGGGTGTATTTTTTCAAATCGTGGGTGTGGAAGTAGCCCTCCACCGCCATAAACGCAAAGATGGGAAAGGCCAAGCGCCCGGCACAGGTCAGCCATTCCTGCGCGGGCAGCAGCGTCGCCCACAGGTGGTCCATCAGCATCAGCGCCATGGCAAGGATATGAAGCGCCGCTGCGCTCAGGTCAAAGCGGGTCGCGGCAGTGGAATGGATCGGTTTGGTTGACATACACATACCTCGTCTTTGTCGAAATTTGGTCGTTCTGTCTGGAATACGAACAAGCCCCGCAAAGAATTGCAGCCCCGGCCAGATTTTTCCACCACCGGGGCTGCAGGAATGCTTTATTTTTTCCGCTGCGAAGCACCCAGACACAAAAAGGCGGAGCCAAGGCAGAGCCATACCACCGCCGTAGAGTGATTCTCGCCGGTAAAAAAGTTCAGCGCCGCAACAAGAAAAAACAACAGTCCACTGAGATAAAACAGGTTGCATTTTTTCATAGAGCATTCCTCCGGTCTTGGTTTTTTCACCGGCTATTTTGGATACGGCAAGCGCAGGGGCGGCTGTCATTTTACTCCGCGTGCAAAGGGGCGCAGAGCGCCCACCCGGCACGCAGAAAGTGTGTGCCCGCAGCAGTCTGCGGGGCAAATTCATGAAGGGTGGCTTGCCTGCCTGCCCATGGAGACGTAAGCGCAAAAGCAGGAATGCGGGAAAAAGCAAGGGACGGTTTCGGCGAAAAAGCGTCTGGCGATGGCGGAAAAGCCGAACGCAAGATTTTTTTCATAATAGCTGGCTCGTAAGGTGAGCCGTGCCAAAACTTCCTTGCGGAAATGTGCAGCGTTATAGTTCATCTGCACCTGAACCGGCAGCTGTGCACCCGGCGCTTGCCGCACCCAAAATAGCCGGTGGAACGTTTATTTAGTTTTGGACATTTTCCAGATAGGTCTCAAATGCCTCGGCAAAGCTGGCGTTCACATCAAAGGGGACAGTGTAGTCTACCTTGGAGGTCACAAGGCAGAGGTCCAGCCGGTTGGAGGTTTCGTCTGCCTGCCGGTTCAGTTTGCTCAGCGCCGCATGGATGACCTTGCGGTCGTAGTTGATGGTGGTCACTCGCTTCACATCGCAGCAGTAGGAGATCTGGTTGCCCTCGGCGTTGAAGCGGTAGCCGGTGCCCCCGCCGGAGAGCAGCTGCTCGGAGCTGCGCAGGTCGTTCATCCGCTTGAAGGTGCGGGCAATGCTCTGGCGCGCGGCATTCAGGCTGACCTCGCTGTCCATATCCATGTCCAGTGCATCCTTTGCCTTGCGGATGGCGGCAAACAGGCGGCTCTTCTCCTCCAGCAGGTAGAGCATGAACCGGGCAACATCTGTGATCTGCTCTGCATATTCGGTCTGTGCCACGTCCATAACGGTCTCGTCCTCGGCCTCGGGCATCACCTTATGGCGCAGATAGGTGTTGGCCACCTTGGTCACGTTGGCATCGCAATCCAGAATGCCCTGCGCCTCGTCCAGCAGAGACTGGAGCTTGTTCTGGTAGCGGAATGCTTCCTTCAGGTTCATAGTCGTTCCCTCCATCTTGTTTTTTCTGCTTTCAGCTTACCACAGACTGCCCAACCGCGCAAGCTTTCCTGTAAAATAGGCAAAACGCCCGCTCCGGCATGACCGGGACGGGCGCTTTGCGTTTGCTGTGACACTTATTGGGATAAGAGATTGGCATTACTCAGCCGGCCACGCGCTCGGTGCGGCCTGCCTCCAGCATATAGCGCAGGAAGCCGGTCACGTCGGCAGGGTCGGTCACGGTGAGGTCAAAGCCCTTCTTGGGGGCAGTGTCCATCATCTGCAGCATGGAGCGTGCGGTAGTGTCCTTTTTCAGGTCGCAGGTCTTGCCGTTGTCCAGATGCAGCAGCACGCTGCCGTGGCTGGCAGAAAGCTGGCGCATGAAACGTTCCTTATCAAAATACTCGATACGAAGCATAGGAATACCTCCTTGATGAAATGGTTTATGTTACACTTGCCGTCCGGTCCTCTTTGGACAGGCGGCGGGAGAATAGCGGTTTTGCCCGGCGGGGAATGCTTACACAGCTTGCGTCCCGGCTGCCTTGGTGCTATACTGAGCTTAGAAGCTCTGATAGGATAATACCACAAAACAATCGCAAATTATAGAACAGAATCGCATAGTATATGCAACAAAACCGGCATTGACAAAAAACATTCAAAGTATTGCGGAAAGGATTTGGTGAATATGGCATATCAGACAAGCTGTGCATCCTATACCAGCGGCCGGGTGGGGCTGTCCAGTGCTACTGCCGTGGTGGCGGATGCCGCCGGGCGGGAGCAGGCCCAGCACGGCAGCCCGCTGTTCCCTATCGCCTGCTACGCCGAGGATCTTTCCTGTTTTTCGGTGGCGTGGCACTGGCACGAGGAATTTGAGTTCATTCTGGCGGCGTTGGGGCCCATTCATGTGGATGTGAACAAGACCCGGCTGACCCTGCAGACCGGGCAGGGGGTGTTCATCAACTCCGGGGCGCTGCACGCGGTAGAGCCTGCCGAGGGCAGGGCGCTGCTGCACTCCGGCGTGTTCCAGCCCCGGCTTGTCGGCGGCATGGACACCGTATTCTGGCAAAAACTCATCCGCCCGCTCTTGCAGCCCGGCACACCGCCCTTCTTTTTGTTGGACGAGGCCGTGCCATGGCAGCGGCAGGTGCTGCTCTGCCTGCGGGAGGCGTGGAAGGGCGTGGCGGACGAGCCCTTTGACTACGAGAACCGGGTGCGCTACCACCTTACCGCTGCCCTGCGGCTGCTCATTACCCAATGCGTCAGCGGCAAGGTGAAGGTATCGGAGCAGGAGCAGATCGCCTCGGAGCGGATGAAGCAGATGCTGCGCTATGTAGAGGAGCACTACGCTGAGGAGCTGACCGTGGAAAAGCTGGCTGGCTGCGTCGCCCTGAGCGAAAGCGCCTGTCTGCGCAGTTTCCGGCAGTTTCTGGGCATCACGCCCATCCAGTACGTCAAGCAGTTCCGGGTGGAAAAAGCCGCCGAGCTGCTGCGCTCCACCCGGCTCAAGACCGGCGAGATCGGCGCGGAGTGCGGCTTCACCGATGGCAGCTACTTTATCAAGATCTTCCGGGAGATAAAACACTGCACGCCTCGGGAGTACCGTATCCGCTTCTGCTGAGCAAAAAGTAAAAAATGCCGGGCAGCTGCAAGCTGCCCGGCTTTGCATTATAAAATCATCCCCTGCCAGCGCCCCGGCGGGATGACCGGCTCGGTGACAAAAGCTTCGGGGTTCGGAGCAAGAACATGGCGGGTGACCCGGAAAAGCCCCTCGGCGTCGCACAGGATACACTTTGCATCGCCAAATTTTGTGTTCCGGGCTGCGCCGCAGTCCAGATATGCCTGCTCCAGCTTGACGAAATCCTCCGAGATATGCGGCTGCTGTGCGTTGTAGTGGCGGCGCATATAGACGGTGTGCTGCGCCCCGGCTTCGTCCACCACGGTCAGCTGCAGGGGCTTGTCGGTCAGGCGGTTCGGCACGTTCAGTACCTCCTCCACGCTATGGATAAAGGTGTTGCGGGCGTGGGTGACCCCCAGCAGCAGCACTTTGCCGTGGGCTGCCCGCAGCCGGTCGTAGCAGCCGCCGGGAGTGCAGGGGGTGTTGGCGTCCAACTCCCCTTCCAGATACGCAGCCGCCCCCTTGCCGTAAGCCGCCATGCTGTGGGTGGGGTGCAGCGAGCGCACCACCCCGGGGCGCTGCCGGAACAGCTCCGGCAGAATGCCCACGCAGCACGGGCTGCGGCGTACATCGAACACTCGGTTTTCCTCGTTGATGAACCGCCATGTGTGGGTGGGCAGCAGCAGCAAGCCCTCCGCAAAAAACTCCATCAATGCGTCCAGAACCGTGTCTGCGCCGCCCTCCACTGGGCCGATGGACTTCATGGAGGAATGGATCAGGATGGTCTCGTTGCCTGTCAGCCCCATTGTTGCAAGGTCGTGCTTGAGGTCAGCCTTTGTATATGCCATGTCGTTTCTCCTTTTCGGGCATTTTGTCTGTACCCAGTTTACCGCCTTTTGTGCGGCAAAGCAAGCACGCACGCAAAAAAGGCAAACACCCTGTTGTATTTGCCGGAGACGAGCCGGTATCTGCGGGGTGTGTGCCCTTGCAGCTTTTTTAGTAAAATCCTGTATACAGCATATCATCTCGCAGCGTTACCGCGAAACAAGCACAGCGCCTTGCAATTATAGCAATTTGACAGTTGTTTCCTGTTTTCTTTGTGCATTTGGTACAACAGTCACTTGATTGCAGCATTTTATCAGCACTTTTCCCGCATTGCAAAGTGGTATATCAGTTTTTCAGTTTCAGGAACAGTTCCGTGCGCGAGTGCGCATTCTTGTATACAAGTATTCAAATTAAGTTCCATTCCAGCATTGACATTCAGTTGCTGTAACGGTACAATGATACTAAGATTACATTTACCGGATAAATGGAGAACAACTATGGCTACATTACAGCACACTGATGAGCTCTATCATATTCTCGAGGACGAGATCTGCGCACTGAAGATCCTGCCCGGGGAAGCGCTGAGCGAAAACCAGCTGTGCAAGCGGTTCGGCGTTTCCCGCACTCCTATCCGCAGCGTTTTGCAGCGGCTGGAGCAGAACCGCTTTGTGCAGATCATTCCCTGCAAGGGCACCATTGTTACCGCCATCGACACCGGCGTGGTGGACCAGCTCATCTTCCAGCGTGTTGCAGTGGAGGGCATGGTGTTCCGGGACTTTGTGCAGAGCTGCTCGCCCATGGAGATCCTTGCGGTAGAACACCTTTATAATATGCTGCTGGAAGCCGCTGCAGGGCGCAGCGACCCGGAGAACTTTGATTTCAACCACTTCCTCAGCTGCGACCTTGCCATGCACGAGTACTGGTTCCACAAGACCAGCAAGGAGTACCTTTGGGAGCAGATGACCCGCCCGCAGGCAGACTATTCCCGCTTTATCCGTCTGGACATCGTGGGTGCACGCAACGTGTCCAGCGTCGTCAGCGAGCACGCTGAGATGCTGCGCATCCTGCGTGAGAAGGATCTGGACGCCATCGAGCCGCTGATGCGCACCCACCTGTACGGCGGTGTGAGCCGTATGGGCAGCAAGATCTACTCGGACGAATACCGCGGCTACTTCAAGCTGCCGGAGAACAAAAAATAAAGAAGGCCGCCGCACAGGAAACTGTGCAGCGGCCTTCTTCTGGTTGCGCCAGCAGGAGTCGAACCTACGATTGGGGAGTCAAAGTCCCTTATGAATACACCTATATTTTATCGTATTCATGTTATTTATTCGTTGCATTTTTAATCGTAGTCACCTTATAAGTCACCCTATTTTTGTAAAGTGCTTTTTCAGAACTTTATTGAATTTATTTAGTGTGACGAATTATAGAGATAATCAACATAAATTTCTTGTGTAAAATGTCAATAGATGTCTTGACAGCTCACGGTCGTGCCGCTATAATAATACCCGTACAAGGCCGGTACAGACCGGAAGAAACCCAGAATACGAGGTAAAAATATGATTGATGCAGCAGCCCCCGAAACCAAATTGACAATGAGCGTACAGGAAATGGCATACCAGCTAGGTATTGGACGAAACAAAGCCTATGAGCTTGTGAAACAACGTGACTTCCCCGCCGTAAGAATCGGCGGTAACTATCGCGTTATTTCCGACAAACTTCCCGATTGGCTCAACAAACAGGCCGGGAAAACCTACTATTTTTAAGACCCAGACCGGGCAACTACACAACAACCATTTAACACTACAACATCTTTCACTAGGTCATGTACCTAGATTCACTATAAAAATATGATACAAACGAACCTTTGAAAGCTCGGTGCATTTTGCATCGGGCTTTTTTGTATGCAATTTATTTTCGTTACGACTGTATTTGATTTAGGAGAATGAAGTATGTTCAAGACAACATCAGATGGTAAAAAATGGATTATTTTCAATAATGCTTTGGCATCGTACATTGTAAAGCATGGTGGGCGTGTCGTGTCAATCGCGCCTTTGAGAGAGGATACCCGGTTTTGTATCTTCTTTTTCAGCACCGATGACAAAGCAGCAGAAGCAGCTATGCGGCAATGGCTTGATAACGCACAACACAAGATGACCCGCCGGGACAATATAGAATGATAACCCGGCGGCGTTAATCACTTGTATGGCCTCTATAAGAGGCTATGAGAGCTTTTCGTGTTAGATTTGACAACCTATATTGACGGAACTTTGACGCTCTACGGAGCTTAACAGAGGCATCACAGAGCATCGCGCTAGAGCCTCTACAAAGCCCGTATGGGCGTTTTTGATTTTTGAATGAAGAATTATGCCAGATGATGCAGAACACGCCAGAGGGCAGCACAGCAGCCCTAGAGCGCGTTTAATGAGATAGGAGTATGTGAGTTATGTATGGCAGAAAAAAGACCTGATTTTGAATCTTTGGAGCTTGTTTGTAGCATAGACACGTTAAGTATTTGCGTTGATGAAAGACCCGAAAGCCTGATTAGAGGCGTGAGCGAGAACAAGCGCAACAACAGCGAAACAATCAGCTTAAAGATAAACCCTAATACCTATGTAGGATATGATATTCACAGTTATAACGAATATCTGGAAGTTATGAGGAAGATTTTACAGGAAATGGAAATTGAAAAATTCTGGTACACGCGCGTTGACTTTCGCTTTGATAGCTATACTTCTAGTTATGAAGAAACAGAAAAATTAAACAGAGCGTTAATTATGTGCTATTGGTTTAAGCATCCTTCCCGAAACCTCTATGAAACAAAGCACGGATGGACACGGGAAAGAATGTCCTATTGCCTCAAAGATAACACGGCGGAGCTGGAAAGCTACAACAAAGCGTTTCAAGAACCATCCGGCACAGTATTGTCACGGTTTGAGGTGCGCACCAAGAGCAAGACAAGGACGTTGGACACCTTTCCTTTAGATTCACGTCCCAGAGCTTATATCAAAACGTGGCAGAAAGAGCTGAAAGATTGTGCAACGCTGCTTGATTCAATGGTACAAGCACAAAATGATGTCTTGATGGATGAATACCGCAGAGGAACGGCAAAGCACCTGTATTCAAGTCCTATGGATTTTGCAAAGCATAATGTGGAGTACATCTTTACCGCGCGGCAGCTTGATGACCTCTTTGCCCAGATGGGCGTTAAAAATCCAACAACGGCAAGGTACAATTTCGTAAAGAGATATTCTAACGGCGAAACGCTGTTTTTTAAGCAAAAAGACCTTGTGGCCTACTCGAAGCACCTTTCCCAAAAAATGGGTGCATTTTTGGTTGCAAATGACTAAAAACGCCCTTTTTGAAAAGAGCCGAAAGAGCTAGGAATCATGCGGCTTTTGTGGCACTTTTTGAGGGGTGCAATCCGGCTATAATATAGGGGAACGCGCGAGGGCATTACATAGAACACCCAGATTGAGTAAAGCCCGAAGCGCGTACCTCTTCTATTATTAAATATTTTGATTTACTTTATTCAAATGAATTGAAGAATCCTGACGCTGTGAAAATCGCCTTGATAATCAATGAATCATTATATCTTCTCGTTTGTGTATCCAAAAAGCATATATGAATCGGGGAAATGTAACGGTTCGAGAATTGACACAAAAACCTTTGAATCTTTGTATCTTCTCGTTTGAATGTCCAAAACCTTATTATGAATCGGGAAAATGTTATCATTCTAAAATCATCACCAAACCTTTTGAATCTTTGGCAATCCTCAACAGAGTATCCGAAACCCTATAATGAGTAGTGAACATTTGGCAAAATGAGAGCCTTTGAAAATCATTAGCAGAATCAATAAAACATTGCCTCTTCTCGTTTGAATGTCCGAAAAGCATATATGAGATGGGAAGTTGATTGGCAAAATGAGACGCTTCTAAAATCAACACTAGAATCAATAAAACATTGCATCTTCTCGTTTCAAAGTCCAAAAAGCTATAATGATTGGCAGAATGTAACGCTGTTGAAATCGCCTTGACAATCAGAGAATCTTTGTATCTTCTCTGTTGCAAGTCCGATAAGCGTATATGAAAGCCCCAGATAAGGGAGAACGAAACCCTTATAATCATTTGTTGGGATTAGGCAACCGCCTAATCTCCTAAAAAACTGCGTTTTTACGATAAAAATAACAGGCGCAGCAGCTTGTTTTTATATATTGCAGAAGTCAAGGACGGCGCAAGCCGTCCTTTTCTATTATGACGTTTTAACCAACTATTATTTAATTATCTAAAGATAAGGAGAAAGACTTATGAATATTATTAAGAATTTTGAAGATTTGAAATTATTAAAATCAATTCCGCTTGACACGGTTTTTGAATTTGACGGCGAGGAATGGAAAAATATTCCATACGACTACTATGCAGACCGCTATCTTGTGAGCGATAGCGGAAAGAGTTGGAGCATCAAGCGACACAGACAGATGAACAATCACCCGAACGACAAGGGATATTTTGGAATCAATCTTTGCAAAGATGGAGTATTCAAACGAAAGAGCATGAGCCGAACAGTTGCCCTTGCCTTTATTGAGGATACCCCGGAAAATTGGCAAGAATTGGATGTGAACCACAAGGACGAGAACCCCGCAAACAACACTGTTGATAATTTGGAATGGGTAACACATGAGCAGAATTGCAACTATGGGCATCATAATGAACGTATAGCAGCATCGAGAAAAGGCCGCAAGATGACCGCAGAGCAACGCGCCAGAATGAGCGAGTTACACAAGGGCAGAGGCGTTAAGGCCGTTGTACAGATGGACAGGGACGGAAACCCCATTGCAGAGTATGAGAGCATCAAGGCAGCGGCAGAGGCTTTGAACATTGACCCCGGCAACATATCATCAGCTTGCAGAGGATACCGCCCAAGTGCAGGCGGCTTTTTGTTTGCCTATAAGGTTAGTTGAATCTAACAAAATGAATCATCTTCTTGTTAGATTGTTCAAATTTAACGTCACTGAAAAGAGTACCAAAAGTGCTTGCATATAGGGGGCATTTGTGCTATAATGGGTTTGGAAATTTAACGAACCTTAGATTTGACAAGAGAGGTACATATAATGACATACGGATATGCGAGAATCAGCACCAAACAGCAGTCTATTGAACGGCAGATTAGAAACATTTCGGCAGCGTTCCCGGATGCGAGAATCTATCGGGAAGCCTACACAGGTACAAAGATTGAGCGGCCAGAGTTTGAGAAGCTGTTGAAGCGGTTGAAATCGGGTGATACAGTCGTTTTTGATTCGGTTAGTCGTATGTCCAGAGATGCAGAGGACGGCTTTGCACTGTATCAAGACCTGTACAATAAGGGAATCAATCTGGTTTTCCTCAAAGAACACCACATCGACACAGACACATATAAAAGCGCACTGACTAATCAGCTTGCAATGACAGGCGATGATACAGACCTCATTTTGCAAGGAGTCAATGCTTATCTGTTGCGATTGGCTGCAAAGCAAATCAGGCTGGCTTTTGAACAGGCGCAAAAAGAAGTCGATGATTTGCACGACCGCACAAAAGAGGGCATCCAGACCGCTAAATTGAACGGAAAGCAGATAGGACAGAAGCAAGGCGCGAAGCTGAATGTGAAGAAAGCAGCCCCCGCAAAAGCGGCTATCTTACAGCACTCTAAGGATTTTGGCGGTACGCTTGATGATAAAGACTGTATGAAGCTGGCAGGAGTTTCCAGAAACACCTACTTCAAGTACAAGCGCGAATTGAAAGAGGAACAGTAAACCCAGCACCCCGAAAGGGGTGCATTTTTAATTTGCAAAGCGTTTTGTGTGAATTTCCAAATTTTCAGTTTGCATTTTGTGCAATATGCCCCATAGTCCATAGGAAAACACCCAGCAGAAAAACCATAAACGATATACGTTTAACAGACCTTCCCCCATATCGTGCCAGTTGAGCAAAGGAGCAGACCAGAGCCGAAAGAGCCATACTTTGCATATCTCTTTTCTGTTAGATTGGACAAACCTAAAGTTTTGAACTATCTGTGAACAACCTACTAACCATGCACAGAAGCCGAAAATCAAAAACGATTAACGATACTAACCCGATACTATGCAGCATCTTTTCTTGTTAGATTAAGCTAACCGACAATCAGAGCAGAAACATAGATTTTCTTTGTTTCCTACACGTTCAAAAAAGTTAGGGGGATAAAACAAAAATTTCATTCCCGTAAAACATCGAGAATATATAGCTTTCGTAGCATCGTTAATAATCATAAAAAATATAGCTTAGGACGTGCTAGAGCATCAAAAAATCCGTTGGCAGCATAGAACCACCAACGGCGAAAGACTCAATATTTTTACCAATTAAGAGCATCCATCTTCTTTGCCTTTTCAGCGTCTACCGTGTGCACATAGGTTTTAAGCGTAAAGCTCACTGTGCTATGTCCTAACTGTTCCGACACGGTTTTGATGTCCACGCCTTGCCTTATGAGCTTTGTTGCGTATGTATGCCGTAAGTCGTGCAGCCCTCTTACATCGATGATTTGAGCACGTTTGCAAACTGCTTTGTATTCACGCCCAAGATATGCAAGATTGACCGTTTCTTTGTTGAGATTGGCAAGATAGCAATTTTTGGGGCAGTAAATCAACCGTTCTTCTAGTAGTGATTTTGTGGCATCATTAAAATATACGCGTCTGTTCTTGTTGGTTTTCGTCTTTCCTTGATAAACGTACTTTTCATTCTGTTCAATAATCGTACCGTGAACATCAATATACTTTTCAGACAAATGAATATCAGCAGGGCACAGAGCGCAAGCCTCACCCATGCGCAGCCCCGTATAAAGAATGAGCTTGTATACCCATTCGTATTGTGACATACCGACTTCACAAGCCGACAAAAAACGCTTTGCTTCATCGTCTGTAAGCGGCCTGATTTGTTTTGCATCGGTTTTACGCTCTTTGGGTAAGACAACATTTTCGCAGGGATTAGAGGTTATATCCCCCACCTTAACCGCATATTTAAGACAGGCGTTGACAATATCATACGGCTTTTTGATGGTAGAGAATGAGTTGGGCTTGCCTGTTTTTGCGTTTGGCTCATTCGTCATACGGTTCACAAGTTCGGTTTGAATCGTCTTTGTATCCAGATTGATAAGGCGATACTTGCCAAGGTACGGAATAACATAAGTGCGGATTGTTCTTTTGTTCCGCTCGTATGATTGCGTTTTCAATCCCAGCTTACCAACATTTTCCATCCATTCGCTTACATAGTCCGCAAACCATGTCGTTTCTCTTTTGCCCTCTTTTTCTGTCGGATGTTCTCTAAGCCAGTCTTTGTATTTTCTGTACGCTTCTGTTTCCGTCTTTCCCTCAAATTGCTTTCTTTTGCCGTTCGGAAGCAAAACACGGTACATGATTTTTCCCTCTTTCGCGCCTTTTCCGGGAACAAAAGAGCCTGAGCCTTTGGCTCTACGCTGCTTTTTAACGGCCTGTTCCATGCTCAACACCTCCACAAGTCACCTTTAGTCACCTTATCAGTCACCTTATTTTTCGGGAAAGTCTCAGAAAATCCGGGATTTGATAACATTATAGCAGATTTTGCGCAGGATTGCAAAAAAGAAAGGACTTCAAAAATCATCGTAAATTCGATGGTTTCTAAAGTCCTTTATTGGTTGCGCCAGCAGGAGTCGAACCTACGATGGGGGAGTCAAAGTCCCCTGCCTTACCGCTTGGCGATGGCGCATCATGCAAAACAGTATAGCATATTTTCCGCTGTTCCACAAGAGGTGCGCCGCATTTTTGCAGCTTTTTCTGTGCGCTGTCTGCCGCACTTGCGGCGGTTTGGGTCGGTTTTTGGGCTTTGCGGCCGGGACCCTGCGTTTTCCATATCCTTCCATGTTTTTACGAAAGGCAAGTTTTGCGGGATGCGTTTTTCAAAAAACACAGTCCGCAGGGGGCACAAGATTCATATTGCAAAGGTGAAATTTATTTTTTCCTGATTTTTCTTATTATTTTCTCAAAAGACTGTATTTTTTGTTGCGGTTCTGGTACACTGGATGTGATAAAAATAAGTTGAAGAAACTACGCCGATGTCCGGGCTGTCCCCGGGCGGGGCAGTGTCTCCATCTTTGTGAAGGAAAGCGAGGGATCTCATGAAAAAATTCCTGAAAACGCTGGTGGTCGGGCTTTGCCTGTTCACGCTGCTGTGCTGCGCACTGCCGGCTGCATTTGCCGCCGACAAAACTTCAGGGAGCAAAAAGGAAGAGAACGTGTACGCCATTGGTATGGATGCCCAAGGCGGCATCTGCTCCACCGTGGTAACCTACACGAACCTGTCCGGCAAACTGGAGAGCACGCCCGAGCAGCCTACCATGACGGGCTACACCTTTGACGGCTGGTACACTGAGCCGGTGGGCGGCAGCAAGGTGACCACCTCCACCGTGTTCACCTCCGACGCCACCATCTACGCCCACTGGACTGCCAAGGTCGGTACTTCTACCGTGCCGCAGCCCACCACCCAGCCTGCCGCCACCCAGTGGCAAAAGTATGTAGGGCCTGCACTTGTGGCCGGTGCCCTGCTTACTACCCTGCTGGTCGCCACCATGTTCTGAACACTGCTGTAAACACAATGACACCATTGAAGAAAGGGATCTTACCATGACTACTTCTACCATGAAAATGCCCGCCAGCTATTCCGCTATCGAAGCCGAGGAGATGACCTATCTGGACGGCGGCGCCAGCAACGCTTATCAGTCCTTCCTGGACATCGGCAAGGTGTTCAACTACATTGCCCGCATCTTCTCCGGTGCAAGCTCCATCATCAACAACGTTAACGTCATCTACCAGTCCTTTGTATCGCTGAACAGCCTGCTGGGCAGCTTCGGCAAGTAAAAGCATCACCCCAAAGTTCAGATCCGGGAGCCGCGCTTTTTTCGAAAAGTGCGGCTCCCGTTTTTCGTACACGCTGTAATTCAGTGCATTACTGCGCAGTACTTCACGTTCCAGAATTGTGAACAAACTTTTTAAGCTTTTGGGGGGTCAGTGGCCGTTTTTTGGGCTTTTTCTATATAAAAAGCAAAAAAATGCGATATTTTTTCGGCTTTATCTCTTGATTTTGTGTCTGATTTGTTATATTGTTGTTACATGGAATGTGCTAAACTAAGATAGTTTATAAAAGGTCTCTCCCGCTGCGCAAATTGCGTGGCAACAAGTGAATTATCAGGCATTTCCTTTAAGTTGTTTCGGTATTTTCGAAAAAATTTTCGTTATCTTTACATTCGGGAGTTTGTACGCAAATGGCAGATCGTGAACTGCGGCGGATGCACCGCGCTGAACTGATAGAGATCATCTATGCGCTGAAGCAGAGCGAGGACCAGCTCAAGGCGCAGAACGCCGCGCTTACCGCGCAGCTGCAGGACCGGCAGCTCCGGCTGGAAAGCGCCGGTTCCATCGCGCAGGCCGCGCTGGAGCTGAACAACGTGTTCGCCGCCGCGCAGGCCGCCGCCGATGACTATCTGCACTCAGTGCAGGCCAGTCTTGCGGACACCAACGCCACCGCCGCCAATACCCTTTCGCAGGCGCGCAGCGAGGCCAAGCGCATTCTGGAGCAGGCACAGGCAGACGCCGACAGCCTGAAAGCGCAGGCGCAGCAGGAATGCGACGCCATGACCGCCGCCGCCGCGCAAAAACGCACCCAGACCGAGGCCGACTGCAAGGCCATGGTAGAGCGCGCCGAGCAGGAGGTGCAGCAGCGCTGGCAGGCATTTGACCACAAGGCCAACGAGCTGCTGGATCAATACCGCAGCACTGACGGCCTGCCTTCGGAGGAAACATGAAAAAACGCGATATCCGGTTCGCTTCCATCCCTTCCACCGAGGAAGTGGCCGCAGAACGTGAGCGTCTTGCGTACCAGAGCCGCTACCAGCGGGTGCTGCGCAGTACGATCTATATTTTGGTGGTGGTGGCCGCAGCAGCCGTGCTGCTGGCTACGCTGTTTCTGCCGGTGCTTCAGGTCTCCGGCGACAGCATGTACCCTACATTAAATGATAAAGACATTATCCTGCTGGTAAAATCCAACCACATTGAAAACGGCGAGCTGTGCGGGTTTTACTGGCAGAACAAGCTGCTGCTCAAGCGCATCATCGGGCAGCCCGGTGATGTGATCGATATGGACGTGAACGGCGTAGTCTCGGTAAACGGCGTGGCGCTGGACGAACCCTATGTGGACGCGCTGACCGTGGGCGAATGCGACATCCGGTTCCCCTATCAGGTGCCGGAAAACCGTTACTTCGTGCTGGGCGACCACCGTGCCACCTCCATCGACAGCCGCAGCAGCGTGATAGGCTGCGTTGAAAAAAGCCAGATCGTGGGCAGGGTTTTCCTGCGGATATGGCCCTTGTCCAGTTTCTCGTTGATCCATTGACCCCGGGAGGAGGTATTTCGTTATGAACGACATTCTTAAAACGTACATGGAGCGGTTCCGTGAGAACCGGCACACCCTGCGGCGCTACACCGCATTTGTGCTGGCACTTGCCATGATCACCACCCTGTTCGTCAACTGGCAGTTGCATGGCGTGGGCATCTCGATGACCGCGCAGTACCAGTGCGGCGAGGAGGAGCACACCCACACCGCGGATTGCTACACCAAGGTGCTCACCTGCGGTTACGAGGAAGGCGAGCTTGAAAATGCGGACGAGGTGGCCGCCGCTGCTGCGATCAGCCAGCCCACCGTTGAGGCTGAGCCCGCGCCGCTGGCACTGGAGCCGCAGATCGAGTTTGTGCCCCACGAGCACACCGAGGACTGCTACACCGAGGTGCAGACTCTGACCTGCATGGAGGAAGAGCACGTCCACGGTGACGACTGCTTCGACCCCGAGGACGGCACCCTGATCTGCGATAAATTTGAGCATACCCACGACGAAAGCTGCTACACCACCGAGTACGAGCTGACCTGTGGACTGGAAGAGGGCGAGCTTGTGGAGCAGGTGGTGGAGCCCACCCAGAGCGCCGAGCTGGCGGCTATGGCCGTGGCCGAGCCTGTGGCACTGGAGCCGGCGGTGGACACCGTGGAGCCCATCTACCACCACCACACCGACGCCTGCTACGAGGAAGTGCTTACCTGCCCCCTGCCGGAGCATCACCACACCGTAGCCTGCCTGAGCGACACCTCCGCCGACGTTGAGACCCCCGAGGAGTGGCAGGCCGTCAACGACGAGGCCGTGATGACCGGCAACTGGGACGAGGATCTGCTCAGCGTGGCAAAGACCCAGCTGGGCTACGAGCAGAGCGAGAAAAACTTCGAGATCGACCCCGCGGACGGCGTGACCCTGCGCTACTACTCCCGCTACGGCCAGTCTTACGGCAACCCCTACGGCGAGTGGGACGTGATGTTCCTCTCCTACTGCCTGAAGTACGCCGGTATCCCCCAGAGCGCCATCCCGCAGGAGGCCAGCGTGCTTGCCCTGCGCAGCTCCATGAGCGACATGGACTGGCTGCTGGACGGCGAGGACGGCAGCGCCGCCAATGTGGGCGACATCGTTATTTATAATAAGTACGTCACCCGCACCGTGGCTGTGGACAGCAGCGCCGATGGTGCAGCGGACGATCTGGACGACCAGTTCAGCATGGACGCTGAGGGTGAGAACGGCGCAGCGCTTGAAACTTCCGGCGCTTCTGCGTTGGATGCAGCCCCTGCCGCCGAGGATGCCCCCGCTGCCGACAGCGTGATCACCCCCGATCTCCCCGACACCGCCAACCCGGAGCAGCCCGCCGCAAAGCCGGTGGACAGCACCAGTACCTCTGCATCCGGCGCGGACACCCTTATCCCCAGCGTGGTGTCCCCCGCTGCCGAGCCGCAGACCACCACCGTGACCGACGCTCAGCCCGTGGAGACCGTGGGCATCGTGAGCGAGGCGGACGATGACACCCTGACCGTTATTTCCGGCGACGTGGACGGCAAGGTTGCCGAGGTCACCATTTCCAGCGCCGAGGTACTGGCCGTGGTGGATGTTGCCTATGCCCAGTACGCAGACGAGATGCTCTCCTCTGCCGTTGACGGCGCACTGAAAGCCCCCGATATGCTTACGCTGGCGGGTGAGCCCATGACCGTAAGCACTGCGACCAAGTTGGACGAAAACTGGATCTCCGGCAGTACGATCATGCTCAACGGCCAAACCTACACGGTCAAGGGCACTCCCACCACCGCTGCCCCTACACTGCCCGAGGGCGTTTCTGTTACCGTCAATGACAATGTATCCTTGCATTATGGCTTTGACATTCCCGATGGGAGCGCCCAGGGTGTAAGCACCCTGACCTACAAGCTCCCCAGCCATCTTATTCCGCTTAAAAACACTGCAAGCGGATATCTGACTAACGGTCAAAACGAAACCATTGGTACTATTACCGTAGACACAAACGGTCTTGCTACCCTCAACTTTAACAAACCGCTGAGCGGACAGACCAGCGGCACATTTTACGTTGATTGCCGCGTAAGCGAAACATCGACCCCAACTGAAAATCAGATCAGATTCCCCGGAACCAACCATACTGTTGAGATCAAAAAGCAGACGGACGTTAAAGTTAAAAAAGAGATCGTAAAGAACGCCAGCGGCTCTGAGTATACGCTGCAATCTGACGGTACCTATAAGGTGCACTACAAAGTTACCGTAAGCACGAAAAACGGCAGCGGCGAGACGATCGATCTGGTAGATAAGATCACCGAGATCAATAATATTTCGGATGTCAAGTATCAGGATGTCAAGCTGTACAAGAACGGTAGCACTACACCGTACAGCGATTGCAAAGTGACTACGTCTAACGAAAACGGCCGTCCTGCAATCAAGATCACAACAGCCGACGGCAGCAAGCTGCCCGCGCTGAACGCCGGTGAGTATTATACACTGGACTATGATCTTGAGTTCAAGAAAACCAAGCAGGACTGGGGTAATATTAAAAATACCGCTTTTGCCAACGGCGAGAGCAACGGTAAAGAAATCAGTTTCCAAAACGAGCTGCAAAAATATGGCAGCTATGACCCAAAAACAAGAGAAATCACTTGGACGATCGAGATTTACCCCAACGGCAACACGCTGGCCGGGCTTGAATTGAATGATACCCTGCAAAACGGAATGAAAATGACCGGCAAATTCATCATCAAGGACAAGGACGGCAAAAAGCTTGTTAACGAACCTAATTTTGAAGCAGGTAAAGACAACTTCACCTACACCTTCCCGACTGATTCTCCCTTCAACGACCCGAATGCAAATTCCAAGTATACAGTAACCTATACCACAACTGCCCCGGCTGACTTTGCAACGAACCCCACTGTAAGCAACACTGCAACGATCAAACTCAATGGGGGCAAGAAGTGGGAAGGCACGGGCTCTGCCGGCTACAACAAAGGCAGCGAGGTCGTCAGCAAAACAACTAAATCTGGTAATAATGAATCCACCCTGACCACTTCCGATCTGGATACCACAACCGGGCTCTTTACGCTGCCTTGGAAGTTGGAAGTTCAGCTGCCCGATAATGAAGGCGCAAACAAGGTCGAGATTCAGGATACCATCAAAAAGCCCGAAAACGGCGACCATTATGCCGTCAAGAGCGAGCTGGAAACAGCGATCCAGAAGAACTTGCTGGTGTTTGTGGGAGAAAATTCCTACGGCTACAACGACCTGTCGAAGGCCGGTCTTAACCTTACGATCCATTATTACGCGGAAGAAGATTGTAAGGATAAGGATGAGTACACTTTCCCGAACGATAACGACAAGGTTCGCTCTTTCAAGCTGACGTTTGAAAAGACCGATACGTTCGATCTGGATAAGGTCGTGATCTCCGAGTACTCTACCAAGGCATCGTATGATAAAACTGCACTGAAGCCCGGTGACAAGATTAAATTCCAGAATAAGTGCAAAGGCAAGACCGCCACGTACTATTTTACCGTGCCCGCCGATAACAGCATGGGGCTTGTTAAAACGTCCTCTAATACGGCCGGCGGTACGAATAGTGAAGGCTCTTATAGCGCCAACGATGTCACTGTAGAAAAAGGCAACGGCTATACAGATTTTAATGGCGTCAAGCACGAGGGCACCTATATCTACTACCAGTTGGAGCTTACTCCCGGCGACCTGACAAAATGGACAGCCACCACCGTCACCGATACCCTGCAGGACGGCCTGACCTATGTTAAAGACTCTGCCTATGTAGTAGTGCGCCGTGGTGCTGAAGATATGTACACCACTGGCAATACATGGCGGCAATACATGTCCGATGCACAATGGTATAAAAATGGCGATGAACAGCCCCAGATTCAAGGAAACCTTTCAACCGCTGACTTCTTCAGCGTCCAGCAGAACGGCCAGAAGTTGACATTTGGTCTTACTGGTAATTTCAAGTATCTGAAATACCCCGACCCGCAGCTTGTCGACCGCATCCTGATCCGTTTTGCTGCAAAAGTGGATGATAGCATCTGGGATCCTACCCAGCAGGTGCAGACCGTATATTTCAGCAACTCTGCAAAATGGGGAGAGTATAGCTCTACCACCAAAACTGAGGTCAAGCATGAATCCCAGATCATAAGCAAGAAAGGACAGTATGATAATTCTACCGGCTATGTACGGTACTCTGTTGTCATCAACCCCGACAAGCTGAAGCTTGGCACCGACAAGATGATCGAGCTGGTAGACGATATGCACCCCGATGGCAACGAATCAAATACCGCCGCGCTGGTACGCTCTACGGTCAAGTTGTACAGCTATGACCCAACCGCTCCCGATAAGAAGGGCGCAGAGATCGCCGATGGTGTATATACTGTGGACTATAAGGAGACCCAAAAAAATCAGCGCAACCATTATATCCTTACCGTCAGCGTCCCGAACGGTTATGCCTATGTTCTGGAGTATGCTTACCGGAACACTTCTAAAACCGAGTACCGCATGAAAAACACCGCCGAGCTTTGTGGTAAAACGCTCGAGGAGATTTCCACAAAGACGCAGGCTACAAGCGCCGGAGGCACTGCCGATTCTGCCGGACTGCATCTGTATAAGGTTGATAGTCGCGATGCCCGAAAGCTGCTGCCCGGTGCAACGTTCAAGCTGCAATGGTTTAACATCGGCAGCGGTGAGTACGAGGACGTCCAGACTGTAACAACTGACGAGAGCGGTAAGATCGACCTGACCTTCTCTGTAGCTGCCGGTTTAAAGCCCGGTAAGAACGCAGCCGGTGCTGTGTACCGCCCCCACAATTATCTTTACAAGCTGACCGAAAAACAGGCACCGGATGGCTACCGCACGGATACAGATTGGGCGCATTACTTCATCTGGACATCTGATTCCACCTCGGATGACGTTGCCTACAAAACCGCTGTCGGCAATTACGGTGAATCTAACACCGGCGTAGCCCAAGGTAACGTCAATGTCTACAAGGGTAGCGCTTCCATTGATCTGGAAGTGACCAACGAAAGCAACCGTCTTACCTTTGTAAAGCAGTGGATCGACAAAGACGGCAAAGCCATTCCCAAAGACGCTAGCAGCCTGCCGGATAACATCCAGCTGGAACTCTGGTGCACCCCGACCAAGGGCGATACCCCCAACGCCAAAATGGTTGACACCATCACGCTGAGTAAGACGGACAGCTGGACTTACAACTACCCGATCCCTGAAGCCTATAAAGACAGGTACTTCTACGTAAAGGAAGTTGCCACCAACAAAAATTACACGGTAAGCTACATTGGCAACGATGGTGTGCAGCATGGTACTATTACCATCATCAACACCGAGACGGATTCCTCCGGCTACGAGCTCCCCTCTACCGGCGGCACCGGTACACTCCCGTACACAGCCGTGGGCGGCACAATGATGCTGTCTGCGCTGGCATATAGTTTTATCCACCGCAAGCGCAGACGCGAAGGGAGAGCAGATGACTAAACTGCACTTTTCTGCTGGCGTGCCGGGGCTGAGCCCCCGCCCGCCCAGCGCAAAGTTTACGCGATAGACCAAACAAAACTACACCCCTACCCCCTGTGCAAAACGCAGGGGGGCGGCAAGGGGCAGAAAAGAAAGGGGCTTTTTTCATGAAAAAAGCAATGAAAAAACTCATGGCTGCGCTGCTGGCAGTTGCCATGGTGTGCGCCATGGCGATTCCGGCGTTTGCATACAACACTTGGGAGACTGAGGAGGACCTCAACCAACTCCACGGTTACAGCGCTTTCCAGATCTTCAAGGGTGTTATTAGTAAGGACAATGAGACGCTTTCCAACGTTGGGTGGGGCAGCAGCATCACTAAGCCTGACGAGTTTCTGGCGCAGTTGACGGCAGATCCTACCATCGGCGGTGAGTTTAAAACTAATTTCACTGCTCAGGACGTTCTTGCGGTTATCAGCAAATGGCATAATTCCGATGATTACAGCATCGCTTTTGCGCGCGTTGTATGCCACTATCTCTACCCGGATGCCAATGCAAACCCGAAACCCGTCATTACAGATCACACCGGTGGCATCAACATTCCAGAGTCAGGTTATTATCTGATCGTTGATACTACCTACTTTAACCTTCGCGATTTCTATCATGCCTACAATTCCTTCTTCCTGCTGAATGTTCCCCAAGCACCCTATGTCGTTTTAGTTAATCATAAGGTTGTAAAGCCCTATGTTGAGAAGGAAGTTTATGACGATCAGGATGGCACCAACGAAGCAGGTTTTGGTTCCAGCGCTGACCATGCGATCAACGAAGAGTTCCAGTTCAAGCTGATTGCTACCTTGCCCGCAAGCAGAGACAATGGCCGTGCTTACGATTACTATGACGAGTACGCTGTTTTGTTCAATGATACCTTGTCCAAGGGCATTACTTATGACAGACTCGATAGTGTAGTCATTGAATCCAAGGGCATTCCCTATGATATCACCGGCGATTCTTCGAAGTATACCATTGATACTACCGATCTTGAAAGTCATAACTATTTTGTGGTAGGCATTCCTGATGTCAAAACCTGTGTTGAAGATCCAAGGTTCAATTTGAATGACGGCGCTACTATTACGGTCACCTATACTGCACACCTGAACGACAAAGCCGCTGTCAATACTACAAGTGGCTCTACCGATAACAAAAACAAAGTACAGCTCCAGTACTCTAATAACCCCAGAAACAGCGCATACTGGGGCTTCACTCCCGAAAGCGAAGTCCGTGTGTACACCTACCAGCTGAACAACACCAAGTATCACGATGATGATAACGAGAACAACAAGCTGGAGGGCGCTGGCTTCCGTCTGTACAGCGGTGAAGCTTGCAATGATGAAGATGAGATCAAGCTCAAAAAGAATGCTGACGGCACTTACTCTCGCTACTTTGGAACTGAAGATGGCGAAGAAATGTTCTCTGACGACAAGGGCCAGTTTAACGTTAAGGGTCTGGACGCCGGTACTTACTACCTGAAGGAGA
>OKTO01000249.1_pt1 | contig 22608 bp, 19 predicted proteins | sample 1606101 | NCBI WGS metagenome assembly OKTO01 (sample SAMEA3879513, study PRJEB24766) | human gut metagenome | biome: human-associated habitat; feature: feces | place: USA | collected 1985/1987
CTTTCGGGCAATAAAAAAAGCCACAAATCATTGATTTGTAGCTTTTTGTCCGTTTGCTGACCATTTCTGTCCAGCACGTTCAGCGGAGAGAGAGGGATTCGAACAATCCTTCCAATCCTCAATATATCAACCTGTTACTCGGAAATAAAAATCAAAGTACACCGAATAACCCACAGATAATCTGCATAATTTTACCCTTGCGTCGTACTTGGTTGTGGCAAAGATAAAGAAATTTCACAAAAAGAACAAATAATCTCGATCATCATTCTCACAAGCCTGGAAATGCCTCAAACGGACATTTTTGTAAAACGGTATTCGAACTATTTTCTTTGCGGATTACCGGAATATTCCGGCACAATCTACAATAAAACATTGTGCAGTTATGGAGTTTCAAATGATCGAACAGAGCGCTTTCGACGAAATGAAAACGCTCGTAACAACCTTACGGGAGCGTGCTGAGCGATTCCGAGAGCTGTTCTCACCGCCGCAACCGCGACGCTGGCTGACAGCCGAAGAAGTCTGTAAAGCACTGCGCATCACCAAACGTGCCTTGCAGTACTATCGTTCGGAAGGGATCATACCCAGTACATCATTGGGCAATAAGATTCTGTACAAAGAATCAGACATCGCGCGTATTCTGCAAAACAACCTCATCGCTCCTTCCAAGTAATGGACGACGTACTCTTGCGAACCTCACCGGAATACAAGGAGTTCCGGCAGGAAATACTTCGAGCGATTCATTTGCTGGATACATTGATCGCGGCCCATCGACCGACGATCGTCACGGAAAACTATCTTACCGGCGAAGAGGTGATGGAGTTGTTTTCGTTATGTCCCCGCACCCTGCAAAACTACCGTGACCGTCGGGTACTTCCCTACACGACGATCGGCAGCAAAATCCTCTACCCGCGTTCTGAGATCGAAAAGATTCTGGACCGAAACTATCGTAAATCGCTGCGATAGTGTATTGTCAAATAGTACGGACGGCATTGTGTGCCGTCCGTACTGTTTTTATTTCATCTTTGTATCCATTGTCTCGGAGAGTTTTTCGTACAGGGCTTCGGCCATAGCGAAGCATCCGTCGAGTTTAGGCTTGGCTCCGCTTTTCGTGTGCGAGTGACAAATACTGTCTCGGGAGAGTTCGATTACTCTTCGGGACAGGGTTCCGTGCGTGCGAAGCGGTATGGGAATCTGTTCAAGTTTGCACAGGCCGATAAAATCCACAGAGGAGATGGATTCTCCTGCGAGGAACCTGTTCCCTGCCTGCCGCAACCGTTCGCGCCGTTGCTCTTCGGCTTGTCGTCGCTGCTCCTCGTTCCGGCGTTCCCGCTCCTCGTACTCTCGCTGCAAGCGTAGCCGACGTTCTTCCCGGTAACGGATCAAAGGTGCCGCATCGAGGCCCAGTTCTTCATAAATCCGCACGATGAGGAGTGGCAGATGCCGTCCTTCCTACATGATCTGTTCAACGGTCCGATGAAAATTTTTCAGGACTTCGGCCCCGGCAGCGGCGACTTCCTTATCATCGAGGAATCGGCGGCATTGAATGCCGTATTCGAAAAAGACGTCTTCCAGTTGCAGGACGGTAGCAATCATATCGTTCTCTTCACGATATTGATCCTTCCGTTGAAGATAGGTGTATACACCCTCGCCGACTTTTTCCAGTTCAGCGTAATGCCAGACGACCTGATTGTGGTTCGTGCGGCTGTAGCACAAAAATTTTGTTTTCATAGAATTGATTATATAACCTTGTTATGATCGTATTTTGCCGTTTCTTGAATTTAAGCGTTTTGGACCAACAGCCAAAAAGCGTCGAACAGTTCCACGACGCATAGGTCAGACACCGGTACCGTCCGCAGTCTGCCGTCGTCGTAATCCAACAGAGCATAGAGTACATCTTCGTTCACTCGGAATCCGTACACGTAGCAGGCGTCGTGGTATTCGTCGCTGATTAGGACGGAGTGGCCTTCGGTTTCGAAATTTTGGTCTTCGAACTGAACGACGAGACTCTGCGTATTTTAGAGATTATCCAACTGAATACTACAACTTATAATCCCTATTCTATAAAGTCTTCGACGATTCGTCCCTGCGTATATAAATCGCGTTCTATTCCGAGGCCGCCCGGCAGCACGATACGTTGCAGGTCGGAGAGCATCAGGTAACCCCATTCCCACTCGCAAATGTGGCAGAACCCGAAGAGTTTCCAATCTCCGTCCTCCTGTTTCTCCGCCTCCGTAATGAGCCATGTTCCGGCTCCCATGGGATTGAAATACTTTACAAGCACCTCGGCCTTCAGACCTTTGCCGTCCTGCGAATAGATCGGATGTTCCTCGAATTTCCGAATAATCTGTTTCGTAAGCAATTCCATAACTGTTTTATGCAGTGTTTATCCTCCTGCGCCGGAGTTTTATAGGACGGCCACTCCATTGGCAGGAGCGGCCGTCAAGGGTTCGTATTGTCTGCGACTTATCGGGTAGTTTCGACTTTGGCCAACGCCATAAATCTTCTGTCTCGTTCTTCATAATTTGCAGCATCTCGACCTTCTACATAACCTTGCAAGCGAATCGCAGACCTGCAGTTTCAGCCGATGCAGCGGCCCTCTTTCCCGACAGGTTATGCAGCAGGCGCCATCGAGCGTATTGTAATATCCGTGTTCGGGTACGATCCTGCACCCGCAGGCACGACAAGTCAATTCATTCATCGGAAACAAGTTTGTTTTTATCTGCATGGCAAATGGTGGTCTTTAAGCTGTTCGGCAATCTCGCGGCACATCCGATAGGAGGCGCGGTTACGGTCGTCGATGTGCACGCTGCCCTCTTCTGCCATGAAGAGGACGCACGTGCGCAGCAGAGCGAAGAATCGCTGCTGCACGGTCGGATGTTCGTATTGCAGTCCTGCGGCGAAGGCTTTGCAGTCGAATCCGAAGTCGTTCAGCCCGCTCATCAATGCGCGGAAAAGTTTATGCTCCGGCATCTGTTCCAGCGTTGTGTGGGTATATTTATCCTTTACCTGTTTCATAGCGGTCGTCAGTTGTTCACACGGTTAAGCAGTTCTCCCGACAGCTCGTGCAGTTCGCGTTGTCGTGCAGGCTGTGTTTCGCGGGCATAGGCCGTTATCGCCTGCGTCAGTTTCCAAAGCGTCGGCCCTCCGGCGAGTCCGTCGTCGGGATTGTTGTTCATCAACAGTTTCCGCACGCCTTCGTTCTCGGTTTTCAGCAGGCGGCCTTTCTGCATGAGCCGTTCCAGTTCTTGTGTGAAGTTGACCTCCTTGGCTGCCGCAGCCTTTATTTCGAGCGCTTTGCGACGGATGTTGTCGCGGCCGAAGAGCTGGGACGTAAGGTCGTTCACCGCAGACACGGTGGTCTGCGTGTCGAGTTCGTACGTCCGCTGCGAGAGCTGGATATTATCGGGCAGCTTACCGCCCAGATGGATCTGCTTCATTACGTTCTCACGCACCATACCGTTCAAGCAGACGCCGTTGAGCAGGAAGACGCGGATGTCCACCGCCCCGTCGCCGAAATCCGAGGTGGAAAAACGTGCTCCCATATAGATTTGTACCTCACCATTAAACTCGGTGGGGATGCAGATCGGCTGAGGAAGGATCGTCTCGACATAAATCTTCGTATCGGTCCACAGCGCATCGTATGCCACGGCTCCCTGTTCGAGGGCCTTGCCCAGAAATGCCGAGAGGATGCGCTGGCTGTCGAGACGGCGGTAGCTGTCCGAGAGGATGCCGCGCACTTCGTCGCCTACGGCACGGACGAGAACACGGCTACGGTCGCTCCACAAGGTGTGTTCGTTGAGTATGCGTGCGGCCAGTGCGCGTTTCCACGATGTTCCGCCTGCCAACTCGCGCAGGTAACGCGACGGAACGTTCATCTTCTCGGCCGCCTGTCCCACGGCGTTGTCGTGAAGGCGGAAGCGTCCTTTGGGCATCTGCATCGTCAAACGATTGCCGTCGTCGAGAAAGAGTACCTTGCGTGTACTGCCCGTTTCCCGGTATTGGGCGCCGATCGGAAGGAGGTAGTCTTGCAGCTGCGCGGATTCGACGATCATGCGCTGGATGGTTTGTTGCACTGCGGGTGCCCGGTGTTCTACCAGGTGCCGTACTCTGTCGGCTACGACCCGGTTCAGTCCTTGTTGGTGTGCTACACGTGCGGAGGACGCACTCGTTACGGAAGTATTCATAAATTTGAATTTTAAGTTTCGCCGCTCGAACCATTCGGGCGGCACGCAGAAGGCCATAGTCGGGGACGGGGCTGCCCGCAAGGTTTTTCCGTAAGGAAAACCGGCAGGACTTGCGGGCAGGCACGGACACGACTACTTTTGCCGGGCCGACCGAGATCGAGAGGATGAAGAAAAACACCCGAAAAACCTTTACTCGGCTTTTCGGGTATTTTCGAATTTATCGGACGAAGCGAAACCGCTCATCTCTTACCGCCGTTTTACACCGTGTATCCGATTCGGCGGCACGGAGGGAACATGCAGGTCCGAAATGTCGTCGTACTTGTTCCGATGCGGTTGCATGCCCCGTCTTAGGGGATAGTTCTTTTTCAGTATCTCAGCGGCCAACTGTCGGGTTCGTTCCTGCAACTTCCGCTGCGTCGCCGAACTTTCCGCTGATGTTCCGTATTCGCGTGCCAGCGTCTCAAATGCTTCGGCACTCGGGAAAAAACCGTTCATAATCCCGTATTTCATTCCTCCGCTCATCCCGTTCTGCTGCATCGTCTGTAAAACAGCGATGTCGAAACTGTAGCTGCTGTAATGCGGGGTGTGCGGAACGTTGTCGATCAGCTTCTCATAATTCTGTACCGTTGGCGCAAGATCGAACGTGTCGGTCCGTATGGCGTACGCCAGCAATGCTTTCGGGGCAAATGTTTCGGGCGGGATCTCGCCGAAGGCATACCGTCCCCTGTCTTTATCGTCACGGTCGAGCCGGAACAGATCGGCGTACTTCTGCCAGCCGGCATCGAACTGCGGAAGCCGATACATCCGCAACTGCGTATCCTGTAATTGAGGGTGGAAGAAGTGCAGCAGATAGTAATCCCACATCTCTTCATAGCACTCCGTCCCCCGAGGCGTATCCGTAAACAACAGCAATCCCTGTCGGGTCTCTACGGCTGTCAGGGTGTCGAAACTCGGCAGTCTTTTCATTCCCTCACCGAAGCAGAACATCGCACGCTCGTAGCCGTCGTGGTGCCGGAGCCGTTCCAACTCCGCCTCGGGCGAGAGGTAGGAAATATTCATCTGCCAGCAAAAGGCGGCATCGCGCAGGCGCACGATGCGCTGCGGCGCCACACCCTCTTCGAGCAGAATCGGCAGGCTGTTTTGCAGAAAGTCGGGGCCGATGAGCCGCTCCTGCTGGCGAATCCGGAGGAGCACGTCGTCCGGAATCGTGTACTGAAAGAGCCAGTAGTCGGGATAGTTTCCTCCCGAGCGCTGTCCTTCGACATTGCGTTGGATAAACTGCTCGAACCCTTCGCCCGTATCGTTTCGAATGGCGTAGTCCCGTACTTTGCAGTGGGTGTCGAGCGCAAAATAGAACTCGAATCCGTCTTTCTGTGGTCGTGTCATAGGTCTTCAATGTCGTTTCAGATGAAATTCCGCGCCTCGTACCGGCTCGTCGCGCCGCCTCTGATATGCTTCGAGCAGCTTGTCGGGACGGAAGAGCAGATTTATGGCGTCGAAATTCCGGAAGGTGCAGATTCCTTCGGCCTGCATGGGAGGTATCTCGGACGAAGGCCGACGCCGTATCGGGAACTTCCGGTCGAGGATGTAGGCGGCCAGATTGTACTGCTCCTCGCGCTTGGCCGCCCGCCCCTCGTCCGAGAGGTCGGAGGCGTACTTGCGTTCGATGTTGTCGAATCCGTTGCGGAAGACGAACTCCCGGTTCCAATACCTTTCGGCATTCTGCATAAGATACCCGTAGCCGCGCTGCATGATGATCTGCAACCCCGTAAGATCGCGTATGCCGTTGGAGACATACAGGTTCTCCCCGTGCTGCGGATCCACGAAGGTCCAGAAGTTGTCGGCCGTAGCCCGCATGTCGTACTCTTTGAGGCAATATCCGCGACGCAGAACCTCGGCATCGACGAAGGGATGCTCCGGGACCCACATCATACCGCCTGCCGTGGGCAGCACCTGCGGATTCACCTTGTCCCAGAAGCCGTCGGGATCGGCCTCCACCTCGTACACGCGCAGGGTTTCAACCCCCAGATCGGGGTCGAAGAAACAATCGGCGTGATGCTGCATGTAGCGTTCGCAGGCCTCCCGACCGTCCGGCTCCTGCGTGAAGAGCACCGTACCCCGCTCGGTCTCCACGGCACGGCAGCGCCGCAGGTCCTCACGGGCGACCGGTGGCAGCCCCTCGTTGCGGAACTGCCGGTAGTCGGCCTTTGTCGAGAGCATGTTGCCGCAGTTGCCCTCCGCAAGGGGATCGAGGTCGTACTTGTAACAGTAGAGAAGGTCTTTCAGCGTTACGGCGTGCCGGATGTCCAGCTTCTCGGTGGCTGTGGACGGATCCAGCAGGTAATTGTGCTCCGCCGCTTCGATGCGGGGCAGCAACGCGGCATCGGTCGTGCGTATGTCGAAAAACAGCACCGAGGGAATCGCCCCGCAATTGGCGGCGTAGTCCGTAAATTCGTCGAGCAGGGCGCGGAATCCTTCGTCGCTGCGACGGGATCGCTCCATGGCGATAATCTTGTTGCCGTCGTCCACGGCGACGTACAACGCACCCTGCATCTGTTCCTGATCTTGTTCCATCGTCATTAGTGTTTGAGAATGTGACAAGGCATCTCCCTTCTGTCCCTGTCGCGTTCGTAGCGCTCCAACAGCCTCTCGGGTCGGAACAGCAGGTCGATAGAGAGAAAATCCCTGTAAAAGCGAATGTCGCCGCTCGGCAGCGGACACGGCGGCTCCTCCCTTGCCGGATCGATGCCGAAGCCGGTGCGCAGGATGTCGGCCGCCGTCGTGCGGCTGTCGTCCGTCATGGCCGCTGCAGGTTTCCGATCGGCGTTCTTGAACCGATCCGCGAACGGGAAGTCGTATCCCGGAAAGTCGGAGCCTCCCCAGCAGAAAGGTTCGTAGCCGTTGCGTGCGATATGCCGGAGCGTTACGACCGTCAGCAGGCGCCGCAACGCCTCGGACGATGCCTCGGTTCCGGAGTCCGGAACGACCGCGAGCTTCGCGGCCCCGGCCCGCATGTCGTACTCTTTGAGGCAGCAGCCCCGTTGCAGCACGCTGTCGCAACGTCCGCTGTGGCGCGGCACGAAGCGCATCTGCTCGTGGTCGAAATACGGCAGGCACGCCTCCGAGGAGTATTGCTCCTCGGAGAGTTCCACATCGTATATGCGCAAAGTTTCGACCCCGCAGGTGAGTCCTCTGCCGTCGGGATGTGCGGTGAGGAAGGCGAAGAAGCTGCGGGCCGCCTCGTCGCCATGTTCTCCACGGCGGAAAAGAGCTACGCCGCCCTCCGTTTCCACGGCCCTGTAAGGTGCTCCGGGCTGCGACAGCGCGGGAATCGATTCGTTGCGGAAGCCCGCGTAATCGTCCTTGTAGCAGAGGTTCCGGGCGGTGTTCTGCGCAGCCAGCGGATCGAGGCCGTGCTTGCGGCAATAGAGCAGGTCGTACAACATCAGGGCTTGACGAATGTCCTTCACTTCCAGCGGTGCCAGATGCGCCAGCCGGTAGCCGCGTTCTTTGGCTTCGATCGGCGGCAGCCGCGAGCTGTCGTCGACGTGAAAGTTCAACAGCAGAAGATACGGGATATATCCCTTGTTGGCCGCATAATCCGCGAACTCGTCGAAGAAGGTTCTGAAACCCTCGTCGCCCCGTCGGGATCTCTCCAGCGCAACGATCGTATGGGTACGATCGAGGGCGGCATAGACGTTCGTAATATCGGAACTTCCCATCCGCTATCGTTTTGTGTCGTCCCAGTCGGGTACGACGATCGTGCCGTCGCCTTCGGGCGCGTGGATCACCTCGATCTCTTCGACCTCATGGAACGTGCAGGCGCCGAGGCCGCAAAGTGCAAGCAGAAGAAGCATCGCCGCGAAGATGCGGCGTAGATGATTTGTCGTCATAGTATCAATCTTTTAAGAGTTCATCGATTTCGGGGTCGAGCGCCGCACGATACTCCATGCGCTCATCGCGGCGGCAGGCTTCGAGGAAGTGTCGCCGTCCCTCGGCCTTGCGGCCCAGCCGCGAGCAGGCGATCGCTCGAAGATACTCGCTTATGGCTGTCGCGGGAAGTGCTTCGAGGATGCGCAGCGCCTCCCTGTCTTGTCCCAGCGAGAGCAGTGCGATGGCCGTATTGCGATCCCGGTAGTCATGAAGGACGTAGAGCGCCTGTGCGTATTTGCGTTTTTCGAGCAGCTGACGGCCCCGCAGGTAGGCCGTATCCAGTTCGGTCGTGTGGATCGTGTCTTTGACCATACCCACGCGGCGCAGATGGCAGCGGAGTTTTACGGCCCGCAGCGCGGGATAGTGCTCCGCACGGATACAGGCATATTCGGCCGGGTAGCGGCGGCGAATCTCCTCCTCGCGCCGGTCGGGATCTCCGATGCGGCGGATGATGCCGAGAATCTCGTCGCGGTGCGCGAGGCGGCCGTCACGGGCGATGCGGGCCGTCAGCTCCGGCCACAGCTCGCCCGCGCTGCGTATCGTAAGCAGGCGGTCCGCACGCCGGCCGAAGCATCCCGCAAGATAGCTGCGCAGCGCCTCGGCACGCGCCCGCGAAAGCCGCTCGTTGAGCGCACGACGGCCTTCGGGCGAGGCCGAAGCCGTAAGGACGATGCTGTCGACATAGAACTCCCGCTGCGTGACGATACGTTCCATGAGTGCGGCGATGCGTGCCAGCTCCCGTGCGTTGTCACCCAGCGTATCCACGAGCCGTGCGTCGCCCGTAAGGAAGCTCAGGCTGTAACGGTCGTTGACGGTCACGTATTTGTCGATGACGCGGATACGGTACCGGGGCAGGGTGTCCAGAAACGACAGCAGCGACGATACGGTATAGGTCAGCGTATCGGACGGCGGCAGACGGTAGGCGCTGTCGTCGAGCCCCTCGACGCGGCCCCGCAGCGTGATGAGCATCTTGCGGGAGGTCTCCTCCGTAGGTACTTCCTGCGAATAATAGTAGCTGATCGAAGTTCGGTTCTCGATAAGCGAATCGAGCCGTGCATCCTGCGCATAGGGATATTTCACGAACCGCTGGAAAGCCCGCTCGGCCCGCACGCTGTCGGGGCGGAAGCGTCCCAGGTAGGTAGTATATTGCCAGTAGTCGCGCTGCTGCACGCGGTCGAACAGCGCACCGCGTATGATGATGTCGTCGAGCGGGATCTGTTCGTCCTGCCGGTGCAGGAAGGGCGTGATGACCACGCTGCGGCTGCGCCCCAGCAGCTCTTTGGGCAGTTCGACGTTGAAGTCGAGCGTCACACGCCCCCGGCGTTCGGGGATCGAACGGACACGGGCCACGACGACGACCTCCTCGATCGGAACCGTACCGAGGGCTTCGCCCCTCTCGTCCCGTTCGACGGGGACAAGGTAGTAGTCGCTGCTGTCGCGTTCCACGCGCACGACCTGCGGGCGGTCGTCACGGACTTTGGACTGGCGTTCTGTACGTGAGAGTTGCGCCAGGTGTGCCGTGGCCTGCCGGCGCGTCAGCCGTGCGGTCGTCGAGCAGCCCGCAGGCACGCCTGCGGCCGTCAGTACGGCGATCAGGGATAAAATGTTACGGAATAGCATATCAGAACAGGTAGTTGAAGGAGACTTCCAGTTTCGACGGTGCGAGCGTCCAGCGCCGCGCGTGGCGGATATAACGGTCGCCCCAGTCGCTCGTGACCGGATCGCGGCGCGTGTCGCGCGTGCGGTAAAGTCCCGCACCGGCCTCCACGACGAGGTTCCAGCGCTTCGAGAGGATCCACGCATAGCCGTAGCTTATGCCGATACCGTAGGCCCGCCCGTCGTAGGTGCGGCGACGGTTGCCGATGCGGTAGTCGACCCAGGAGGCGTGCAGCCCCAGAAAGTGCCCGACGAAATCTTCGTAGAACCAGTGTCGGACGCCGAGCTGTACGGCCCCGACCTGCGTCGTGAGGCGCTCCGTGCGGATCGGATTCCAGTAGGCGGAGGTTTCGACGGTCCAGTTGTCCGTCAGCGCCGCCTCCGCACCCACGGCGACCGTGCCCGTCAGCGCTGCCAGGGCGTTTACCCTGACTCCGAAGAACTGTGAGGCGGCACGGTGGTGTATGGCTGCGAGGCACATCAGAAGTGCCGCACAGCGGATGATCGTTTTCGTTTGCATAATCGGTTATTCTTTTACGCACCTCACAGGATAGGCTGCGGCCTGATGATTCTGACGGTAGAGCTGCAAGACCTCGGGCGGCAGGACGCCGAAGCTCACGGCCGTCGTCGCATCCACACGTGACGGATCGGAGGCAGGACTCCCCGGGGCATTCGTCCAGAGTTGTGTCCGTATCCCGACGCCGACGTACATCTCCTTGCCGGTAGGCATGACATGCAGCAACCCCGCATAGGGATAGTACGGCCATACGCTGCCGGTATAGAGGTAGCACCCGCCTTCGATAGTGCTGGAAACAGTCGTCTGTTCGAGCGTCCACGCCTCGGGCGGCGGCACGCGCCAGCCCGGAGGGCAGGGGTCGTAGATGGACTTCGCGCCCGCAGTCGTGGGACGGCCGCCCGTCGAGGCGTTGCCCCAAAGGTTCGGCGAAGGTTGCCCCAGCCACGAGCTGAGACGCTGCGCCGGATCCGAAGGGTCTGCAGCACGTCCCAGAAGAGTCGCGGGATGTGCCGCAGCCCACGCCACGGTCGCCGTCGAAGAATCTTCGCCGTAGTATGTCCCGAAGGCGAACCCTTCGCCATAGTCGAACGCTGCGAGATCGTACGGGAAGGGATCCTTGCGGCCCCATTGATAGTAAAGGCCACGACTGGCCGGATCCCCCGGATCGAGGTTTTCAGCCCCCAGATTACGGTCCATAAACACATATCCCGAAGGATAGACGTGGGTGGTCAGAGCGCCGTTCGTCGCCCAGATATGCCACGACCAGATGCAGTCGCCGTCCTTGTCGAACAGCCCGATAAGGGCGTTGCCTCCGATGGCCGTACCCGTGCGGAAGCTGATGCGGCTGCCATTGTAGCCCACATCGCATACGACAGCCCGCTCCGCCGTTCCCGTCTGCCAGATAAGGCGGGCGGATGTCCCTTTGAGTTTCTGCGGCGTGATGCCCGTGGTCGCTCGTCCGTTGCCCTGCACCGTTGCATCGAACAGATATATCTCCTGCATGCGGGGCGCGATGTAGCTGTTGGCCGTACCTGCGGCACTCAGGTCGGTACCTTCGGCGTAGTCGGGCGCGATGATCCGCTTCTCGGTGGCGACGAAGGAATAGGTCTTATCGGCGGTGATAAGCTGCCGGCGGCTTTTGTCGAAGGCATCGTACCAGCCCGTGAGCAATGCCGGCTCCATAGCGCGGATCGTGCAACGACTGCCCGCAGGCACGATGAACGACTCCTCGTCCTGATCCACCTCGACGGGCGCGTCGCACTCGAAACGTACGGTGTAGATGTCCGTCAGGATATGTACTTTCTCGGTTACGAAGAGCGGATAAAGCGACGTTGCATACGTCTTGGGCACGTAAGAATACGTTTCGGACTCGCAGAGCAGTTCGCTATGCCCTTCGTCGGCGTACCATCCCGCGAAGCGGTAGCCCGCAGCGGCTTTCGCCGTGAGGGTGCACCCCTGCTCGTAGCAGGCGGCACGCAGTGTCCCACCGGTAGGCTTTTCCACATGCAGTGCCCTGGCCGCCGTTACCGTCCCGCCGGTGGGTGGCGCGACGTAGAGCGCATTGGCGAAGCGGTGTTCGAAGCGGCGACGGCTCTCGTATCCGTAGCTGTCGCGCACGCGCACCTCATAGGCGAGCTGTGCATGAGCCGCCGTAACAAGGGGCTCTGGATAGTAGATGACTTCGTAGTAATTCGATCCCTGCTGGCGATTGATCGGAAGGTCGAGGCGGGAAGCGCACTCCTCGTAATCGACGAGGAGGGTCCCGTCGGTTGGGGTCAGCAGCTCCAACGCGCCCGTGAGTGTCGGCTCGCTCTTCGTACGTTCGATATTCACGTAAAGCGAAGCGTTGAACGGAAGTACGCAATAACTGCCGATGCGGTTGCTCTCGAAATCGTCGGTCACGCTCAACGTATAACCGAGTACACGGGTGTCCACCTCATTGTCGCCCGAGATCGTGATGTCGAGCGTATGGGACGTATTACGCCCTACGTTGAAGTCCGTCGTACTATTCTCACCCAGGTAAACGCGGTAGTCGAGGATGCGGCTGCCCCGTGTGGCGCGGATCATCAGGTACGAAGCGCACGAAGGGGCATTGTCGGCGTTTTTATCCCACTGGTCCGTAATCGAGGGTACCGTGCCCTGCGGGTTCTCGAAGAGGTATTGCACGCCCGAACAGCTGCGCCGCGCAGCGTCGGGAAGTTCCACGAGCGGAGCATCGGTGAAATCCTTCTCCGAGGTCGAAGGAGTACTCGCAGGCGTGAAGAGCGTCGTATGGCCGGGGACGGAACACAGGCGTACGGAGCGCAGTTCGAGGTCAGGGACCTTATCCGCCACGCGGATGTTGTAGGCGATCTTGGCCACGGTACGCCGCACGCTCAATGTAGGTAACGTAACGGTGTTGTTCTCTTTGTCGGGCGCGATCGCAACGGTCATGACGGCCGACATGGGAAGCGTCGCATACTCCTCCTGCCACTTGATCGTGTAGGTACGAAGCTGTTGTACGCTCCGCTCGCCCAGGTCCGCACCCAGGTTGGCGGCGACGTAGAGATCGTACTCCCCGGGCAGGCACTCGAACCGTACCAGCGGCGAACGGGAATAGATATGCAACGTTTGGCCGTTGCTGCGGCCGAACAGGTAGAGGTTGATGTCGCGGATCGCCTCCTCGTCCGTCGCGCGGGTCGCAAGGCGAAGCATATCTTCGGTCGTAATACGCAGTTCGGCCGTGACCGGACGTTCCGAGGCTGCGCTATCGACCGGCATAGTCACTTCCCGGCTGCACGAGCACAGTAGCAGATAAAAAAGCGGAAGAGAGATTGTTCTGAACATAGGAATCGGTTTTTTAGAACAGTCTGCCGCCCTTGCGGGCGACAGACTGTCGGGAAAAAGGTTTCTCAGGCTCCCAGATCGATCTGCTGCGTTACCGGAGACTCCCAGTCGGCAACCGTGATCGTAAGACCCACCTCCGAGCCTACCAGACCCGTGATCGCAGCTTCGATGCGATAGTAGCCGTTACGCACGATCGCTCCGCCTGCCTTGCCCGTGACAGGTACCGTATAGACGATTTCCGAACGGTCGGAGGTCGTCGAGGTGCTGCCGTCGGCGTCGTAGCTCGCCGTGATCTCCAACTGTACACGGTTGCCCTCGGCAAGAGCGCCGTTTTCGAAGACGTAGAACAGGTTGTCGTATCTGCCCGCTGCGGCGGTGGCGGTCTGTGTATGGGTATAACTCATCGCGCCGGGCGAAGGAGTTGCGGGGGCGATGACAGGCGACTGGCTCGCCGCTTTCGAGAGCTTGACGCCCGTGACGGTGATCGTTCCCGAATATTTCTCCGCGAAGGCCGCATCGATCGTGGTCTGCACGGAGAGCTTGGCCACCGTACGGCGGAGCGCCATCGCAACGTCGGTCGTCGAACCCTCGGCGATGGATTTGCTCGCTGAGGCCGACATCACGAAGCCGCCCGCACGCTTGGCCTTGGTCGAGACCTCCGCGAAGGTGCCGTTATAGTCCGCAGCGGAGGCTTCGACCTTCGAGAGCAAGGCCGATTTGGTCGTAACACCCGTGAGCGAAAGGTTCGCAACGGCGTAGAAGTCGCACGTCGTACCCGCCGCCGAATGCGGCAGCGCGAAGGTCGCCGACTTGTCGGCGAGTTCCTCGGAGGTGAACGAACGCTGCGTAACAAGGTTGCCTTGGGAGTTGAAAACGTAAACCGTCAGCGACGTGAGGCTCTTCTCCCACGTTTCGGCGGCGGCAGTCGAGTTCAGGGATGCACGCGAGGCCGGGGCATCGGTAAATGTGAGGCACACGGCAGCGCCGTCCAGCGGCTCACCGTTCGTACCGTAAGTCACGGTCTCCTCCTTCGAGCAGGAGACCAGCGCAAGGGCGGCCAAAGCCGCGACAAATGTTTTTTTCATAATGGAATAAAGGATTAAAGGGTCGTTATTTATTTCGGTTCGTTTTTTTCGGCTCGCCATCCCGCATCTTCCGCGTGCGTACACGGTGGCGGAGCTTGGCTTCATAGCCCGGAGGGCCGTTGTCGTCGATCCACTGCCGGATGCCGAGGCGCAGCTCGGCTTTCAGCTGCCGGAACTCGGGACGTGAGGCGAAGTCGTCGCCCAAAGCATAGCCGGCGAAGATCGGCTCGCAGGGCGTCAGCAAAGCCCGGGCGACGGTGCGGCGCTGATCTTCCGGAATGTCGGGGAAATCGTTCGCGAGGATCAGGTCGATCGTATCGAACTTCGAGAACAGCAGACCTCGGAAAAGACTCCGGTCAGCAAGGCGAAGCGCACACTCGGCACTGCCGCCCGCGTCACAAGTACGACGGTAGAGGTCGGCGGCCACGGCGCTGCGACGATCCAGAAGTTGTGCGCGGTACTGGAGCTGGGGATGGCGTTCGCGAAGGTAATAATCCAGTCTTGTCCGGAACCACGGCTCGGAATATATCTCCATAGCGGTATGCTATCGTTTCCGACCCCGCCCCTGCTGCGACTCATCGGCCCCCTGCGAGGCCTGATGGGATGCTTCGGCCGCCTCGCTGCGCTCCTGACGCGACAGAAAGCGGCTGTAAGTACGGTTGTCGCGCGGGTTCACGTACAGAACCTTGTTCTTCATCGGCTCCCCGAACGAATCCTTGACATGATCCGCTGAGACTTGGCCGCCGGCAAGCAGCGTCTTCACATCGGCATCCGAGAGCTGGTCACGAAGGTACTTCGGGACGTACGGCTTGTCGTAAACCGGATCGCTGATCGTATAGCGGCCCCGATAGACGTCGTAGTTCAGGATGCCCTTGTAGGTGTTCTCCGTATCGCCGTAGGCCGTGCATCCTTCCAGCGGGATCGAGCCGCCGCTGCGAAGGATTTTTTGTCCCGCATCGTCGATGCGACGTCCCTCGGCGAACTCCGGGATCTTGACATCGCGGTGCGGAACCGCCACAAGGCGGTTCGTCGAAGGGTTGAAGGCCACGTGGCAGCGCTCAGCTTCCCCCGTGATGCTGTTATGGACCGTGACAAGGTGTTGCAGCGTCTTGCCGCGAGCCAGAAGTGCCTTGTCGTCGGGCGTGATCTCCGAGGCATACTCCTCGCGTTCGTATTCGGGCTGCACAAGCGGCGTATCGAGGCGGAACTTCAACTCATCGTTATGATCCCGGTAGAAACTCAGGTTGAAAAGACCCGTCGTCGTGCCGTGGTCCGAAAGCTGGACCGTCGCAGGAAACAGCTCTCTGGTCGGGAGCCCCAGCATCAGGCTCCGCTGCGTGCGCTGCGGCAGCGCATCGAAGTCGATGCCCAATTCTTGCAACTCCGCGCGTGGAATCTCAACCTTGTCGTATTTCACCTGTTCCAGTTCGGCCGTGTTCACGACGTACTTGTTATACGTCTCCCAGCCCTCCTCGCTCTTCGGATTGCTGACGAGCTTGCCCAGCGATGTGACGATCTTGCCGACGGAAAGGACGGGCACTTTCAAAAACTGAAACTGGATCGGATTGTCCTTCTGGGATTTGAAACCTCGGATGAAAGCCGCTACGGCATTGCTGCTCCGGAACGAATAGAACGCCGGACGGTTCTTCGCAAGAGGCTGCACGGTATGTACCTCTCGGCGATCCCCTTTGGTCACCAGCTTGGAAACGGCCTCTACCTGGCCGCTGTCCGGATTGCGCACGAGAAGCGTTTCCCGGTAGTCGTTTTCCTGTTCCTGACCTTCGGTCGGATTTACATTTTCTTCTGTTGCCATAATACTGTCTTTTAGTTAATAATGTGTGATTTGTACTTCGACAGCGGCAAATATAGAGGCCCGGAAGACGATCCCGACGGATGGCACGTCAGGGCCGTTCTGGGCGTGAAGAAAGATGAAAATGTCGTAACTCAGAACCAGAATTGTAACAGAGCGACAGCTACAAAAAATAAATCGCAATCTCTCCGATTGCGATTGAAAATATAATAATTAAAGCCAAAACTCAATAGCTAAATCAATCCGGCAGATCTCTTATATTATTCAATGCTTTTAATTCTGCCGGTATAACAATATTTGTTTTGTATGCTGTGATATTCGAATGATTACAATATTTATCATACAGATTCTTAAATACGAATAAATCAATCAACCCAAATATAGATGCAAATATCATTGAAATAACCTTTTGAGTTAACAATTGATCTACATACTCCTTAGAGGGTAAATTAAAATAATATCTCAATAAAATAGCACAGATCAATGTAATACCGAAACACCAATACCATGTCCGCAATCTCCACTTGCGTATTTGACCGGAAATATATTTGTTTCTTGTTTGTTCTCTATTTCGATTGATTAAATTCAAACGCTTTTGTTTTTCTACATCAATTTCTGAAGTTTTGGAGGACAATCGTTCTAATTTTTTCAATACATCCTCAAAACGAGCTATTCGTTTATCCTCGTCTTCTTTTTGTTTACCTGCCTCTTCTTTTAGTCTTTGAACAAATTGCTTACTGTCTGATTCTGCAATCTCATTCAATTCTTCGATGTTTTTGAGTTGATGTGTTGTAATACGAGTTGCTATACGCAAGATATCTTTATCCGATATTGATGCATCTTTGTATTTTTGGATGTTATCATCCAATTCTTTGATAATCGAAGCCTGAGGCAAAGATGAATTCAAAGTACATGATATTAGCGCATTCAGGTTCGTATCAACTATACCATCATTCGAACCACTACGTCCAATATCCGGCTTAATAAACCACAGGATACACAATAATTCATCTGCACGAATAATTTCTGGTTGATATCCCCTCAATTTGTAATCGATGTAATCCGAATCGTTGTGATTTATCGCATTGTTTACAAACCAACAATTTACATCTTCAAAATGTTTTATTTTTTTCTTCCCGCGTTTTTCTCGAACATAATATAAAGCTGTTATATCATGCAATGCAGCAAAATCAGTATTTCTAATCTTCTTAAATTCCGCATACTCTATACTATTTTTTGCTAAATTCTGATATTTGGTTGTATATGGAATCTGAATAATATTATACTCATTAATTAAAATCTGTTCAAGATTATCAGCAATACGCTCTAAATCACTTCTACTAAGATTACGCCGCTCACATGCGTTATAGATATCTTCTGGATTAATAAGTTTGGGTAAAAACGATTTATCAAAGTATTCAGCTTTCCTCAGTAATAAATCCGTTGTTTCCTTAATCGTTTCTTTCAGTACACGCAAAGCGTACCCAAAACTTGTCGCAATTCTTAATAATTGCCGACAAGTAGTTGTGGATTCAGGGGTGTTGAGATCAAGCAAACTGACTATGAAATTCGTATCTAATAAAAGTTCGACATCCGATATATTTTCATTTTGATACTTGTATTCAGAAAGATAACAAGATAAAATAGAACCTAAATATATTTTTCGAATAACCTCATAGCAACCTGGAATATTCCTGAAATACTCAACAAATTGGGCTTCTAAAGAAAAATTATTCCCATTTACCGTGTAGCCTTTATTTGCAAGATAATTAGAAATCGTAAGTTTATTAGTATTTATAAAGTCGAATATCGTATTGTAGGAATCTTTTTTTACAGCATTAATATCGCAGAACCTTTCAAACATCGTCTGCACCAATTCAACTTGTTGCCGATTCGTTTCATACAAATCATTGAATTCTTCAAATGAATAATTCTTAATCCAAAAACTCCCATCTTTATATATTTGAAGTTTTATTTCCTCCGATGTATTAATTTCTTGACCAATTTTTAATAAAATCTTTTCCAATACAACAGAAGGAAATTCTAAACCAAAATACTTATTAATCCATGTTGATATTTCAATTATAGATGCACCCTTATAAACTCCAGTTTGGGTAATATGTTTATATAATGCATATTTTACAATAGGCACAAATATTTCAACAGAGCTATTTATAAAATTCCCTGAATTTCTAATTTGAGCTAACAGGCTATATGCAATGACTTTATTTGTCTCCATGCAAGAAAATTTTTATCTTTTCAAAAATAATGAATTTTCTGTTAATACCAAAGAATAAAAGAATGTAATAAGTATCTGATATCGGGAGTGTATTATGAAATTTAGATATTGTTGCCGTATGTTCGTAAATTCTATAAAACAGTTAAAATAATTTTACAATTTATGACGTAGAAAAATACAGATTAAATAGACAGATAGATAAGTCCGCCTACTTCTTCGCCAACAGATGCCGCAGCGCAGGGTCTTCGGCGATGCGTCTGAGTTCCCGTTTTATGATCTGCGTGACGTCCTCCTTGATCTGCGTATAATTGCGTCGGATGATCTCCTCCATACGATCCACGCCGTCGGCATCGCGGAACGAGGATATTTCCGGGATCGGAACGTACGAAGCCGTCTCTCCGGCGAGCTTCTCCCTGTCGATGACGATCTCGGCGTGGAAGATTTTCTGTTCGATGCGTTCGTCGAAATTGTCCGCCACGGCACCCACGAACATGCCTTGCGAGAGGTTGGAGATCTTCGAGGCGGGAATCAGGCTGTCGAGCTGCGTATTGGTCGAGGTGGTGAGGTTGTCGTTGCTCAGCGAGTTGGAGGTCCGCAGCTGCACGATCCTGCCGAAGCGCTCGCTCAACGTCTTGGCCGTATCTCCCAAAACCTGACCTGCGAAGATGTTGCCCACGGTATTCTCGATGACCTTGGCCTCCTCCTGGCCGTAGTCGCGTTCGAGCTGCGAGAAGTCCTGAAAGCTCAGGCATACGGCCACCTTGTTCGAGCGGGCCGTGGCGATCAGGTTGTCCAACCCCCGGAAATAGATCGTGGGCAGCTCGTCGATGATGATCGACGACTTGAGTTTTCCTTTCTTGTTGATGAGCCGCACGATGCGCGAATTATAGAGGCCCAGCGCAGCTGAGTAGATGTTCTGCCGGTCGGGATTGTTGCCCACGCACAGAATCTTCGGGTCTTCGGGGTTGTTGATGTCCAGCGTAAAGTCGTTGCCCGTCATCACCCAGTAGAGCTGCGGGGAGATCATGCGCGAGAGGGGTATCTTTGCCGAGGCGATCTGCCCCTGCAACTGGTCCTGCGCCCCGCCTTTCCACGCATCCATAAAGGGCGACAGGTAATTTTCCAGTTCGGGATAGGAGGTCAGGATCGTGAAGATGTCCTCGTAGCGTTTGCACAACAATTCGATGGCGTGGGGAAAGGTGCAGTACTTCCCTCCTTCGTAGATTTTCAGGTACCAGATGATCGCCGCCAGCAGGATGATCGGTGAATCGACGAAGAAGTCGCCCTGCTTCTGTATCCACGTCTTATTGAGGTTGAGCATGATCGTATAGGCCGATTCGTAGGCGTCCGAGATGTCGGTCATAAACTCCGGAGCGATGGGATTGCAGCGGTTCGAACGACGGGGATCGTCGAAATTGATGATGCAGAATTTCGGTCGGGTTTCGTAGGCGTCCAGGTGATTCAAAAGGTGGTTGTAAGCGATCGAGGACAAGTCGTCGAATTTGAAGTCGTAGAGGTACATGGCGAAGCCCTTCTCGATCTGCTGGCGGATGAAGCTGTTCACCACGGTGTAGGACTTGCCGGAACCGGGCGTGCCGAGTACTATTGTCGCACGAAAGGGATTCACCGCATTGATCCAGCCTTCGTGCCATGCCTTGCCGTAGTAGTAACGCGAACGGAGGTTGACCGAATATTCGTTCTCGATCAGGCGTGTTTCCTGCATGAAACTTTCGTTTTCGTCGTTGAACGGGTCCTCGCGCAGCCGCTCCTTGACCAGACGTCCGATCCATAGACCCGCCAGAAACAGCGAGAGGAAGCCTATGCTTGTAGCTGCGACATAGAGCGGTGCCGCCCACTGCGGCGGCAGGTGCCGCAGCGGATCCCCGAAGAAGAAAAGCAGCAGGCCCGCCGCAGCTGCGAGAAGAATCTGCCGGTGCGTGATGCGCTCGGAGCGCACGCTGCGCGTACCCCAGCAGCTTAGAGCCAGAAATCCCGCAGCGAAGAGTTTGGTCAGGTACGAGTAAGTGAAAAGCCCCGTCGTACGCTGGACGTTCCGCAACAGACGGTCCAATACGCCGAGCGTGCAGCCGTGCATATCGAACCATCCGTAGCAGAACCAATAGAAGTGGAGCAGCAGGAACAAAACACTTATGCCCCGCATGAGCTGCATGACTTTTTCCAATCCTCTCAGGTCATCTTCCTGTTGCATGATATACGGTTTTTGCAACGAAGATACCTTCGCTTCCGGGCTGCTCGTGTGTATGTCCGTTCCGGGCACATCCAGGCCGGTTGTTTTGCAAAATTCATATTATACGGCGTGTAATTCGAAAAAATCACACGCCGCGTATCACTATCGTTGGCTTCGTTCGACGAGTGCCTGTTTCAATGCATCCAGAAATTTGGTCACGTTGACTTTCCGATTAAGCGCGGCATTGCGGCAGCGGTCGGGATTCTTGAACGAAACATTCAGCAGCAGTTCGAAAGAACGGACGAGCTTGTTCAATTCGGCAGGCGTACCGTCTGCCTTGCGGATCGCCCCCGACGCATGGAGCGCCGAGATCAGCTCCATCAGGTCGGTCAGGGTGTACTCTGCGGACCAATAGTACGGCGAGCGGATATGCTTGCCCTGCTGAGTCGCCAGAGCAGGATAACGCAACTGCACCAGCAGGATTCGTCGTTCGATCTCTACGTGTGCGATGATCGTTTCGAAATATCCCTTTTTGATCGGCTCTTCGGCGTATCGATACTTCATACGTTCCAGATAACCGCACAAATGCGCCAACAAGCGCAGCTGGTCGATCACGGGTCGTTTTCTTAACAGTCGGGAAATACGTTCCACGAAATGTTCGATGGCGGCTTCCAGACGTGCGGAAATTTCATCGGATGAAAATGCTTCGCCGCAGAGCGAGAACAGCCGGAAAAGTTCACACTCCGAAATAATCTTGGTAGCTTTCATAATACATAATTTTGAATGGGTTAATAAAAAGCGCGGGCCTTTCCCGCGCTCCGAGAGATAGCTATTCGATCTGCGCGAGACTCTCCGCCATAGGAGAAAAAGCCTCGCGGCATATTCGTTTTCTCTGTTTTTATACCCCTTTCATCTTTGTGCGATGCCTTATCGAATTTACTGAATATTTGCGAACGATTCCATCCCTCACCGCTTCGCACGGCGTTTCTTACGTCGCCGGCGCTCGCGCGGGATCGGCTCCTCGTACTCCTGCGGCCTGCCGGCCGCGAGCAGATCGAACAACTCTTCCAGGCCCATGCCGTCGACTGCCGTACTTCTGCGGGTATCTCCCCGCTCCTGCGCCGGGGGATATTCGCGCCTTCGTTCCGACTGCCCGCCCTGCGGGATCTCTTGCGTCTGTTCCTGGACCTCCTCAGCCTCCTGCATCCGTTGCTCAGCTTGGCCAGCGTCGAAATGCGCCGCCAGACCGTTTGCCGCGAACTCCCGTCCCAGGCGCGAACCGTTGACCGCGACACCCGCACGGTGATCGATGAACGTCGTACCGTAGATACGTCCTGCGTCGGTGCGGCGCAGCACGGCCGTGATCTCTTCCGCTTCCAACAGACGGCAGAACTCCTCCGGGGAACGGGTAGCACCCAGCACCCGCACGACGGTCTGACGCGTACCGTCGAGCGCCGCACTGTCCCGCAGTGCCTCCCTGCTGCGGGCGTAGTACCGTTCGAGGGCCCGGTGTCCTACGTCGCGTCCTATGCGGCTCGACTTGATCGGTACACCCTGTGGCATGGCGTCGTCATCGAGCGCACCGTAGAGAATACCGGCATACTCGTGTCCGTGTGCCGTACCCCGGCACTCTTCGATGGAGACGTTGAAATATTCGAGCAGCGTCCGCAGCTCCCCGAAGGAGGCGCAGCGGTAACGGTGCAGTGTCGAGCGCACGAGCGATGCGATTTGTCGTTTGAGGTCGCTTTTCGTATAGTCGAGTTTCGACAGCGTGTCGTACGTCTGCTTCGCGTCGCCCTCGGCGGCAGGGCGCAGGCCGTAGCGTCGTTCCAGAGCATCGAGGATCTCGCGTGACCGTCGCGCCTCGAAGTCGTGCGCCAGCTTGCGGCCGTCGAGCCCCACGCGCAGCGACACGATATGGATATGCCGGCGTTCGATGTCCTCGTGCAGAAAGACGAAACAGGGCTGTGCGCCGTAACCCATACGCTCCATATACTCGCGTGCGATCTGCCGCAGCTCGTCGTTCGTGAGACGGTCTTCGGGAGCGGGATTCAGGGAGGCGTGAAACACGGGATTCTTCGTGCGGCGGTTGGCTTCGAGGTACGGTTCGAAACAACGCAGCGCCTCGCGGATGTCGAAATATCGCTCGTCCGTGACCTGCATCGGGGTA
>OKTO01000251.1_pt1 | contig 22501 bp, 28 predicted proteins | sample 1606101 | NCBI WGS metagenome assembly OKTO01 (sample SAMEA3879513, study PRJEB24766) | human gut metagenome | biome: human-associated habitat; feature: feces | place: USA | collected 1985/1987
TTTATTCTGAATTAATGAAACAGTCGTTTAGTGATTCAGTAGGTATCAATTATACTCCTTATGTTATTATGCTATATTTAAAACAAAAAAGATATTATATAAATAAAGAGCCTCTTGATGATTTATGTAGATTTATATATAGATTCTACGCTGATAATAAGGAGTATTCTAAAAAAAATAGTAGTGTATTGATATCGAATATTACTCATTATTATTCATCTGATTTAAAGCAATATGTAATCGAGCAATTGAATATATGGATGAATACTGGAAGTGAACATTCCTTATGATTAATTCTAATATGCCAGTACTAAGCGACAAAGAAATATTGATGCTAGATAAAGTTATTGATTCATTAAGTGTAAGGAATTTCAAAAAAATAATATCTTATTCAACGCTAATCGAAGATAAAATTTTATGTATTAATTATCCTAATCTTTCTTTTGAAGAGTATTGTAATCTTGTTAATAGTACAAAATTTAAAACACGTGCGTTTGAAGATATGAATTATTGCGCTTGTTGTGAAGAGACAAATATTGATAATTTACAAGCAATTCATTTAGATTTTATAAAAGAACTAGATAATCCTTTAAATTCAATAGTTTTATGCAAAGAACATGCAAAATTGTATTATGAAGGAAAATTTAGATTTTTAAAAACTGGTAGAATTATTATATACGATAACTCCTATGATTTAGATAAAAGAATGCACTTAAACACAAAACTAACAATATCAAAAAATAAATACATGGTTGAATGTGAATAAATACTATTTTTCATATGTAAAAAGCGACTCAACTCAATTTTCGAGCTGGGTCGCTATTTTTTTATTGCTTCACGTATTCCATTATGTCACAAAAGTCGCAATCTAGTGCTTTACAGATTTTACAAAGAACATCGGTTGTCAGATTCTCGCCTTTTTTGAGTTTTGACATGGTAGAAGAACTAAGACTTGCTGCTTCAGACAATTGTTTTTTCGTCAGGTTTTTATCTATAAGAAGTTTCCATAATTTGTTATAGCTTATCATTTTATTTATCCTCCTAATTTTGAAACACGCCATCTAAGAAGCCATATCTGCCTTTTTGCTTATCTTTAGTAAATGTATATACTTTTACGTAGTTGGGGTCGTATTCAATATGGGGCAGTTCTTTGTCTTCAGTGTTTTCTATGATAATAATTTGATCATTACCATAGTTATTAAACACATAGTTGAAGAAACCTTTTCTTAATTCATCTTCATTGTTTTCATCACTTGTTTCTGTCATCAAACCGTGCAAAGGTGAATCCAGCAAATAGAAGTGAGGATTAAGTTCTGCACGTTCGTTAAAGTAACTTCTTAAAGATAAAACAAGAAGAGAATTAAGATAAGCAGCATAGCCTTTGCTTCGATTTGATTTAGGATTATCGTTGACGATTACGTCAAACAAAGTCATATCAAATACCACTGTATCTATTGGCTTAAAATATGTAGCTGCTAATAGAGTCTTAAAATAAGAAGCTATTTTGTCCGCAAAATCCGCTTCAAACAAAGTCTTTGGTTTATAATCAATTTCGGCATCGACTTTGTCGTATTCAACAAAATCTTCATCATATGTAGAATCCATTTCAGCATATAGCGAAAGTGCCTTTTTGCATTCGATGATTTGAGAAAAAATTTGCAATTGTGATTCCAAATTGTCTTGTACAGGGACCAAATCATCATTTAAAGTATGCTGAATCTCATCTTTTTGTTGATTAAGCTTTGATAATTTTTCTTTTATTTCTTGCATTTCATCAAATAAATCTTTTTTAGCTTCGTTTAGCTCGTTTGCATTTTCAAGCGTTTTTGATAATTCGGCTCTTGCTGATTCGATATAAGAACCATGATTGTGTGTTTCGATTTGTCCATTGCAAAATGGACATTTTTTCTTTTTAGGGATAGATGATGTTATTTTCTCCCCATCGACTATGAAACTTAAACGTTTGATATCAGAGGTGTATTGGCCATCTAATGTTTCAAATCTCTTAAGAGCAATTTCGATTTCGTTGGAGCGTTGTTGCAATTCAATTATTTGTTTTGAAACAACTTGGTCGTTAGAAACAGCTAATTGAATGGCTTGTTTGATTTTGTCTAGGTTATTCTTGATGTTAGATACAAGAGAATCAATGTTATCATCGTCCAAAGAAATACCTTCTAATTGGCCTTGTAATTCAAGCGTTTTTTGAGTGATTATATCCTTTTTACTTTTGATATATTTTTGAATTGCAGCTTTTCTAATCTTTTTAATGCGTGTTCCTTCTTCGGCATCAAAATCAGTAAAATCCGTCTTATAAAGCAAATAAAGTAGATTTGAAAGAAAAGCTGTTCGATCAGTATTAATTGTAGGCATAATAATCGATTCTTCAGTATCAGCTCTCTTTTCATGAATCATGAATGCCTGTTTTACAGTACGCCAAGAAAATAGCTTCATTTTACCATCGTTACTCCATGGTATTTTGAGGCCTTTTGGAACGCCGATAAGCAGATTGAAAATATTGCCAATCCATTCAGGCTTTTTTGTGTCGATAGTATATTCTTTAGTTGTATCAATTTCGTCTATATCAGTTTCTATCGTAAATTTCTTTGAATCTATTTTTCTAGTGATTTTTACCTTGCCTAAATCAGAAGAAAAATATCCTGTAATAGTATCATATCCAGTTGATGTCAGGAAAGGTCGATGCAATTCATCGTTTTTTGCGCCAAAAAGATAATCAATACATTTATATATTGTTGATTTTCCTGTTTCGGATTTTCCCATTATAAGAGTCATATTTCTGGCAAACTCGATAACCGATACTTTTTGGTTTCCTGTTACTTCTAATTTATCTATGTGTAACATACTAGTCCCTCCTTATGGTGCAGTAGAGCAAATTGTTTATTTCTTTTGATGAAAGATTTGATATCTTTTTCTTTACTAATTTTACCGATTTTTCGTATTCGATAGCATAATCAGAAGTCATTTGTTTATGAATTTCAGAGCCCACAGAATTGATTGAGTAAAGAAAGCCATCTGGTGAAACTTTGAGGTCAATGCATCCTTGCAATACGAGAGATTTCAATGCATCGTTAATTAATTCTCTTCGTGCTGCAATTTCGGATAAAGTATAGCTGCTATCTCCATGAAGATTTGTATTACCAATGTTGTAATACTTGCAGTAAGTGGAGAGAATGTCAATTTTTTTAATCGAATCCAAAGATAGAGGCTTTTGATATACGTCTAAAAGAATCAATACTCTCAACGATATTTCAAAACTTGAATTATATAGTTTCATCATCGTTCACCAGCCATTCTATTTTTCCGTCGTTTACAAGCATGTGTATAATACCTTGTTTTTCACTCGGACCAATTAAGCCATTATTCGGTCTTCCTAAATATGATTTTGAATAATTAAGTATTGTTACATGAATTAAAATTTTGTTGATTTTATCGACCCCAGTTTTGCAAGGGACAAGAAGTAGTGTTTCGACACCTTCGTAAGTCTCTTTTTTTAATGCGTTAAATTCCGTAATTCCATCTTTAAATATATCTCTTATTTGATGAAGCACGCTTTCCGCACTATAGAAGTATTGTCTTTGCATTTTGAAATGCTTCGAATATTCGAGTGGTAATGCCTGCAAATCTTCAACAGAGTGAATCTCAGTGTTCGTGTCATGAGAATAAACCTCCAGCAAAGCATCAACATATTTATTTTCAGACATCTGAGTCGCATCAGGGGTAACTAATTCTGGAGGCAAATTCAAAGTCTTGTCTCCAATTTTAACTTTATTCTCACCAATGAAATCGGCATAACGAATGCTTGACGATTCTGGAAAATTAACAATGTTATATAAAGTCCTTCTCATCAATTCAGTGAAGTCCTCCGCAAAGTTAGAAATTGTAAGGTGCTCGTCATGCTTGCTTAATTCTTCAATAATATTAAGCATTACGCTGTCTTCGATTCCAGAAATAAATTCTTCGAATGCCATAGAAGATAGGTGCGCTAAATAGAATTGAGCACAGTCCGCTGGTAGAGGCTCTGCACCACGATAAACCTTTCGTATAAAATCTTCTGTTTTTGAATAAATAGGATTCTTATCATCATCTGCGTCATCTAAAAATGCATTTAGAAATGTATAAATACGATTAGTGTTCGTTTTGCGTGTCTCTGATGCATCAACCAAATGATCTAAATAAGCTTCCATAATGGAAAATATATCACATAGCTTCATTTTCCTTGCCTCCTTTTCCTCATGGGAGCTGAAACACAACTCCTGTGAGCTCCCTATTAAAAATGCTGCCTAGTTTATAATGATTTTGTAATTGATAGCAATCATGTATTTGCATTAATTATATCACAAGCATTGTCGCTTTTCAAGAAATAAACTGCGAGAACTCGAAGTTTTTATAATTGAACTCGAAAATGCATCTATATGAGGTAAGAAACTAGCTATTTCTTGCTTGGTGTCCAATTCTAGATCATTGCGTGGATACCAAAATACATGTCGCGAGCCAACTGCCGCAATCAGGAAGGCTGCACAAATAAAGATGGAATGTCCTAAAAACACCACCTTCTTTTTGTTGCACCCTTTTTCGGCAAGTCACGACTAGGTTGGCAGTGAAGGCATCTCCATCTAACAAAACGATGGAGGTGTCTTCATGACATATAAAAACTTAAAAGAATTCTATTTGAGCAAAGAAGAAGTCGAGCAAGCGTTAGCCGTTTACAACGCTGACAAATCTTCGGAAGAACAGCTATTTTACATCACTTATTTCGAAGAATTTAATAATCGCAGAATTTATGTGCCCTGCGAACGCGAGTATTTCTACTTTTGGCGAAACGAGCGTAGGAAAGAAAGACTGCAGAAAATCAGGGAAGGGCGTTGCAAAGTGACATCAGAAAAATATGGCGTCAAACGCTGTACCGCCGATTGCAAGCATTGTCCATATAAGCAAGATCCTAACGATCCAGACAAAGAGGTAACGGATTACAGCTGGACTGGTAACGCATTGTCCTTGGACGAGCCCATAGGTTTCCATGACAACGGCGATCCGATTTACATCGATATAGCGGACGATTCAGCAACTGTCATTGATTCGCTTATTGAAGAAGAAATCAATGCCGAAAGAAAAAAGGCAGTGGAAGACCTGCTTAACGAGCTCAGCGAATTGGATAGGACCATTGTCGTTCTTTATTATTCCCATTCCAAATCCGATGCCGATATATCAAAGGCTGTCAATGTGCCAAGAGCAACGGTCCAGCGCAGGAGAGTCAAGGCATTCGAATACATGAAAAAGCAAATTTCAGAAAAATTCTAAAAAAGTCGAGCGAAAAGTGAGCAGTCCAAAACTTACTTGTCCATTGAAGTACAGGAAGGCAGAAAGCCATTCCGAATTATCACAAGGAGGTAGAGTTATGGACTCTCAAAACAAAGTAGCCAGAGGCAAACCCGAACTCAACGATGCGGAACTTATCGGTGCGTTATTGTTCCTATCCGCTTTGAGTAAGGCTTTGGCAAAAGACGTGTTGTCACGTTCGAACAACAAAAAGAATATGGGAGGTGCGTGCTATGAGTGCCGAAAGAAAACACAGCATCCTCGCTCCTAGTAGTAAAGAGTGGTTCCATTGTGGCTATGCCACTAGGTATTTGGCCGTCAAGCCAGACGAAACCAATGAAGCATCGGAGTTCGGTACCGAATGCCATTTGCTTGCGGAGATGTATATCAAGAAAAGTTTGAAACTCGAGGATTATGATTCGGCAGGCGATATGTCGATAGACGAGGTCAAAAAAGGTTTCAAACATTATTCGGACGAGATGGAACGCCTCGCAAACGGCTATGCGAATTACGTTATAAGCACAGTTAATTACGAAGAGAAAAGGACAGGAGAGAAGCCAGTCGTGTTGATTGAGCATCTGCTTGAGATGGACTATGCACCAGACACGCATGGGACACTGGACTGCGGAATCATAGCATCGGACACGCTAACCATAATCGACAATAAGACAGGCTTCATAAAGGTCACGGCTTATGACGATGCTCTTGGGGAACTCAATAGCCAGCTTGCCATTTACGGCAACCAGCTATTAAAAACCTATAATGCATTTTATCCGATCAGATATGTGCGCTTCGTCATTTACCAAGAGCGAATTCACAACGTTTCCGAGTACACATGCACTGTCGAAGAACTTGAAAAATGGGAGCGTGAAAGTTTGATCCCTGCTGTAATGAATGCTTTAAGTGACGATCCAATAGCCAGAAGCGGCACTTGGTGCAAGTACTGTCCAGGACGCAATTGCTGCAAAAAGCGCGCTACCGATGTCATGGAAGTAATGAGAAAAATCAAATCACCAGAACTCATGACTGACGAAGAGATCGAATACATTCTTCCTAAGCTCGATGGTGTTATGGATTATTGCGAAGACATCAAATCCTACTGTCTTAAGAAAGCGGTGGAGAACGGCAAAAAGTGGAAAGGTTACAAGCTCGTGGAATCCTCGACAAAACGCAAGATTACCGATGAAGCGGCAGTGGCAAAAATTCTAGAAGAGAACGGATACGATCCTTACGCCCCAAGAAAGCTTATGACCATTACCGAGCTCCAAAAATTGGTTGGAAAGAAGCAGTTCACCGACTTAATCGGTGCGTATGTCGCAAAGCCAAAGGGACAAGCAGTGCTAGCTCCTGAAACTGACGCTAGAGAAGAAATCATTGTAACAAAGGAGACGAAACAATCATGTTAAATATCGTTACGGGTGTCGAAAAGACGCCAATCAAAATCTGTATCTATGGTGCTGAGGGAGTGGGCAAAACCTCCCTCGCAGCACATATGCCTGAGCCGCTTTTCATTGATACCGAAGGCGGCACTTCAAGGCTTAATGTCAGACGTATCAAATGCACGAAATGGGAAGATCTCATTTCCATTGTAAAGGAAGTCATAGATACACCAACTGTATGCAAAACCCTTGTCGTTGATACTGCGGACTGGGCTGAATCGTTGTGTATCAACTTCGTTTGCAACAAATACCGCAAAGCCAATATCGAGGATTTCGGATATGGAAAGGGATACACATATCTGGCGGAGGAGTTCAGCGAATTCTTGAAACTACTAAACCAGCTTGTGGATGTTGGCATCAATCCAGTGGTAATCGCGCATGGAAAGCCACGTAAATATGAGCTTCCTGAAGAGCAAGGGCAGTTCGATCGCTGGGAGATGAAACTCTCAAAACAAGTGGCACCCCTTATCAAGGAGTGGTGCGACATGCTTCTTTTCTGCAACTACAAAACATTCGTTGTCACTACCGAAAACAACACCAAAAAAGCCCAAGGAGGAAAGCGTGTCATGTATACGACTCACAATCCTTGTTGGGACGCCAAAAATCGCTTTAATTTGCCAGACGAACTCGATTTGAGTATTAATTCCATTTCGCATTTATTCAGCGAACACGGGGCAAAACAGGGCGACACAAAGCCAAATGAAAAGCAAGAAAGAACCAATATAGTCAAGCTCAAAAATATGCTAGCGGATACAGGGATTGACGAGGAATCATTCAAGAAAGTAGTGGCAGAACGTGGACATTATAGCGTTAGCCAGCCACTAGAAGAATATAGCGACGATTTCATCACAAGATGGGTGATTCCAAATTGGAAGAAGATTGTCGAAGCAATAAAAAATACTGACAACAAAGGAGACAAGTAATTATGAATAACGAAGAAAACATGTTGATGGACTGGAACGATAGCATCGAAACTGATGGTCAGGAGTTCGTGTTGCTTCCAGAAGGAGACTACAACTTTACCGTAACCAACTTCGAACGTGGCAGATTCCCTGGCGGTCCAAAAGTGCCTGCCTGCAACAAAGCGACAATTACTGCTCAAGTAAATACCAAGGAAGGAATAGCGGTCGTCAAATTCGACCTTCTGCTTTATAGAAGCCTTGAGTGGCGAATCTCTTCATTCTTCCGTTGCATCGGCCAGAAGAAGCACGGCGAAAAGCTCACTATGAATTGGAATACGGTTGTCGGTTCTGTTGGGCGAGCGCACTTCAAGCAAAGAAACTATACCAACCAATACGGCGAAGAGAAAACCGTAAACGATTTGGACAGATTCATTGACTATAATCCTGAATTCTTCTTAGAGGAAATCTCGGATGCGGATTTGCCTTTTTAAGGTGAGGTGAGTCGCATGGAGTTAAGACCTTATCAAAAAGAGGCAGTCGATGCCATCATAACTCAATGGAATAACGGATTTCAAAGGACGTTGCTGGTTCTTCCTACGGGCACAGGCAAAACTGTTGTCTTTTCAAAGGTTGTAGAACAAGAAGTAAAAGACGGTAGCAATGCATTGATACTCGCCCATCGTGGGGAACTTCTAGAACAGGCATCGGACAAGCTAAGACTTACCAGCGGGTTGGATTCTGCTTTGGAAAAGGCGGAGTCCACCTCCATTGGCTCAGGCATGCAAGTAACTGTTGCCTCTATTCAAACAATCTCTCAAGAGAAAAGACTTACTAAATTTCCTAAAAACTATTTCAAGACAATTATCGTAGACGAGGCGCATCACTTGATGTCTGATAGCTATCAAAGGGTGCTTCAGTATTTCGACACTGCAAATGTGCTTGGAGTCACTGCCACGCCAGATCGAGCAGATCAAAAGAATCTTGGAAAGTTCTTCAACAGCAAAGCCTATGAATATTCCATGCATCAAGCGGTAAGGGACGGATACTTGTGTCCCGTCAAAGCGCAAATGATACCGCTGGAATTGGATATCAACAACGTCGGGCTCTCTAATGGCGATTATGCCGTTGGTGAGATTGGCAGTGCATTGTACCCGTATTTGAACCAAATTGCGCTTGAGATGCTAAGTTACTGCAAGGGTAGAAAAACAGTCGTGTTCTTGCCTTTGGTGAAAACGAGCCAGAAATTCTGTGACTTGCTTAATGTTCACGGGCTAAAAGCGGTTGAGGTAAACGGTAACTCGGCCGATAGAGACGAAATCCTAAGAGACTTTGAAAACGGCGAGTATGACGTTTTGTGCAACTCGATGCTCTTGACGGAAGGGTGGGACTGCCCATCGGTGGATACCATCGTTGTTTTAAGGCCGACAAAGGTCAGAAGCCTTTATCAACAGATGGTTGGCAGAGGAATGCGACTATTTCCAGGGAAAAAGGAACTGTTGCTCTTGGATTTCCTTTGGATGACGGAAAGACACAACCTTTGCAGGCCTTCCGCATTGATTTCAAAAGACGAGAACATTGCCAAACACATCGACAAAATGGTGATGGACAACGGCAATGGCATAGACCTTATGGAAGCGGCTGAAACGGCTGAGAAGAACGTGATCGAAGAGCGTGAAGCCGCACTTGCACGAGAACTTGCCGCGATGAAGAAACGCAAACGCCAATTCGTAGATCCGCTTGAATATGCCCTTTCGATATCGGCAGAGGACCTTGCCAATTACGAGCCTACATTCGCTTGGGAGATGGGACCTGTCACTGAAAAGCAGAAGGCATACCTTGAAAGGTGCGGAATCTTGCCTGATACCGTCACTTGCTCTGGTCATGCGTGCATGATTATCAATAAGTTACGCACAAGACAAGACGAGCACTTGGCTACGCCTAAACAAATTAGATTACTTGAGAAATATGGCTTTTATCATGTAGGCACATGGGACTTCGACAGTGCCTCGAAAATGATTACTCGCATTGCGGAAAACAACTGGTTTTTGCCTCGTAGCATAGATGCAGCAAGCTATCAGCCATAAAAAGGAGGTGTTCTAGATGGAAAACATACTAGAAGCATTGAAATACATAAGCGTTTCGTCATTGTCCTATCAAGAGTGGGTGAATGTCGGAATGGCCCTGAAAGCTGAAGGCTATGACTGCTCCGTGTGGGACGACTGGAGCCGCAACGATAAAAGGTACAAAGCAGGCGAATGTGAAAGGAAATGGAGGAGCTTCAACGGCTCTTCCAAGCCTATCACTGGTGCGACTATCGTGCAGATGGCGAAAGACAACGGATATGTTCCGCATTCATTCGCTGGCGATGGCTGCATGGAATGGAACGATGTTATCGAATACGACGGAGACGGGGTGACTTACGAAATACAAAAGGCTCTCACGCCAACCGAGCAGCTGATTACTTATCTTGAAACGCTATTCGAGCCAAACGAAAAGGTAGGATACGTGACCAACGATGTATGGCAGGATAGCGAAGGGAAATGGATGCCTTCGAAAGGCGTCTTTGATAGAACTGCTGCTGAGCTTATATCCTCACTTAAAAAACACCCTGACGATTTGGGTGCAACCATCGGTGACTGGAAAGAAGAATGTGGTGCATGGATTCGTTTTAATCCTGTTGACGGCGGCGTGAAAAACGAGAACATAACACGCTTTACTTATGCTTTGGTGGAAAGCGACGACATGCCAATATCGGAGCAAGACGCCATCTATAGGAAACTTGAACTTCCGATTGCAACTCTCACTCATTCCGCAGGGAAGTCACTCCATGCGATTGTGAGGGTGGATGCCGAGAATTACGAGGAATACAGAAAAAGGGTTGATTTCCTATACGATTTCCTTGAGAAGAACGGACTGAAGGTAGACAAGCAGAACAGGAATCCGAGCAGGCTTTCGAGAATGCCTGGCGTATCTAGAAACGGCCAGATACAAACGCTTATTACTACGAATATAGGCCGTAAATCTTGGGTTGATTGGCTTGATTTCGTCGAAGGGGCAAACGATGAATTGCCTTCGCTAACAAATCTTGCGGAAGAATTGAAATCGCCTCCAAAATTGCCCGAAGAGCTTATCGAAGGCGTGCTTAGATGCGGCCATAAAATGCTGATTTCAGGTTCCTCGAAAGCAGGTAAGAGCTTCTTGCTTATGGAGCTTGCCGTTGCTTTGTCTGAAGGTGCCACTTGGCTTGGTTTTAAGTGCAAGAAGTCAAAGGTGCTTTATGTGAATCTGGAGATAGATCCTGCTTCATGCATCAATCGATTCTTCGAAATATACAAGGCACTAAAAATACCGCCAAAGAACAGCAAGGACATATCCATATGGAACCTGCGTGGACACGCGGTGCCCTTGGATAAACTCGTGCCTAAGCTTCTAAGAAGAATCAGCAACCTTCATTACGATGCCGTCATAATCGACCCTATCTACAAGGTTATAACTGGCGACGAGAACAATGCGTCGGAGATGGGTGCCTTCTGCAACCAGTTCGACAAAATCTGCAATGAAACGGGATGTGCGACCATCTATTGCCATCACCATTCGAAAGGCGCTCAAGGCTTCAAAAAGGCAATGGACAGAGCCTCTGGCAGTGGTGTATTCGCACGTGATCCAGACGCGCAGCTTGACATGATTCAGCTTGAGGCGGATAGCGATTTCCTTAATTCTTACGCAGACAACGTATCCGATACCGCTTGGAGACTGGAATGCTCTCTTCGTGAATTCGCTAATTTCAAGCCGAAGAATTTCTGGTTCAGATATCCCATTCACGTGCTCGATAGCAAAGGTAACTTGGAGAAGCTTTACTCGGAAGGCGATCCGAAAAACAACCTGAAGAAGAGCGGTAAAAGAAGCCAGACATCCGACGATAGAAAAGAAGAATTCGATAGGGCGTTTGATGTGTGCTCTGAGGACGGGATAACTGCAGAGGCAGCAGTAATAGCAGAGTATTTAGGCATAAAAGACAGAACAGTGCGTGACAGAGTGAACGAATTCAAGAACGAATACAGCACCCATAAAGGCACTATCACAAGGCAAATAAAAACTGGCGGAAAGGAAGAAAATGATTAATCTGCCAGAAATTCAGAGAACTGGCGGAAAGGAAAAACTCCCTTTGTGCCGCCTCAAAAAAACTGGCAAAAAAACTGGCGGAAAGGGCTTATATATAGGTAGCTGCCGCCACCAGCACCGCTGACGCTCTGTCGTAGTAGGATAAGGGCTTTAGATTTAGCCCTATCCCTACAACAGGAGCATCAACGTCAGCACAAGTTTTCTGCCAGTTCTAAAAACTAAAAAAGGAGCGAAGCTGATGAAAATATTTTTACTAATGAACCCACCGACGGTGACTGCCCAAGAAAGGAAGGTCGCTATGGTAAGGAATAAACCGATATTTTACAAGCCAGAAAAGGTCAAGCAGGCGAAAGCGGAGCTTATGAAACATCTTAGGCCATTCAAGCCCGACACTCCATTCGAGAGCCCGATTGAACTTCATGTGGTCTGGCTGTTTCCAAAGGGCAAGAGCCACAAGCACAACGAATGGCGAATCACAAAGCCCGATACGGATAATCTTCAGAAAATGCTGAAAGACTGTATGACTGAGATTGGCTTTTGGAAAGACGATGCTCAGGTTGTAAAAGAAACCGTCGAAAAAAGATGGTCCGACGAGCCTTGCGGAATATCAATCGAAATCAAGATACTCAAAAAGTTTGTGGAGGCATCACAATGACAGAGAGCGACAATCCATATGCGAACCTTGCAAACGCAATAGTCCTACAAGCAGTGAAAGACTTCAGGAAATGCATCAAGGTGGTGAAGCGAAACGGCCGAAACAAGGAACAGGCAATCAGGGAAATGAGAAAGATAGTCGAGTTCATAAAATCGCCGTGGTTCATGGTGCTCACCAACCTTGATCCGCAAATCCTGCTTAAAAAACTAGAAGAGGAGGTAAACGAATGACAGCAAAAGAATATCTGATGCAGGTGCAGAAACTTGAATACAAAATCAGCCGCATGAAATTGAGGTCCGAGGAATATGAGCGTTTATCTCACTCGATCCCTGGCCCGAACTACGATAGGGAGCCCGTCAGCGGGACAAGGAATCTGGATGCGCCGTTCGTCAAGTGGATAATGAAGAAGGCGGATATAGACCGCGAGATCGAGTCTTTGGAAGAAAAGCTGGTAAACCTAAAGGCCGAGATAATGCTTACGATAGAAAAGCTTGATAGCGAAGACTACAAAAACGTTCTTGTGATGCACTACATAAACGGCTTGCCTTTCGGCGAGATTGCAGAGAAACTATATCTCAGCGAGTCGACGGTCTTCAGGTGGCATAGGTCTGGTTTGGAAAGCCTAGAGAGCCTCATTGAAAAATGACAGTTCGTGATAGTCAATGACAGTCGATGACAGAGTGTAAAGTCGTCAAGGGTGTGTTACAATTATAATGGGCAAAAGCCATAGAGATAATCAAGGTTGGTAGAGAGATCTATCGACCTTTTTTCATGCGAAAGGAGGAAGGACGATGCCACATAAACCAATGAAGCCTTGCGCTTATCCTGATTGTCCGAACCTTACGCATGAGACCTATTGCGAGGAGCATCAGGCATTGAGGCGCAAACAATACGACAAATATAACAGGGCCCCTAATCACGATAAGAAGTACGGGAACAACTGGCGAAGGATTCGCGCCTTATATGTTAAGCAGCACCCATTGTGCGAACGTTGCTTGAAAGAAGGAAGGATAACGCCCGTCGAGGAAGTACACCATATTGTGCCGCTTTCTCGAGGAGGGACGAACCAGTTCTCGAACCTGATGTCGCTTTGCCAAAGTTGTCATACGAAGATCCACCATGAGCTTGGCGACAGATGATGGGTAGGGGGTATCGAATCCCTACAGCATTTTGCTGCGCTACCGAGCCTGGGGTTTCGTGCGTAAAAATTCGAGTTCAAACGGGGTAATAGCCCTGCTTGAATTTTTTTATTTTCTGGAGGTGTAAAGATGGCTAAAGATGGAACAATGCGTGGCGGCCCAAGAGCCAATTCGGGGCCAAAGAAGAAAGCCTTAGCAGATAAGCTGCTCGAAGGCAAAGCGGAATTTGACAATGGTGCAGTCGTATTGCCTGAGCCAGTGAGCATCGAGGGCGTCGATATGCCACCAGTCAAGGATTTCTTGAAAGCCAAGCAAAAGAATGGAAAGGACATGTGCGCTGAAGAAGTTTATAAAAGTACATACCTTTGGCTGAAAAAGAGACGTTGCGAGAAGTTGGTATCGACTCAGCTTCTAGAGCAATATGCGATGTCGGTCTCTCGTTGGGTTCAATGTGAGGAGGCCATCTCTGAATTTGGATTTTTGGCAAAGCACCCCACAACGGGAAATGCAATGCAGAGTCCTTACGTGGCAATGAGCCAGAATTACATGAAGCAAGTGAACCAGATATGGTTTCAAATATATCAAGTGGTCAAGGACAATTGCTCGGCTGACATCGGCGGTGCCAATCCTCAAGACGATTTGATGGAACGATTATTACAGGCAAGAAAGAGGTAATTATTATGTTTGAGAAAGTTAATCCAAGCCATCCAGACAAGGTGGCAGATAGAATCGCGGGTGCAATCGTGGACCTTGCATATAAACAAGACGATAATCCAAGAATTGCAGTCGAAGTGCTTATAGGGCACGGCAAATGCCACATTATTGCAGAGAGCTCTGTGTATATCGACAAAGCCGATATTAAGCTTGCCGTCAAAAGAATCGCAGGCAATGTTGATGTCGACTACGTTGAAGTGCCTCAGGATAAGCATTTGGCGGATAACCAAGAAGGGCAGATTAGATGTGGTGACAATGGCATCTTCAAAGGTGTGCCTTTAACCAAAGAGCAGAAGGAGCTTTCCAAAATCGCCCAGGACATCTATGCGAAATACAAATTTGACGGCAAATACATTTTGAACGGGAAAAGACTAATCATTTGCCAGAGCAATGCCGCGAGTAAGGAATTGAAAGCCATCTATCCGAATGCCGAAATAAATCCTATCGGCGATTGGACTGGTGGAACCAACGTGGATACTGGCGCGACAAACAGAAAGCTTGGTTCTGATATGGCTGATTCGGTAACGGGCGGCGGCCTTCATGGGAAGGATTTGTCTAAGGCCGATGTCAGCGTGAACATCTATGCTTTTCTTAAGGCACAGGAAACGGGAACCGCGGTTGAGCTTTGCTGCGCAATCGGCGACGAATATATCGACAACAGGCTATATGAGGAAATCGTAGAGATCGCAAGAGAATTCATATTCGACTTAGGCGGTTTTGAGAAATTTGCCGAATGGGGCTTGGTCTAATGGGAGACGCAGAATATGAATGCATTACGAATAGACGTGGGAGTGCATACGATTTTGCATGTCAATTTGATGAACGTTGATTTTGCAGACATCGAAAAAATTGTCTTTACGGTCAAGAATCCGTCAACTAAGGACTCAAAGCCGATAATCGAGAAAGCATTCACTGAATCTGGATTTTATGAAGTCATCATCACTCCATCCGAGAGTCTAAAACTTGCCGAAGGTGCTGAATATGACTTCAATCAGGTGCTAAAAGATGGAACAAGATACAAGATTAGCGATACGGGAAAAATAATTCTTAGAAAAAGCGTAGGTGATTTTTATGGCTGATAACATAAATGTTTCAAATGTCTCAAAGCAAAGGATAGACATCTCAATCCCGCCTAAGAAAATAGATCCAACTGACGAAGGATGTACACCTACGATTGAAATCACTCACCTTTGGCATCTCGGCAAAATGAAGGAATTCGAGATAGCCCTCGATACCAAGGTCCCGAAGGCACTATCCATTCTTCCACAAGTCAAAGAAGAAGATATTTCAACAGTAGCAACAAGGGAAAATGCGAAGATCTATGTTCAAGCAGGAGATACACCGTCTTATGCAACACTTGAACAGTTAAAAGAACTTAATACAAAAACGGTGTTCGTAGACGAGCTATCGGACACGAAGATTCATAAATTGAGCAACGAAGATATAGTCATGCTCAGGAAGGAGTAAAGGAAAATGGCACAGAAAAGAACGCAATACGTAAAGACGGCAAACGGCCTTGAGAAGCAGCTCATTGCATCATCTGCCGATATAGTGGAAATCACTACAATTGAGGGACTTGACGCAAAGAATGTCCAGGAGGCGCTTGTTAAAATCAAGGACATCGCAGATAACGGAGGAGTCACGGGCGTAAAGGGAAGCGCCGAGACAAGCTATCGAAAAGGCAACGTGGAGATCTCTCCTGCAAACATCGGACTTGGCAACGTCACGAACCACGCGCAGGTTAAGCGAACTGAAATGGGCGTGGCAAACGGCGTCGCGACATTGGGAGCAGATGGCAAGGTTCCTTCAGGACAGTTGCCTTCGTATGTCGATGACGTTTTGGAATATGAAAGCAAGGCGTCGTTCCCAGCGAAAGGCGAAACAGGGAAGATCTATGTCGCAAAGGACACGAACCTTACTTATCGCTGGAGCGGCACGGCTTATGTGGAGATTTCTGCATCGCTTGCGCTTGGCGAAACATCGTCAACCGCCTATGCTGGCGATAAAGGCAAAGCACTAGCTACAAGACTTACAGCAGTTGAAGAAAAAGCAACCACAAATGCTTCAAACGTTTCAAGTGTCGGAACAAGGGTGACCAATATTGAAAATGGCACTAAGGCTGCAGGGAAAGCCACCAAACTCGCAACCGCAAGAAAAATCTCTGTTACGGGAGATGCAACAGGCAGTGCGGAGTTTGACGGAAGTGCAGACAAAACGATCAATTTGACGCTCGCGAACTCAGGCGTTGCTGCAGGCACCTATTCTGCAGTTGCGGTTGACGCAAAAGGTAGAGTTACGGCAGGAAGCCAGATTGTTGAATGGGGAGCAAAGGGGCAGACCGAGCCAAGTGCTAATTTAGCAGTAGGTGGCTTGTTCTTCATGCTTAATGAATAGGTGATTTTATGTCTTGCTATACACCGAAAAGGAAAACCGATAAGGGAATCGAGGACGTAAAGCTTCCAATCGATTCCATAAAAGGTCTCGAGGATAGGCTTGCGAATCTCGGAGGAAGGAAGCTAGCAATGCCGATTATAAGGCTCGCCAATGTCCTGGATAGTAACAACACGATGATCATAGGTCCGAGCAACCCGCTGAAATTCTGCATCGAGATTATCGATGGCTCATTGAAGGTTGGGGATACGCTCCAGATCTGCGTAAAGCAGCTTTTCACCTACAAGGAAAGGAACAAGCGAAAGTACCGATTGAGATGCCAGTGGAGCGTCACGGTCACCGAGCAGGACATTGGCTCGAGGTTCCTATACGTAAACGTCATCGAATCGCTGAGCGGAATATCGCAGAGATTGTACAGGACGAACGACTGGGGGAATTCGACCCTGTCGCCGCTATACATCCGAATAAGAAGGCCGATTTTCGCTGGAACAACAGATGTCGACGCCTATTTTTCGAATGTGGTGACCGTCTGGAAGAAATATTCCCTTGAAACAGGAAAAATACTAATCAAATAAAGAAATTACCGAGTGACGGAATCAACTCTGTAGGGGAAACCCCGCAGTGAAGGTACAGCTCGCCAACGGGCGTGTCGGCTCAAACTCTCGGTAATTTTTGTTTTTCATGAGGAGGTCAAAATGAAAACAACTAAAGAAATGACGCTTGTTAGCATTGACAAGCTTATACCATACACAACGCCAGAACACATAGCGAGGCCCAGATTACGAAACTTCGCTCAAGCCTCCGCGAATTCGGCTTCATCAATCCAGTCATTATAGACAAGGACTTTAACATCATCGCTGGCCATGGCAGGGTCCAGGCCGCGAAAGCAGAAGGGATTAAGGAAGTCCCGTGTGTCCTTGTGGACTATTTAACCGAAGCGCAGAAGAAGGCATACATCATCGCCGACAACCGCATGGCACTCGATGCAGGCTGGGACGAGGAAATCCTTAAAGTTGAATTGGAGTCTCTTGAAGGCGAGGCGTTTGATCTGTCTCTTACTGGCTTTGACGACGAGGAACTCTCTGACCTGTTCAAAGAAGATAAGGCCGATGTAGAAGACGACGATTACGATTTGTCCGCCGCGCTTGAAAAAGCCTCATTCGTTGAACGAGGAGATAGATGGATCGTCGGAAGGCACGTGCTTTATTGCGGCGATGCCACAGATGCGGAAGATGTAAATAAACTCATGGATGGAAAGAAGGCAAATCTAGTCCTTACGGATCCTCCATATGGTGTATCTTTCAAGTCGTCTAGCGGCTTAACGATCAAGAACGATTCCATCAAGAACGAGGAATTTTATCAGTTCCTTCTTGCCGCTTTTAATAACATGGTGGCTCACTGCGAGAGTGGTGCGGCTGGATATGTGTTCCATGCGGATACCGAAGGGCTGAATTTCAGGCAGGCTTTCGTCGATTCGGGATTTCATTTGGCAGGGTGCTGCATATGGGTGAAAGACTCACTGGTGCTTGGTAGATCGGATTATCAATGGCAGCATGAGCCAGTCCTTTATGGATTCTTGAAAAACGGAAGGCATAGATGGTTCTCCGATAGAAAGCAGACCACAATCTGGAATTTCAAAAAGCCCAAAAGGAACGAAAACCATCCAACAAGCAAACCACTTGATCTGCTTTCGTACCCGATTCAGAACAGCTCTCAGGAAAACGCGATCGTGATCGATACCTTTGGTGGCAGCGGATCAACCCTTATGGCTTGCGAGCTTACCAACCGCATCTGCTACACGATGGAACTTGACGAAAAATATGCGTCTGTAATTCTAAGACGATACGTCGAAAACACTGGCAATGCGGATGGCGTTTACTGCATTAGAAATGGCGAGAAAATTCACTATCTTGACATAGTCAAGGAAGTCGAGAAAAAGTCTGATAATTCGGGCGCAAATGACTTGATATAATTCCCCTTTAGAGCGATATATATACTACCTTTGAAGGAGGTCAGATCATGAACGAAAATATTGAAAAACTAAGAGAACAATTGAAAGAAATTTGCGAAAAAACAAACACCAGCTTTTCTGGTATGGAGTACCTTGTTAAATACTACATCAAGGATTTGCACTGGTCCGAAGAAAAGGCTATTAAGTACGCTATCAGTTTATTCCATAACGGAACAATTAGAGAAATCAAACTACTTAATTCTGACGGTGAAGAACTATGAGGGACTGCATTATTGAAAGCTTAAAAAAGCAGTTTCCTGTCGGAAGCCGTGTTGAACTTATCAAGATGGACGACAAGCAGGCTCCGCCAATCGGAACAAGAGGCTCCGTAAAAGGTGTTGATGATATTGGTTCAATTATGGTCGCTTGGGACAATGGTTCAAGCCTAAATGTAATTTATGGCGAGGATGAATGCAGAGTTCTTGATGTCGTAAAAACAATTTGCTATGGCAAGGAACGATTATGGGACAAGAAAGAAGAAGCAATTGAATTTTTCATTGATTGCATGCTTAACTCTGAAGGCTCTGAAAAAGAAAGATACTGCAACATTCTGTCTTCACTGAAAGCCAATTTGAAGGTGTGCAAAGACGTCTAAAAAGTATCGAAAAAATATACAAAAATAGTGTTTCAAATGACTTGCTATATATTCCTTTTAGAGTGATATATATACACGACAAAAGGGACGAAAACCTTAGGAGGTCAGGACATGAAAAACACAGTAAACCAAATCACAAATATGAAGATGCAAACAATCGGCGTTGAGGTCGAAATGAACTCAATCACAAGAAGGAAGGCAGCAATTCTCGTCGGAGAATACTTCGGTACAAGAGCCTTTGATGCAGCAAGGGAATACGGCTATTGCAGTTGGGCTTGCAGAGACAGAAAAGGAAGAACATGGAAGTTCCAAAAAGACGTATCGATTGCAGGACCAGACGAAGAAAAATGCGAGATGGTAACGCCAATCCTTACCTACGGCGACATTGAAGACTTGCAAGAGATAATCAGAATTCTACGAAAGGCTGGAGCTAAAAGCGATGCGTCAAGAGGATGCGGAGTCCACATCCACATCGGCGCGAACGGACATACCCCGCAAACAATGAGAAACCTTACAAACATCATGGCAAGCCACGAGAGCCTACTTGCCGAGGCGCTCGACCTTGACAGAGGAAGAATCAACAGATATTGCAAAACGGTCGACGAAAGGTTCTTGAAAGAGGTCAACAAGAAAAAGCCTCGCACGATGACCCAATTCGCAGACGTTTGGTACAGAAGCCAAGACGAGAATTACGGAAGGACCCAGCACTACAACGGAAGCCGCTACCACATGCTTAACTTCCACGCCACATTCACGAAGGGAACAATCGAGTTCAGACTATTCCAATTCGACGAACCAAGCGAAGGAAAGGCGAACGGCCTTCACGCAGGGCAACTTAAAAGCTACATCCAGCTTTGCTTGGCATTAAGCCAAATGGCAAAAGACGCAAAGGCTGCATCAAGCAAGCCACAACAGCACGAAAATCCAAAATACGCAATGAGAACTTGGCTGCTTAGGCTTGGCTTTATCGGCGAGGAATTCAAAACCGCAAGAGAGTTCTTGACAAAAAGACTTAGCGGAGACGCAAGCTTCAGAAGCGGGGTAAGACCTGCTTCCGTAGCTTAAGGAGGCATGATTATGGCAAAATACTACATCGCATATGGCAGCAACCTCAACATGAGGCAAATGAAATTCAGGTGCCCTGGAGCACTGGCTGTCGGCACAGGCTTTATTAAGGATTATGAGCTTCTATTCAAGGGGAGCAGAACTGGTTCTTACCTTACGATTGAAGAAAAGAAGGGCAGTTCTGTCCCAGTCGCCATTTGGAAGGTTGACGAAAACCACGAGCGAGCCTTGGACAGATACGAAGGATATCCCTCTTTCTACTATAAAAAAGAAATTGAGATTGACTTCATATCCCTCAAAAGGAAACTACCGCATCGTGCTAAAGCGTTTGTTTATATCATGCATGAGGATAGATGCTTAGGCATTCCTTCTAAAGGGTACTTGCAGGTTTGCTTAGAAGGATATAAAACCTTTGGCTTTAGCTGCAAATACTTAGAAGATGCATTGAAAAACAGCATGGAGGTAAAACATGGAAACAATAACAAATGAATTTAAAATATGTCCCAAATGTGGGAAACGTTACAAGGCTCCCTCTGCTATTTCAAGGGTGGACAACAAAACGCAAATCTGCCCAACGTGCGGCACGAGAGAGGCACTTGAAAGCTTAGGAATCAAGGACGATGAGATTAACAAGATAATCGAAACGATACCAAAGATTGAAGAAGAATAAAAAAGTAAAGTCGGCTTAGCGGTCGGCTTTTTCTTATCTAGGAGGTGGAAACTTGCGAAAACTGAAAAAATACATACCGACTAAGTTCAAAGCCAAAGACTCCACCTACGATAAAAATGCAGCAGATTACGCCGTCAATTTTATTGAGTGCCTGTGCCATACAAAAGGCACATGGGCAGGTGAGCCGTTTGAACTTATAGACTGGCAAGAGCAAATTATAAGAGATGTGTTCGGAACGTTGAAGCCAAATGGCTATAGGCAATTTAATACGGCTTACATCGAGATACCTAAGAAACAGGGGAAGTCGGAACTAGCGGCAGCAGTTGCATTGCTTCTGACCTGTGGCGATGGCGAAGAGCGAGCGGAAGTCTATGGATGCGCAGCCGATAGACAACAAGCAAGCATCGTATTTGAAGTCGCAGCAGATATGATACGAATGTGTCCTGCGCTTAGCAAGAGATGCAAAATACTATCAGCGACAAAGCGAATTGTCTATCTGCCGACTAATAGCTTTTATCAGGTTTTGTCAGCCGAGGCTTATTCAAAGCACGGTTTCAATATCCACGGAGTTGTTTTCGATGAACTTCATACTCAGCCAAACAGAAAGCTCTTTGACGTTATGACAAAAGGATCTGGTGATGCAAGAATGCAGCCTTTGTATTTCTTGATAACAACGGCAGGAACAGACACCAAATCCATATGCTATGAAACACACCAAAAGGCAAAGGATATTCTTGAGGGAAGAAAACATGACTCAACATTTTATCCAGTTATCTTCGGTGCGGAAGTTGATGACGATTGGACTGATCCTAAGGTTTGGAAAAAAGCGAATCCGTCGCTTGGCATAACGGTTGGAATAGACAAAGTCAAAGCTGCATGCGAGAGCGCAAAGCAAAATCCTGCGGAAGAAAACTCATTCAGGCAGCTAAGGCTTAATCAATGGGTGAAACAAGCAGTGAGGTGGATGCCTATGGAAAAGTGGGACGCCTGTGTGTTTGATTTTGATCCTGAAGATCTGGAAGGACGTGTCTGCTATGGCGGTCTTGACTTGTCTTCAACAACGGATATCACGGCTTTCGTTTTGGTGTTTCCGCCTACTGAAGAAGATGAGCATTATTATGTCCTGCCTTATTTTTGGATACCTGAAGAAAATATGGAAGCAAGAGTCAATAAAGACCATGTTCCGTATGATTTATGGGAAAGGCAAGGCTTCATTGAGACGACCGAAGGCAATGTAATTCATTATGCATACATTGAGAGCTTCATAGAGGAACTTGGCAAAAAATACAACATAAAGGAAATAGCGTTTGATAGGTGGGGAGCAACAATGCTTGTACAAAACCTTGACGGTCTTGGCTTCACGGTTGTTCCGTTCGGTCAGGGCTTTAAGGATATGAGCCCACCGACAAAAGAGCTCATGAACTTGGTCCTTAGCAAAACATTAAGGCATAACGGGCATCCAGT
>OKTO01000255.1_pt1 | contig 22191 bp, 18 predicted proteins | sample 1606101 | NCBI WGS metagenome assembly OKTO01 (sample SAMEA3879513, study PRJEB24766) | human gut metagenome | biome: human-associated habitat; feature: feces | place: USA | collected 1985/1987
ATGACGAGCCGCAGCGAGTACCGCCTCATCCTGCGGCAGGACAACGCCGACGAGCGCCTTGCGCCCATCGGACACGAGCTTGGCCTTGTCAGCGATGAAACGCTGCAAAAGGTCGTGGACAAATACGACGCGGTGCGCCGCGAGATCAAGCGCCTCGAGCACACGGGCGTCCCCTCGTCCGACGCGCTCAACGCGCTGTTGACTTCGCGCGGCACGGCGGAGGTGCACGACGGCAGCCCGCTCATCGCGCTGCTGCGTCGACCGCAGCTCACCTATGACGACCTGCGCGATTTTGATGCGGGCTGCCGCGCCTTCCCGCCCGCACTCGCCGAGAGCGTGGAGATCGCCGTCAAGTACGAGGGCTACATCCGCCGCCAGATGGCGGAGGTCGCGGAGTTTGCGCGCCTGGAGCGCCGCGCCATTCCCGAGGATATCGATTACGCGAAAATCGACGGTCTCCGTCTGGAGGCGCGCGAAAAGCTCGCCGCCATTCGTCCGCAGAATCTGGGGCAGGCGGGGAGAATCTCGGGCGTCAGTCCGGCGGATGTTGCGGCTTTAATGCTCTATATTACTTCAAAAACGCGGGACTGAGTCCCGCGTTTTTGAGTATTTGAAAAGGCGGCTATGCCGCCTTTTCAAGGGGATTCGCTGCGCTTCGTGCCTTGCCGCCCGTGAGGCGGCTGCGACACGCGCTCCGCGCAGAGAGTAATTTGTCACGCGCATGTCGCGACAAATTACGATTAAAATTATTTGCGCCGTGCGCGGTGCAAAATCTACGATGTTAAAACAGGCGGTCGCTGCGTTGGCAGCGGCCGCCTGTTGATTGTTGAGGTCTTACTTCTTGCCGAATTTGGTGAAGAGTGTGACCAGTACGGTGATGAGTCCCATCACGGCGAAGATGCCGAGCATTCCCTGCCCCGTGATGAGCAGCGCGATCTCAAGATTTGTCATAGTGCGTTCCTCCTTAACCCATGAGCTGCGGCACGAGATTGAGGATCATGCCGCCTGCGAGCACCGATGCGATCTGACCGGCGACGTTCGCGCCGACGGCGTGCATCAGCAGGTGGTTGGTGCAGTCCGCCTCCTGCCCCATCTTCTGGATAACGCGCGCGGACATCGGGAAGGCCGAGATACCGGCCGCACCGACCATCGGATTCACCTTATTCTTGCAGAAGAGGTTCAGAAGCTTTGCAAACATCACGCCCGCGATGGAGTCAAAGACGAAGGCGACAAGGCCCAGTGCCATGATGATGAGCGTGTTGAGATTGACGAACTGGTCGGCCTGCATCGAAAACGAGATCGTGATGCCGAGCAGCAGCGTGATGAGGTTCGCCAAATCGTTCTGCGCCGTCTGGGAAAGACGCTCCAAGCAGCCGCACTCACGCAGCAGGTTGCCGAACATCAGAAAACCCACGAGCGAGACCGACATCGGCGCGATGAAGCCCGCGATGATCGTGACCATGATGGGGAAGCAGATGCGCAGCGAACGGGAGACGTGCTTGGGGTTGTAGGGCATGTGCATCGCGCGCTCTTTCTTGGTGGTCACGAGCTTGATGGCGAACGGCTGGATGATCGGCACGAGCGCCATGTACGAATACGCCGCGACCATGATCGCGCCCAGATAGTTGGATTTCAGGAAATTCGCCATAAAGATCGCCGTCGGGCCGTCCGCCGCGCCGATGATGCCGATGGCCGCCGCGTCCTTGATGGGGAAGCCCAGAAGGGCCGCAAGGCTGAAGGTGAAGAAAATGCCAAACTGCGCTGCCGCACCGAAGAACATGAGCTTCGGGTCGTTCAGCAGCGGCTCAAAATCGATCATGGCCCCGATGCCAACGAACAGCAGCAGCGGGAACAGCTCGTTCGCGATGCCCGCGTCGAACAGCACGTTCAGAACGCCGATCTCCTCCACGCCGTCGATGGCCTGCGTGACCGCGCCGGACAGCGGCAGATTGACCAGGATCGCGCCGAAGCCCATCGGCAGCAGCAGCGCAGGCTCCATATCCCGTTTGACCGCCAGATAGATGAGAATCCCGCCGATCAGCCACATGACCGCCTGCTGCCAGTTGAGATTGCTGATGTTTGAAAATAACTGCGCCACAAAAAGTCCTCCTGTTTTGTTTTTTGATAAAAAGAAAAGACCTTTACCCAAGCATACGCGATGCTTCGGTAAAAGTCTCACAATTTCAGTCGACTGCGGGCATTTTTGCCGTACTGACGCAGCCGACGCGGGGGAAACCGCCTGCTACTCCCTTTTATCACGCCTATTAAAGCAGAAAAATGCCCGGCCGTCAAGTGGGCCGGGCGTATCTTAGCGGGTTCTTAATAGCCGGATCACGGCTTCGGGTCCTGCGGGGGCTCCTGCTGGGCGGTGAATTTTGCTTTGCGCTTTTTACGGGCGGTTTTGATCCCGGCGATCACGGCAATGACGATCACAGCCAGCAGAACCAGCGCGGGCAGCGCGGAGGCCAGACTCAGAATGACGTTCTGCACGCCGCGGGCGAAGCCCGTCCAGCCGTCGGACAGGGAATCGGACAGCTTCTGGCCGAAGGTGCGCCGGACCGGAACGGTCGGCGTGTAGACCTCGACCTCGCGCAGATCGAGCTCCACGGTCGAATACCTGATCTGCATATCATAGTTGCGCAGGCTGCGCTCAATGGACTCGATCTCATAGCGCACGTCGGACAGCCGCTGCTCAAGCGCGATGAGCGTCTCCACGTCCTCGCTCTTCGAGAGCATATCGAGTAGCCGCTCCTCCTGCGTGTTGAGGCTGGACAGGCGCGCTTCGTAATCGGTATAGGCCGACGTGACGTTCTGCGCGTCGCGGCTGGTGGAGATTACGTTGCCGAAGCCCTCTGTCTCGTGCAGAAAGGCTTCAAACTGCTCGCACGGGATGCGGACGGTGTAATACGCCCAGCGGTTGACGATGGAGGTCGTGCCGTCAGCATTGTACTGCGTGTCGCCCGTCACATTGGAGCTTTCCACGAAGCCGCCGATCTTCTGCACCTGCGATTCCAGCGCGGCGACCGCCTTGTCAAATTCGGTCGTCTCGATGGAGACGGACGCGGTGTAGATGATCTTGGCGGTGTAGTCGGCAACGGAATCGTCCGGCTCCGGCGTTTCGGCGGCTCCGCTGCCCGCTTCGGTCGTGGCAACGGTGTCGTAGGCGAATTCCTCCTCCGGCTCGGCGGGCGCCTCCATGGGCGTTTCCGCGGCGGCTGCCTCCTGCGTGGAATCGTAATAGCTGCTGTCCATAGACGCGGGGGCTGCTGGCGCCATTTTGGAGTTTGCCGCGCAGCCGGTAAAAACAGTCAGGACCAGCAGAGCGGCAATGAGAATGGCAAGAATCGATTGCTTTTTCATGTTGGGTTCCCCTTTCTTTTGTGTTCTGCCTATAAAGACGGAATTTCGGACGCTTGGTTGCGCGGAATGGAAAGAAATTTCTAAAAAATCGCAAATTCCGGGACGCGCTCACAGGCGCTGACGGAGAATTCATACGCGGTGCGCGTCTCGCTCGTCTCGCCCAAGTTTTTGAGATACGTCCGGCTCTGGAGCCTGCCCGTGAGCGTCAGCTCCGTGCCGGTCGGGTATTCGGCGGCGGCCAGCGCCGTCCGGCCCCACAAAATGCAGGGGATATAATCCGTCCTGCGGTACAGGCGCGGCACGGCCAGACACAGATCGGTGATCTGCCGTCCGAGCGGCGTCTGCCGGTAGACGGGCGGCTTGCAGACCGTGCCGGTCAGGACGGCCTCGTTCTGCATAGGCGCGTCCGTCGTCGTCATGGAAAGCGCGTAGACGCACAGGATCAGACGGCGGCCGGTCGGCTCGCGGTTGTTGAACGAGCGGATCTGGCCCTCGATGGTGAAGCGTTCGCCTTCGAACAGCTCCGCCTGCTCCAACACGTCCTCTGCGGCCAGAACCGGCAGCAGATCCTCCGTGCCCGAAAGCCGCTCCACGGCAAGCAGAAAGCGAAAAAATCTCCGCTCGTGGTTCTGGTGTGAATATTCCGGCAGGGACGCCAGCGTCCCGGTCAGGGTAATGTGATTGGCTGTGTTTTCCATAGTTCCACCTCATCTTTTCTTCGTATGGAAGACTATATGAGGGGAATTCGTGCAATAGACTACCGGCGGGGCGGGCGTTTTTTGGCCGGTTTTGCGGGGGTGGATTTCCGCTCCGGCGGCTGGTCGGGCGCACCGGCTTTTTTCTCCTTCGGCGGGTAGGGACGGATAAGGCATTTTGGCGTAAAGCCGATGAGATCCGTCCGGCCTGCCTTTTGCAGCGCCTCGCGCACAAGAAAATAATTCTGCGGTCTTCTGTACTGCATCAGCGCGCGCTGCATCGCCTTTTCGTGCGGATTTTTGGGCACGTAGACCGGCTCCATCGTCCGGGGGTCGAGGCCGGTATAGTACATGACAGTAGAGAGCGTGGACGGCGTGGGATAGAAATCCTGCACCTGCTCCGGCTCGTGGTTGGTATCGCGCAGGTATTCGGCCAGCCTTACGGCCTCCTGCATCGTGCAGCCGGGGTGGGACGACATGAGATAGGGTACGACGTACTGCTTCATGCCCTCCTGCTCGTTGATCTTTTTGTATTTCTCCACAAACTGCTGGTACACGGCATGCGGGGGCTTGCCCATCACGCGCAGGACCTGATCGGACACATGCTCCGGCGCGACCTTCAGCTGGCCGGAGATGTGATAGCGCACCAGCTCCTTGAAGAACGTATCGCTCGGGTCGGCCAGCAGATAGTCGAACCGGATGCCGCTGCGGATGAAGACCTTCTTGACGCCCGGCAGCTTCCGGAGTTTCCGCAGCAGGGACAGGTAATCCGTATGGTCGGCGATCAGGTTTTTGCAGGGGGCAGGGAACAGGCACTGCCTTGTCGGGCACGCGCCGCGCTGCAGCTGCTTTTTGCAGGCGGGCTGGCGGAAATTCGCCGTCGGGCCTCCGACGTCGTGGATATAGCCCTTGAAGCCCGGTGCATGCGTCATGCCCTCGGCTTCCTTGATGATCGACTCCTGCGAGCGGGTCTGGATGATCCGCCCCTGATGGAACGTCAGCGCACAGAAGCTGCACGCGCCGAAGCAGCCCCGGCAGGAGGTCAGGCTGAATTCGATCTCCGCGATGGCCGGAATGCCGCCAAGCTTTTTGTACGATGGGTGGAACGTGCGGCAGTACGGAAGATCGTAGACATGATCCATTTCCTTCTGCGAAAGCGGCTTCTGCGGCGGGTTCTGGACGATAAATTCATGGTCGCCATACGGCTCGATGAGCCGCTTGGCGCAGAAGGGGTCGGTGTTGCGGTACTGGATGGAAAAGCTCTCGGCGTAGACGCGCGGGTTTTTCTGCATATCCGGGAAGGCCGGGAGCATAATGGAGGGAACGGACGTGTCCGGCTCTCGGGTCTTATAGACTGTGCCGTCGATATATGTGATGTCCTGCGCATCCATGCCGTCGTTGAGCGCGTTCGCAATCTCGATGACGGCGCGCTCACCCATGCCGTAGATCAGAAGATCAGCCTGCGAATCGAGCAGAATCGACCGCTTGAGTTTATCTGACCAGTAATCATAATGCGCAAGCCTGCGCAGGCTTGCCTCGATGCCGCCGATGATGATGGGCTTGCGGCGGTAGGTACGGCGGATGAGGTTGCAGTAGACCGTCACAGCGTAATCGGGCCGCTTGCCCATCACGCCGCCGGGGGTATAGGCGTCCTGCTTTCGGTGGGCCTTGGAGACGGTATAGTGGTTGACCATCGAGTCCATATTGCCGCCCATGACGAGAAAGCCCAGACGCGGTTCCCCGAGAACATTGATCGAATCGGGGTTTTTCCAGTCGGGCTGTGAAATGATGCCAATCTTATAGCCTGCGTCCTCCAGTACGCGCGAGATGATCGCGTGGCCGAACGACGGGTGATCGACATAGCCGTCGCCGATGATATAGACAAAATCACACTGTTCCCAGCCGCGCCGCTGCATGTCGGCGCGGGAAATCGGTAAAAATTCCGGCATGGGGCTCACAGCAGCGTCAGGATCGACTTGAGATCCGGCAGAAGATAGTCGGGCTGTGCCTGCTGGCGCAGATAATCTGCCGGGAAGCTGGTGGCGAGGCCGATGGCTTCGATCCCGGCAGCGTGCGCCGCGCGGATGCCGCTGGGCGCGTCCTCAACGACGATGCATTCGGACGGCGCAAGGCCGAGACTGGCCGCGCCTGTCAGATAGATCTCGGGATCCGGCTTGGGGTTCTTGATGTCGGTGCCGGTCACAAGATGGTCGAACAGCGCTTCGTCTGCTCCAATGGCGGACAGGTTCATGAGAACCTTCACGCGGTCTGCCGACGAGCAGACGGCCAGACGGTAGCCCCGCGCGCGCAGCGTGTGCAGCACGTCCAGAACGCCGTCGGGGATATTGGCTTCCTCCTTCACGTGCTCGCCGTAGCACGCATAGAGGTAGTCCTTCATCTCCGTGCGGTACGGCACGCCGTATTTTTCTGCCACGCCGCCGACATAGCGGTTCTCGCCGCAGCCGACAAACTCGGCGAAGTCGGATTCCTTCGCGTCAATGCCGTATTTCTTCAGCGCACGGACGCCGGTTTTCGCCATGTATTCCTCAGAATCGATCAGCACGCCGTCCATATCGAATAAAACTGCTTTCCAGGCCATAAAACTCTCCTTATCTATAGAAAAAGGCCGCCATATTGCATATGGCGGCCATAAAATTTGCTTACAGAGCCTTCTTCGCGGTCTCGACGAGAACCTTGAACGCCTCGGGATCGGCGATGGCGAGCTCGCTCAGAGCCTTGCGGTTCATCTCGATGCCGGACTTCTTGAGGCCGTAGATGAAACGGCTGTAGTTGATGCCGTAGGGAGCGACGGCCGCGGAGATACGGGAGATCCACAGCTGGCGGAAATCTCTCTTCTTCAGCTTGCGGCTGACATACGAATAAACGCCGGACTTTGCAACGGCCTGCTTGGCCATCTTAAAGTGACGGGACTTGGAGCCCCAGTAGGACTTCGCGAGCTTCAGGGTCTTATTTCTTCTTTTGCGCGTCATCATTGCGCCTTTTACTCTTGCCATTATATTATCCTCCTATGTGTCGTCAACCCTTACCGATTATTTGTAAGGGATCATCTTCTTCACGATATCTTCCACGGTCACGTCGGCGTAGCCGTTCTTGCGCAGGTTGCGGGTACGCTTGGTGGTCTTCTTGGTGAGGATATGGCTCTTGAATGCGTGCGCTCTTTTGACCTTGCCGTTCTTGGTGAGGTTGAATCTTTTCTTGGCGCCGCTATGGGACTTCAGCTTAGGCATAGTGGTTCTCCTTCCGTGTGATTGCGATTGTAGTTTATTTGGAATTCTTGGGACTCAGGAACATGGACATATTGCGTCCTTCGAGCTTGGCGTCCTTGGCGATCGTGGCGATCTCGCTGCAATCGGCGCCGAACTTCGCGAGAAGCTCCTGCCCGAGCGACGTATGCGCCATTTCACGGCCGCGGAAACGTACGGTGACTTTGACTCGGTTGCCATCGTTCAGGAACTTGACTGCGCTTTTGACCTTGGTATTGAAGTCGTTGGTGTCGATGCTGGGAGACATACGGATCTCCTTGATCTCCACGACCTTCTGGTTCTTCTTGGCTTCCTTTTCCTTTTTCAGCTGTTCGAAGCGGAATTTGCCGTAATCCATGATCTTGCAGACCGGCGGAACGGCGTTCGGCGCGATCTTAACAAGGTCAAGGTCCTTTTCCTCGGCAAGCGCCAGAGCGTCGGACGAGGTCATAATACCAAGCTGGCTGCCGTCAGCTCCGATCACGCGAAGCTCCTTGTCGCGGATCTCCTCGTTGATCTGATGTTCTAATTTACCGATTGTAAAGCACCTCCAAATGCAAAGTGCGGATGCCGCAAAGCACCCGCACATAAAATCCAGACTTCCGCACAAGGCGGAGGAAATTATGAACCTCTTCGCAGACAGCTGGAGGTGAGTTGCGGTGCTCGCCGCTCCTTCTTTGTTTTCTCCGGGCTATTATACAGGAGAAAAACGCGGTTGTCAACACAAAAATGCAGAAAATTTCAGACCGGCGGCGTGAAAATCGGCAGATCCGGCGGCGCGAACGAAAACAGCGCCAGCGAGGCACCGTAAACGCCTGCCGCGATCACCAGCACGCCGCACAGCCACGCGGGAAGGCGAGCCCTCTGCAAATGCCATGCCAGCGCAAAGCCGCCGGCCATTGCCAGCGCGTACAAGATCAGATCGAGCGGCAGGCCGTACAGCGCGAAGCCGGACAGGAGTGTGTAATACGCGCCCAGAAGAAGCAGCGGCGCGCCCAGAAGTCCCGCCAGCAGACCGCACCAGCTTTTTCGGCCGTCCGCTTCGTCCTTCGTCAGCACGAACGCGGCGGCGAGAAACGGCCAGTATAAGAGCTTCAGATGCTCCCAGACGCTTTCGTTGACCGGTGCAAACACTGCTGTCAGCGGGTTTGGCCACAGGTCATAGAGAAAATGGAGCGCGGAACCGGCGAGAATGCTCAGAAAACAGACGGTCCACCATTTGCGTTTCATAAAAAATCCCCCCTGCCATAGATGTATGACAGGGGAGAGCGGGTTCAGAACGTCTTTATGCCAGCACGGGCCAGACTGCGTCCAGCGCGAGGCCGGAGGCGCGGAGGGCCTTCCGGGTGGTTTTCTGCGTAAAGCCGCCGTGGAATGCGCCTGCATCGGGCAGCCAGCGGACGGGGCCGAGCGCCTGCTCGCAGGCTTCGTTGGGAAGTCTTGTGCGGAAGAAGAAAGGGGATTCGAATTCCTCCGGGTCACAGAGCGCGGCGGGTTCTGCCGGCCAGCTGACGGGCTGGCTGCGGCCGGGATTGCGGACGATGTCAATGACGTCTGCCAGAACGGCGCTGGCCGTCGCCGGGCCGCCTGCGCCGGGGCCGGAGAACATGACCGCGCCGACGCTGCTGCCCAGCACCTCGACGGCGTTCAGAACGCCGGAGACGGGGGCCAGCGGCTGCGTGCCCGCGATGAAATGCGGCGAAACAAAAACCGTGAGCGACTGACCCTGCCGGACCGCACGGCCAAGCAGGCGAAGCTTCATCCCGGCTGCCTCTGCAAACGCGGCGTCCGCCGCCGTGATGGCGGAAATGCCTGTCATGCGGACGCGGGACGGGTCGACGTTTTTCCCGAACATCATGTCGGCCAGAATGCAGACCTTGCGGCCCGCGTCGATGCCCTCGACGTCGGCGGTCGGGTCCTGCTCGGCGTAGCCGCGCGTCTGCGCGTCACGGAGCGCCGCTTCGTAGCTCTGCCCGTGTTCGAGCATCTGTGTGAGGATGAAATTCGTCGTGCCGTTCAGAATGCCGCGCACTTCATAAATTTCATTCGCGCCGAGGCACTGGCTCAGCGGATGCAGCACCGGAATGCCGCCGCCGACGGAGGCCTCAAACAGAAGGCTTACGCCATTCGCCTTCGCAAGCGCCAGCAGCTCCGCGCCGTGCTCGGCGATGAGCTGCTTGTTGGCTGTTACGACGTGCTTGCCTGCGGCAAGCGCGCGGCGGACATACTCGAGCGCTGCGCCGCAGCCGCCGATGGTTTCTATGACGAGAAACACGTCTGCATCGTGTTCGATGACGGAGAAATCCGTGACGACCTTGTCTTTATACGGCCTGTCCGGCAGCGCGCGGCGCGCCAGCACATACGAAAGCTCCAGCTGTTCGCCCGCGTTCCGTTCGAGCAGATCTGCGTCCCGCAGCAAGATCTCCGCACAGCTCCCGCCGACGACGCCGGGGCCGAGGATGGCAAGCTTTTTCATGTCAGCCCACCTCACGCTTCGTTGGCCCTGCGGTAGATCGCAAGAATGCTTTCATAGTCCAGCACGCGGAACGTGCCGATCGTGCGTGTTTTTCCGTAGCTGCACCGGCTGGCAAGGTCGGCAAGACCTGCCTCGTCCTGCCTGCCGCAGGAAAGCTCACCCAGACGCACGGGCATGCCGATGGACCGGAAGAATGCCTCCTGCTTTGCAATACCGGCAAGCGCGGCGGCGGTGTCGTCCGCCTCCTCCACGTGCCAGACGTTCCGCGCGAAGCGGGCGAAGCGTGCCGGATCTGCATCCATGACGGACCGCGCCCAGCTTGACCATACGGCGGTCAGACTGTCGCCGTGGTACACGTCAAATTTTTCGCTCAGCGCGTGGCCGAGCTGGTGCGTGGCGAAGTCCTTCCTGCCGCCGAGGCCGGTCAGGCCGTTGTGCGACAGGGAGCCTGCCCACATGATCTCGCTCATGGCCGTTTCGTCATGCGCGTCACGCACAGCGGCGGGGCCGTATTCCAGCACGACGCGCAGCAGCGCCTCGGCCAGCTCATCCGTCAGAGCGTTATCGGTGACGGGGTTAAAATACCGGTCGAGCGTGTGCATGAGAATGTCGCTCACGCCGCACGCGACCTGATGCACCGGGAGCGTCGCGGCGAGCAGGGGGTCGAGAATGGCGAAGGCCGGGCGGTTGAACGGGGTATTGAGGCCGCGCTTTTCGCCTGCCTCCGCGTTGGTCAGAACGGCGGAGTCGCTCGTCTCGCTGCCCGCTGCCGGAATGGTCAGCACAACGCCGACGGGCATAGATCTTGTCAGCGGCGCGCGGCGCTTCCAGAACTCCCAGATATCTGTGCCGGGGTTGGCCGCGCCGTGGGCGATGGCCTTGCAGGTGTCGATGACGCTGCCGCCGCCGACCGCCAGAATCAGCTCCGCACCCGATTCCAGCGCCAGCTGCACGCCCTCGCGGGCCAGCGCCGCGCGCGGGTTCGGCTGCACGCCGCCGAGCGCGCGATATTGAACGCCCGCCTCGTCCAGAAGCCGGAACACGCGGTCAAGCAATCCACTTTTCTTCGCGCTCGAGCCGCCGTAGACGACCAGCACGCGCGAAAGTCCGCGTTTTTTCAGCAGCTCCGGCAGCTTCTCTGTGCTGCCTGCGCCGAATACGATCTCAGTGGGTACGAAATATTCAAATCCGTGCATATGCTTATCCTGCGACGCAGTCTGCCTTGACTACGCCCGTCCTTTCTGCGATTTGCTGGGTCAGCGCTTCGATGTTGCAGTTGAGATTGCTCGTCTCCGCCGAAATGGTCACCATGGCGCGGCCCCCGGTGGGGATGGACTGGTTGATGGTCAGTATATTCGCGCCGCAATTGGCAAAAATAGTTAATATCTCGGACAGGATGCCAGCCTTGTCCTTGAGCATGATCTGAAACGTGATGATGCGGCCGGCCATCAGGTTCTGAAACGGCGCGATGGCGTCGCGGTACTTATAAAACGCGCTGCGGCTGATGCCGACAGCCTGCGCGGCCACGTTGACCTTGTCCGTCTCGCCGGTTTCGAGCATCCGCTTGGCCTCGGCGACCTTCTGGAAGATCTCCGGCAGGGCGGCGGCCTCCACGATATAATACTTCGGGCTATGTTCCATAGCGTTCACCTCACAATTGTCCGTGTTGGAAAAGCAAGTGTCTATACTCAGACTTCAATATACACCACATACCCGCAAATTGCAAGCAGAAAAGCACAGGAGGAATTTCGAAGCATGAAAAGCCGCAAAATCTGGAAGACCGTTCTGATCGCGCTGGGCTGTGCGCTCGGCGCGTGGGCGTTCGGCGCGCTGCTGCTGCCGGTGCTGCTGCCGTTTTTTATCGGGCTCGCGGTGAGCCTGCTGGCGGAAAAGCCGGTGCGGCTTTTGCAGACGCGGGCGCACGTTCCGCGTTCGCTGGCGTCCGGTCTGTGCGTGCTGCTGCTGTTTGGGCTTTTGTTCGGCGTGCTGTTTTTCCTGTGCCGCCTGCTGTGCGCGGAGGCGGCGGATCTGGCCCGGCAGCTGCCCCGGCTGGCGGAAAATCTGGCTCCGCTCTTTGAAAAGCTGAAATCGCGTCTGCTTGCGCTTGCCGAAAGACTGCCGGACGGGCTTGGAACGGGGCTGCGCGCGGGCGTTGAGGAATTCTTCAAGACCGGCGCGGGCTTCGGCACGAAGCTCTATGAAACGCTCTTTTCCTGGGCGTCCGGCATCATCGGGCGGCTGCCGGACGCGGTGCTGTTCGCGGTGACGGCGATCTTGTCCAGCTTCATGCTCTCCGGCGAGCTGCCTGCCATCCGCGGCTGGCTGCGCCGCACGGTGCGCCCGGCGTGGCTGGAAAAGCTGCAGACGCTCGGCGGGCACGTGCGCACGACGCTCGGCGGCTGGCTGCGGGCGCAGCTGAAGCTGATGGGCATTACATTTCTGATTTTAAACGCGGGGCTGCTGCTGCTCCGGGTGCGGTATCCGGTGCTGGCTGCGCTGGTCATTACGGTGGTCGACGCGCTGCCGGTGTTCGGCACGGGGACGATCCTGATCCCGTGGGCGCTGGCGCTGTTTTTGCAGGGGGAGACGAAAACCGGCATCGGCCTCGTCATTCTATACGGAGCCGCGGCCCTCAGCCGACAGGCGCTTGAGCCGCGTCTGGTCGGGAAGCAGGTGGGGCTGAACCCGGTTCTGACGCTGCTGGCGCTTTACACGGGCTACCGGCTGCTGGGCGTGGGCGGGATGATCGTGTTCCCCATCGCGGCCATGCTCTTCAAGCAGCTCTGGGACCATTCCGGTCTGCAGCCGGACGGATAGCGGGGCTTGCGCGATCTGCCTCCGCACGGTATAATAGCGCCGAAGGAGGCGGTGCGCATGATTCTGGAACAGACGGCCGCGCGGCAGGCAAAGCTGCTGTCGCTCCTGCGGCGGGAATTCGGGTTGTCCGCCGGGCTGGTCAAGCGGCTCAAATGGCAGAACGCGCTGTTTGTAAACGGAGCGCCCGCCCATACCGATGCGCCGGTCACGCCCGGCGACCGGGTGCGCGTCGTGCTGGAGGAGCGGACTGAGGGCTTTGACCCGGAGCCGCTGCCGCTTTCCATCCTTTATGAAGATGAATGCTTTCTCGCTGTGGACAAGTCTTCTGGAATGCTGGTGCATCCGTCGCCGCAGAAAAACAGCGGGACGCTGGCAAACGGCGTGCTGTATCACCTGCTGGCGCGCGGCGAGGCGTCCGGCGTCCATCCCGTGACGCGGCTCGACCGGGACACGTTCGGCGTGGTGATTTTAGCGAAAAACGCGAATATCCACGACCGCTTCTGCCGGATGCTGCGCGAGCGGCAGCTGGAGAAGACCTATCTTGCTTCGGTTTTCGGCCAGCCGCCGCAGGCGGAAGGGCAGATCGACCTGCCGGTCTATAAGATCGGCGGCGGGAATCTCATCCGTATTGTGGACGAGCGGGGGCAGCGGGCGCTGACGCAGTACCGCGTGCTGGAACGGGCGGAAAAAACAGCACTTCTGGAACTGCACCCCCTGACGGGCCGCACGCATCAGCTGCGGCTGCACTGCATGGCCTCCGGTTTCCCCATCTTAGGCGACCCGCAGTATACAAGCCCGGAATCGACGGCGTATTCCGCTGCCCACGGACTGTTCACGCAGCAGCTGTGCGCCGCAAGGCTCGTTTTTCCGCATCCCATGACAGGGGAGCGGATGGAAATTTTGTCGAAGCAGGAAGTTTTCTTCCCAAAGGACTAGGCAAACGCCATGTGGTTCTGATACAATATATAAAATTAAAGCATTGGAGACGCTGCATGGAGAAAAAGAACGCGGTTTACACCATCATGGAGGAGCAGTCGCCGGAGGAGGCCCGGCGGGAGCATATCCTGCTCATCGCGCGCAACTTCGCGGCAGGCGCGGCGGCTGTTTTGTTCCTTGCCTCGTTTGCGCTGGCGGATATCCACAAGCTGCTGCGCGCAGCGGCATATTTTCTCGGCGCGGGCGCGTATTTTGCCGAAATTCTCGTCCTGACGGATGGCTTCCGGCGGAAGGTCCCGCGGAAGGAGCTGTTCATGGCCTAATGCTTCGGCCCGCTGTACATATTGCTCGGGCTGAGTTACCTGCTTGAGGCGTGAACGCAGCGCGTCTGCTGCATTTTTATATTTATATGAACCGCAAAAAACCGGCGCATCCGCTTGGATGCGCCGGTTGTCAACAGAAAATAATTCACAAAAATGGGCCGGATGAATTGACATTCCAGACAAAAGCTGATAGAATGTAAGTCCATAATGCCTGCGTAGGGCCATTCGCAATTTTCACCACTATCTGTTGTGATTATAGCATCGCAAGACCGCATACGCAAGCAGAAAAGGAAAGAAATAAACAACGCAACCAGGCGTATCATAAGACAACTACAGAAAGGCTGTGATGACTTTACATGGCGATCACAAAGGATGTCATGATGGGCAAGACGCCCCGTAAGAGCTTCGCGAAGCAGGATCAGATCCTGGAGCTGCCGAATATGCTCAAGATCCAGAAGGATTCCTATGAGTGGTTCCTGCGCGAGGGGCTGCGCGAGGTGTTCCGCGACGTCGATACCATTACCGACTACACCGGCAATCTCGAGCTGAGCTTCCTCGACTACTCCATGAACGAGCCGCCCAAGTATTCCGTGGAGGAATGCAAGGAGCGCGACGCGACGTATGCCAAGCCCATCAAGGTTCGCGTGCGCCTGCACAACAAGGAGACCGACGAGATCAAGGAGCAGGAGATCTTCATGGGCGATTTCCCGCTCATGACCAACGGCGGCACCTTCGTCATCAACGGCGCAGAGCGCGTCATCGTCTCCCAGATCGTCAGAAGCCCCGGCGTCTACTTCGGCGACGAGGTAGACAAGACTGACCAGCATATCTATTCCGCAACGGTCATTCCGTACCGCGGCGCATGGCTGGAATATGAGACGGATTTCAATAACGTCTTCTGGGTCCGCATCGACAAGAACCGCAAGCTGCCCATCACCTGCCTCATCCGCGCCCTCGGCGTGGCGACCGACGGCCAGATCACCGAGATGTTCGGCGAGGACCCGCTCATCAAGGCGACCATGGACAAGGACCCGTGCAAGACGCGCGAGGAATCCCTGCTTGAAATCTACCGCCGCCTGCGTCCGGGCGAGCCGCCCACAGTCGAAAGCTCCGAGAGCTATCTCGAGGCGCTGTTCTTCGACGCCCGCCGCTATGACGTGAGCAAGGTCGGCCGTTACAAGTTCAACAAGAAGCTCGACATCTGGAGCCGTCTGAACGGCCAGACGCTGGCCCAGCCCGTGACCGATCCCATGACCGGCGAGATCATCGCCATGAACGGCGAGACGATCAACCGCGCCAAGGCGCACGAGATCTCCAGCCGCGGCGTCAGCCGCGCCGTGATCGACGTGAACGGCCGCGAGGTCGTCGTGTTCTCCAACGGCATGGTCGATATGGCGAAGTTCGTCGACTTTGACCCGGCGCAGTACGGCATCAAGGAAAAGGTCAGCTTCAGCGTTCTTCGTGAAATGCTCGAGACTGTCCCCGCCGACGGCTGGGAGGAGGCCATTGAGGCCCGCCGCAGCGACCTCATTCCGATGCACATCACGAGAGACGACATTCTCGCCTCCATCAACTACCTGTGCTGCATGGTGCAGGGCGCGGGCACGAAGGACGACATTGACCATCTGGGCAACCGCCGTCTGCGCTGCGTGGGCGAGCTGCTGCAGAACCAGTTCCGCGTCGGCTTCACCCGCCTCGAGCGCGTGATCCGCGAGCGCATGACCGTGCAGGATCTTGACGTCGTCACGCCGCAGAGCCTCATCAACATCCGGCCTGTCACGGCGGTCATCAAGGAGTTCTTCGGCTCCTCCCCGCTGTCGCAGTTTATGGATCAGAACAACCCGCTGGCAGAACTGACGCACAAGCGCCGTCTGTCCGCACTCGGCCCCGGCGGTCTGTCGCGTGAGCGCGCATCCTTCGACGTCCGAGACATTCACTACACCCACTATGGCCGTATGTGCCCGATCGAGACGCCTGAAGGCCCGAACATCGGCCTGATCAACTATCTGGCGTCCTATGCGAAGATCAACGAATACGGCTTTATCGAAGCGCCGTTCCGCAAGGTCGACAAGGCGACCGGCAAGGTCACGGATATTGTCGAATATATGACCGCCGACGTCGAAGACGACTATTATGTCGCGCAGGCTGCCGAGCCTCTGGACGAAGAGGGCCGCTTTGCGAACGCGCGCGTCATCTGCCGCCACCGTGACGAGATCATCTCCGTCGAACGTGAACTGATCGACTATGTCGACGTCTCCCCGAACATGATGACCTCCATCGCAACGGCGTTCATCCCGTTCCTGGAAAACGACGACGCGAACCGTGCGCTGATGGGCGCAAACATGCAGCGTCAGGCTGTGCCGCTGATGGTCACCGAGGCCCCGATCGTGGCAACCGGCATCGAGCACAAGTGCGCCGTTGACTCCGAGGTCTGCATCACGGCCAAGGGCCCCGGCGTCGTGACCCGCGTTTCCGCAACGAACGTTTCCGTCAGCTACGACGATGGCAATGCCGCCGATTATACCCTTACAAAGTTTGCTCGTTCCAACCAGGGCACCTGCATCAACCAGCGCCCGATCGTCACGGTCGGCGAACGCGTGGAGGCCGGTCAGGTCATCGCCGACGGCCCCGCCTGCTCGCAGGGCGAGATCGCGCTTGGCAAGAACGTGCTCATCGGCTTCATGACGTGGGAAGGCTACAACTACGAGGACGCCATCCTGCTGAACGAACGCCTTGTCCGCGAGGACGTCTTCACCTCCATTCATATTGAAGAGTATGAGACGGAATCCCGCGACACGAAGCTTGGCATGGAAGAGATTACCCGCGATATCCCGAACGTCGGCGAGGATACCCTTAAGGATCTCGACGAGAACGGCATCATCCGCATCGGCGCGGAGGTCACCTCCGGCGATTACCTCGTCGGCAAGGTCACCCCGAAGGGCGAGACGGAGCTGACCGCGGAAGAGCGTTTGCTTCGCGCCATCTTCGGCGAAAAGGCGCGCGAGGTCCGCGATTCCTCTCTGAAGGTTCCGCACGGCGAAGCCGGCATCATTGTCGACGTCAAGGTCTTCACCCGTGAAAACGGCGACGAGCTGGCCCCCGGCGTCAACAAGGTCGTCCGCGTCTATATCGCCCAGAAGAGAAAGATCTCCGTCGGCGATAAGATGGCAGGCCGCCACGGCAACAAGGGCGTCGTGTCCCGCATTCTGCCGCAGGAGGATATGCCCTTCCTGCCCGACGGCACTCCGCTCGATATCGTTCTGAACCCGCTGGGCGTTCCGTCCCGTATGAACATCGGTCAGGTTCTGGAGGTCCATCTGGGCTACGCGGCCCACGCGCTGGGCTGGAAGGTCGCGACCCCGATCTTCAACGGCGCAAACGAAAAGGAGATCCGCGAACTGCTCAAGCAGGGCGGCGTCGCCGAGGACGGCAAGACCGTTCTCTATGACGGCCGCACGGGCGAACCGTTTGACCAGCGCGTCACGGTCGGCTACCCGTACTACCTCAAGCTCCACCATCTGGTCGACGATAAGATCCACGCCCGTTCCACCGGCCCGTACTCCCTCGTCACGCAGCAGCCGCTCGGCGGCAAGGCGCAGTTCGGCGGCCAGCGCTTCGGCGAAATGGAAGTCTGGGCCCTCGAGGCCTACGGCGCGGCGTATACGCTGCAGGAGATCCTCACGGTCAAGTCCGACGACGTGACGGGCCGTGTCAAGACGTATGAAGCCATCGTCAAGGGCCACAACGTCCCGACCCCGGGCGTGCCCGAATCGTTCAAGGTTCTCGTCAAGGAGCTGCAGTCCCTGTGCCTGGACGTCAAGATCCTCGGCGAGGACGGCGAAGAGGTCGACCTCAAGGACGACGATGACGATGATTCCATCTACGGCGCAGGCGGCAAGGTGCTGCCCGACGACGAGATCACGATGGACGACGATCTGCCGAACGGCAAGGACGTCGACGCCGACGAGGCGGCCGACGCAGGCTTTGAGATCCAGGACGAGGACAACGTCTTCGGCCTGCTGAACGACAGCTACACCATGGACTCCGATGATTCGGAGAACGTATAAGAAGGAGGCGGCAATACAATGAGTCATGCAACATTCAGCGCAATCCAGATCGGTATTGCTTCCCCGGAAAAGATCCGCGAATGGTCCTACGGAGAGGTCAAGAAGCCGGAAACCATCAACTACCGCACCCTGAAGCCCGAGCGCGACGGTCTGTACTGCGAACGCATCTTTGGCCCGACGAAGGACTGGGAGTGCCACTGCGGCAAGTATAAGAAGATCCGCTACAAGGGCAAGATCTGCGACCGCTGCGGCGTCGAGGTCACGCGCGCCAAGGTCCGCCGTGAGCGCATGGGCCATATCGAGCTTGCCGCTCCGTGCAGCCACATCTGGTATTTCAAGGGCATCCCGTCCCGCATGGGTCTGCTTCTGGATATCAGCCCCCGCATTCTCGAAAAAGTCCTGTACTTTGCAAACTATATCGTCACCGATCCCGGCGACTGCCCGCTGGCCAAGAACCAGATCCTGTCCGAAAAAGAGTACCGCGATATGCGCGAGAAATATGAGGACGATTTCAAGGCCGGCATGGGTGCCGAGGCCGTGAAGGAGCTTCTGCAGCAGATCGATCTGGAGGAGCTCTCCGAGCAGCTGAAAAACGAGCTGAAGGACGCCTCCGGCCAGAAGAAGCTGCGCATCATCAAGCGCCTTGAGGTCGTCGAGTCGTTCCGGATGTCCGGCAACGATCCGACGTGGATGGTCATGGACGTGCTGCCGGTCATTCCGCCGGAGCTGCGCCCGATGGTCCAGCTGGACGGCGGCCGCTTCGCGACCTCCGACCTCAACGACCTCTACCGCCGTGTCATCAACCGCAATAACCGCCTGAAGCGGCTCATCCAGCTGCAGGCGCCGGACATCATCGTCCGCAACGAAAAGCGTATGCTGCAGGAAGCTGTCGATGCCCTCATCGACAACGGCAGACACGGCAGACCGGTCACCGGTCCGAACAACCGTGCCCTGAAATCTCTGTCCGACATGCTGAAAGGTAAGCAGGGACGTTTCCGTCAGAACCTGCTCGGCAAGCGCGTCGACTATTCCGGCCGTTCCGTTATCGTCGTCGGCCCGGAGCTCAAGCTTTATCAGTGCGGCGTGCCGAAGGAAATGGCCATCGAGCTGTTCCGCCCGTTCGTCATGAAGAAGCTCGTCGAGGACGGTCTTGCCAACAACATCAAGTCCGCCAAGAAGATGATCGACAAGGGCAAGGATGAGGTCTGGGATGCTCTGGAAGACATCATCAAGGACCGTCCGGTCATGCTCAACCGTGCCCCGACGCTGCACCGCCTCGGCATTCAGGCGTTCGAGCCTGTTCTGGTCGAGGGCCGCGCGCTCAAGCTCCATCCGCTGTGCTGCACCGCGTTCAACGCGGACTTTGACGGCGACCAGATGGCCATTCACGTTCCGCTGTCCGCCGAGGCGCAGGCGGAGGCCCGCATCCTGATGCTCTCGGCCAACAACCTCCTGCGTCCGCAGGACGGCAAGCCGGTCACGGTCCCGACGCAGGACATGATCCTCGGCACGTATTATCTGACGTACCAGCGCTATGACGTCGACGCGTATGACACCATTCACGAGATCTTCCCGCTGCTCGAGTGCGGCAAGCTGCCGTATGAGAAGCCCATCTGGGTCAGGAACATCTGGGACGACCCCGAATCCGAGGATTACCAGTATTATCTGCGCACCCGCGGCGCGCTGCTCGAAAACGAGACGGACCGCCCGGAGACGATTCCCGGTTCCTATCAGACGCTTGCGCAGGCTGCCGCAGCCCTGAACGCGGGCGAAATTCAGCCGGACGAGGTCATCTACGTCTGGAATATCTGGGATTCCGAGGCCGATATCAAGGAAGAGAACCATATCTATATCCGCACCGTCGGTGCATATGCCCAGCAGGCGCACGAGGCGGGCGATATCCGTCCGAAGGAATACTTCAAGTATTATCATGACGAGGACGAGGCCATGATGGCCTACGCCGACGGCATGATCGCCATGCACGATCCCATCAAGGTCTGGAAAGAGCTTGAGATCGACGGCAAAAAGGAGCACCGCATCATCGACGCGACTGTGGGCCGTCTGATCATCAACGACGCGATCCCGCAGAACCTCGGCTTCAAGAAGCGCGAGACGGTCGACGACCTGTTCCCACTGGAGATCGACTTCGTCGTCGGCAAGAAGCAGCTCGGCAAGATCATCGACAAGTGTATCCGCATCAACGGCTTCACGCAGTCGACCGAAATGCTCGACAAGGTCAAGGCCCTCGGCTATAAATACTCCACCAGAGCCTCCATCACCGTTTCCATCGCCGATATGGAGATCCCGGAGAAGAAGTATGAGCTCATCCATGAGGCCGAGAAGGAGGTCGTCAAGATCGACCGCCAGTACAAGCGCGGCTTCATCACCAACGACGAACGCTACCGTCTGACCGTCCAGCAGTGGGAGAAGTCCATCAAGGACGTCACCGATGCACTGCAGTCGAACCTCAAGCGCTTCAACCCAATCTTCATGATGGCGGACTCCGGCGCGCGAGGCAGCATGAACCAGATCCGTCAGCTGGCCGGTATGCGCGGCCTGATGGCAGATACGAACGGCCGCACGATCGAAATCCCGATTAAGGCGAACTTCCGTGAGGGCCTGTCCGCTCTGGAATACTTCATCTCCTCCCGAGGCGCTCGAAAGGGCATGACCGATACGGCGCTCCGTACCGCCGACTCCGGCTATCTGACCCGCCGCATGGTCGACGTCTGCCAGGACGTCATCATCCGCGAGAACGACTGCGGCTCCACCAACGGCAGCTGGAAGGGCGACTATTATGAGAAGGGCCAGCTTATCGACTCCTTCGGCAACCGTATCCGCGGCCGTTACCCGGTCTACGATATCACCGACCCGAAGACGGGCGAGCTGCTGCACTCCAAGGACGTCATGCTCCGCGAGGAGGACGCCGCCAAGTTTACGGCCCACGGCATCGACCGCGTGTACGTCCGCTCCGTCCTCGGCTGCAAGGCCCGTTCCGGCGTGTGCGCACGCTGCTACGGCATGAACCTTGCCACGAGCGAGCTTGTCAATCTGGGCGAGGCCGTCGGCATCATCGCCGCGCAGTCCATTGGCGAACCGGGCACGCAGCTGACCATGCGTACCTTCCACACCGGCGGTGTCGCGGGCGACGATATCACGCAGGGTCTTCCCCGTGTTGAGGAATTGTTCGAGGCCAGAAAGCCGAAGAAGATGGCGCAGATCTCCGAGATCGACGGCGTCGTCGACGTCGACGATTCGCACCGCACGGCGCTGCGCAACATCACCATCACCGCTGACGACGGCGAGGTCAAGCAGTATCAGGTGCCGTATTCCGTCGGCCTGAAGGTCGAGCACGGCAAGCGCGTGCGCAAGGGCGAACCCATCACCGACGGCGCGCTGAACCCGCATGACGTGCTGCGCATTTCCGGCGTTGAGGCCGTGCAGGACTATCTGACGCAGGGCGTTCTCGCCGTGTACCGTCAGCAGGGCGTCGACATCAACGAAAAGCACATCGAGGTCATCATCCGCCAGATGATGCGCAAGGTCAAGGTCGAGGAGCCGGGCGACACGAACCTGCTGTCCGGCACGGTCGTCGATATATTCGAGTTCGAAGACGCCAACGCCGCCGTACAGGCGCGCATTGACGCCGGCGAGACGGACCTCAAGCCTGCAACCGACAGTCTCATCCTCATGGGCATCACCAAGGCGTCCCTTGCCACCGAGTCCTGGCTCTCCGCTGCCTCCTTCCAGGAGACGACGAAGGTCCTGACCGACGCGGCCATCAAGGGCAAGGTCGACCATCTGATCGGTCTGAAGGAAAACGTCATCATCGGCAAGCTTATCCCGGCCGGCACAGGACTTTCCATGTACCGCGACTTCAAGGAGCAGACCGATGATACCGTTACCGACGATCCTGCTCAGTACGTTGACCTGTCCGCACTCGTCGGCAAGACCAACGCACTTTGATAACGTAATAATAACAAAACCACCCGGCTGAAAAAGTCGGGTGGTTATTTTCACGAAAAATGCGGCGTTTATGAAGCGTGCAAAAAGTAACAGACATTTTTGACACACTGAGTGGCGCATTCGCGCCCCTTTACTTTTTGCCCTGTTGGCGTTATCATATTGTCAGCAACAGTTCAGGAGGAGAGCATGGACAAAACAGCACTTATAATGATCGACATGCAGAGAGGATTTATCGACCCGTCCTCGCCGATCTGCATAGCAGGGGCTGCCGGAACGGTGCCTGCATGC
>OKTO01000289.1_pt1 | contig 20354 bp, 16 predicted proteins | sample 1606101 | NCBI WGS metagenome assembly OKTO01 (sample SAMEA3879513, study PRJEB24766) | human gut metagenome | biome: human-associated habitat; feature: feces | place: USA | collected 1985/1987
AGAGTTGATCCGCCGATACTATCCCGACGCCAAAACCATCGCCTCCGTCCTGCCCGAAGCACACGCCACTATCAACCCCGACACGGTGGACGACGCCCGGAAGCTGATCGATATCGACCTGGGCGTAATCGACGGTTGTTTCGGCGTGGCGGAAAACGGCGCGGTATGGATCCGGCAGGACATCCGCCACAAAGCCCTCTATTTCGGTGCCACGGCCCTGATGATCCTCATCCCGCGCGATGCGCTGGTCGATACGATGCACGAGGCTCTCGCCCGACCGGAATTGGACGACTTCGAATACGGATGCTTCATGTCCGGACCGTCGAAAACCGCAGATATCGAACAGGCCCTGGTCTTCGGGGCGCACGGTCCGATGTCGGTCACCGTCGTACTGCGGTAAACCGCATCTCTCGACTCCACATCCACTATCCGGCACTTTTTCCCAAGTGCCGGATAGTTCGTTGTACGATTCGTCCGTATCATCCGTAAAATTTCCCTGGCCGACAAATATCCGCATTTCAAAAACATACCGAACAATATTTAATTTTCATCCGAGAATAATTTTAGCTATCTTTGTCTAATGGATCGATCCGGCGATGCCGGCCGTAAATTCCGAAATCATTCAAAAACAAACCGCAGCAACAACTCATCATGGACAAACATACCTATTGCGTCATCATGGCCGGCGGCATCGGCAGCCGCTTCTGGCCCAAAAGCCGCCAATCCAAGCCCAAGCAATTCCTCGACATCCTCGGCACCGGCAAGTCGTTTATACGCATGACGTACGAGCGTTTCGAAAAACTGGCTCCGGCTGAAAATTTCCTGGTCGTGACCAACGCCCGCTACAAAGACCTCGTGCTGGAACAAATCCCGGAACTCGGGCCGGAACAGGTACTCTGCGAACCCGTCGGACGCAACACGGCTCCCTGCATCTGTTATGCAGCCTACGGACTGCAGAAGCGCGATCCGGGAGCGAAGATGATCGTCACCCCGGCGGATCACCTGATCCTCAACGAGGAGGATTTCCGCGCCATCATCGGCGAATGCCTCGACTTCATCGACGACCGGGCGGCTCTGATGACCGTCGGCATCAAGCCCACCCGTCCGGAAACGGGCTACGGCTATATCCAGGTATCAGACGACCGGACCATCAGCAAGGTCAAGTGTTTCACCGAAAAACCCAACCTGGAGCTGGCGCAGACGTTCCTGCAATGCGGCGAATTTCTCTGGAACTCCGGCATCTTCGTCTGGAAAGTCGGCGACATCATCGAAGCGGTGCGCACCTACCTGCCCGAGCACCACGCCCTCTTCTCGGACATCCAGCCGGTATTGGGCACTTCAGAAGAAGCGGAAGCCATCGCCCGAGTATTCTCCGAATGCCGCTCCATCTCGATCGACTACGGCGTGATGGAGAAGGCGAACAACGTCTATGTACGCCGCGGAGAGTTCGGCTGGAGCGACGTGGGGACCTGGGGCTCGCTCTACCAGCACGCCCGCAAGGACCGTTACGCCAACGCCAAACCCGAGAAGGGATGTTATACGGACGAAAATACCCGCAGTTGCATCGTCTCCCTCCCGGAAGGCAAAGTAGCCGTCATCAACGGCCTGAAGGAGTACATCGTGGTGGATACGGAGGACGTGCTGCTGATCTGTCCGCGCAGCGAGGAACAGAACATCAAGAAGTTCATCGACGAAGTGAAATACAACGAAGGCGACAAACATATTTAAGGGCCACAACATTTCCGCTCCGACGCGGGATTCCGGAGCCGCCGGGATTTCCGAAAAGGTAAATGCCCCTCGCCGGGTTTCCCATCGACAAGCGTTCCGCTCTTCTTTTGGACAAGGAAAACATGACCAAATATTCGATTTCCCCGATGTCATCCCTGTATGAACTGTATCTGCGCCACCCGCGCATTTCGACGGACTCCCGCCGCATCGAGCCCGATTCCGTATTCTTCGCGCTCCGGGGGGCGTCGTTCGACGGCAACCGCTTCGCAGCCGACGCCCTCGAAAAGGGGGCGGCATACGCCGTCGTGGACGATCCCTCGCTCCCGAACACCCGCCCCGACAAGGCAGACCGTCTGATCGTCGTGGACGACGCGCTGCAAACCTTGCAAGCCCTCGCCCGGGAACACCGCCGGGAGTTGGGGCTGCCGATCCTCGCCATCACGGGCAGCAACGGCAAAACCACCACGAAGGAGCTGGTCAGCCGCGTACTGGCCGAGAAATACGAAGTCTATGCCACCCGGGGCAACCTGAACAACCACATCGGCGTACCGCTGACCCTGTTGGCAATGACCCGCGACGTGGAGTTCGGCATCGTGGAGATGGGTGCGAGCGCGTGCGGGGAGATCGCCCTGCTCTGCTCGATCGCGGAACCCAACTACGGCATCGTCACCAACATCGGACGAGCCCACCTGGAAGGCTTCGGCGGCCCGGAGGGTGTCCGGCGCGGGAAAGGCGAGCTGTACGACTGGCTCGCCCGGACCGGAGGGCGCGTTTTCGTTCCTGCCAACGACCCGGTCCTGATGTCCATGGCGGCCGAACGCGAAACGCTGGCTGCGGAGTGTTACCCGACCACGCTGGCCGACGGCGTGGAGCACCACCTCGAAGGGGACTACAACCGCTTCAATGTCGCTGCGGCGGTCGCCGTCGGGCGTTATTTCGGCGTGGACGACGAACGCATCCGCTATGCCGTAGGCTCCTATCGGCCCGACAACCACCGCTCACAAAAAATACGCACCGGGCAGAATACCCTGATTCTCGACTGTTACAACGCCAATCCCTCGAGCATGCAGGCCTCGCGCCCGAGGGCGTCATCGCGGGTCTGGCCGATTTCGAGCAGACCGGTATGCGCCAGAAGGTCGTCCACGCAGGCAGCATGGACGTCATCGAGGACTGCTACAACGCCAACCCCGACAGCATGAAGGCTGCGCTGGCGATGTTCAAAGAGTACCCCTGCAAGCGCCGCTTCGCTCTGCTGGGCGATATGCTGGAACTGGGCGACTGGTCGGATGCGGAACACCGCCATATCATCTCCCTCGCCGCCGAAATTCCCGATGCCCGTATCTTGCTGGTCGGACCGCATTTCGCGAAGGCTTACCGCAGCCTGGAATCCCGACCCGCCGACACGACTCTCTACCCGTCGCAGGAAGTACTGGCCGCAGAGCTCCGGAAACATCCCGTATCGCAGGCCCTGATCCTGGTCAAAGGATCGCACAGCATCGGACTGGAGAGGCTCGCCGATCTCCTGTAACGATTCGATTAACAAACACAGCGACCATGAAAACATTCAGATACCTCATCGCCGGACTGCTGTTGCTTGCGGCGCTTCCCTCCCAGTCCAAAGAGGAGGAAATCTCGGTTTCCCGTTCCTGGGGCAAACTCTCCGGAACGCTGACCGTACCCGACGAAGGAAGCGACGCAGCGGTGCTGATCATCGCCGGCTCGGGACCGACCGACCGCAACGGCAACAGCGGCTCGGGCCTAATAACCAACACCTACTACATGCTCGCCCGTGCGCTCGAAAAAGAGGGAATCGCCTCGCTCCGCTACGACAAACAGGGCATCGGAGGCAGCCGTTACCAAGATCCGGAACTTTACAAACAGGAAGACCGGCTGCGCCTGGCCGACTACATCGCCGACGCCGAAGCCCTGACGGATTACCTCAAGGAGCGCGGCTTCCGAAAAATCATCCTTGCCGGGCACAGCGAAGGTTCGCTCGTCGCATTGGTCGCAGCGACCGAATCGCCCGACGTCGCGGCCGTCATCTCGCTGGCGGGAGCCGGCTATCCGATCGACGAAATCCTGCAACTCCAGCTCACCCGCGAACTGATCTCCTACAATCCCGGACTCATCCTCAACGTGCAGTCTATCCTCTCCCGGCTCAAACAAGGGAAAACGACCGAAGATATTCCCGCGATTTTACAAGGTATCTTCCGACCTTCCGCACAGCCTTACCTGATCTCGTGGATGCAATACGATCCGCGCGAAGTGATCCGGCAGGTAAAACAGCCGGTCCTGATCGTCAATGGCGACAACGACATCCAGATATCCGCCGACAACGCCGAAGCTTTGGCCCAAGCCCGGCCCGACGCCGACAAGGTCATCATCGAAGGGATGACCCACCTGCTGAAACAGAGCGAAGTGACCGATCCTCAACGGCAAAAAACGACTATTTATATGGATGCTGCCGCGCCTGTTTCCGAAAAGTTAGTGACGGTCATGGCGGATTTCATCCGCCGGATATGACCTTCTGTCGGCACGGCGAAACGTCGGCCCCGCCCCGGGGATTCCGCGCCATCGCATGCCGCCCGGGGGATAATCATCTTTTCGACGACCGGGACCGAAAAATGCCCCGGCAATACGAATTGCCGCATTTTTAGGAGCCATTGCGTTTGATTTTCTGAAAGAAAAACCTACTTTTGTAAGTTGTCTCGGAATTTTAACGAAAACCTACATACGCAATGGAACAAACCAAACCCTCTCAATCTCTGCCCGACAACGCGTACCGCGAACTCAAACCGGGCGAAGAGTACGTCCCGATGATGCCGGCCGACGCCAAGCCGAAGGAGGTCACACCCTATTCGGTCACGATGGGCCTGCTGATGGCCGTTCTCTTCTCCGCCGCCGCAGCCTATCTGGGCCTGCGCATCGGCCAGGTATTCGAAGCGGCCATCCCGATCGCCATCATCGCCGTAGGCGTCGGAAACATGCTGGGCAAAAAAAACATGCTGGGACAGAACGTCATCATACAGTCGATCGGCGCCTCGTCGGGCATCATCGTCGCCGGAGCGATCTTCACCCTGCCGGCGCTCTACATCCTCGGTTTGGAAACCGCATTCTACAAAGTATTCCTCTCGTCGGTACTGGGCGGTATCCTGGGCATCGTGCTGCTCATCCCCTTCCGCAAATATTTCGTCAAGGAGATGCACGGCAAGTACCCCTTCCCGGAGGCGACGGCCACGACCGAAGTGCTCGTATCGGGCGAAAAAGGCGGCAATCAGGCCAAGCTGCTGGCCGTAGCCGGACTGGTGGGCGGTCTGTACGACTTCGCAGCGAGTACCTTCGGCCTCTGGACGGAAGAGATCTCGACCCGCATGACGGCTTGGGGCACCCTCTGCGCCGATAAGTTCAAAACCCTGCTCAAAGTCAATACGAGTGCTGCGGTGCTCGGCCTGGGTTACATCATCGGACTGAAATATTCGGCCATCATCGCCGCCGGTTCGTTCCTGATCTGGCTGCTCGTCGTTCCGGTGGTCGGTTCGACCGCCACGGGCGCAGGCATGTCCCCCGAAGAGCTGTACCAGACCTTCGGTCGTCCGCTGGGTATCGGCGGAATCGCCATGGCCGGGCTTATCGGCATCATCCGTCAGAGCGGCATCATCAAACAGGCGATGGGGCTCGCCGTCAGCGAGTTTTCGGGCAAGAAAAAAGCCGAAACGAACGTACCGCGCACCCAGCGCGACCTGACCATGCGCACGATTCTCACTACGTTGATCGCGGCGCTCGCCACCACCTTCTTCTTTTTCCAGTTCGGCATTCTGGGCAACTGGGGGCAGACGGCCGTGGCGCTACTAATCGTCTTCGTCATCTCGTTCCTTTTCACGACGGTCGCAGCCAACGCCATCGCCATCGTCGGCAGCAACCCCGTTTCGGGTATGACCCTCATGACGCTGATCCTCGCGTCGCTGGTACTCGTAAGCATCGGCCTGAACGGTACGGCCGGCATGACCGCCGCACTGATCATCGGCGGCGTGGTCTGCACGGCCCTCTCGACCGCCGGCGGCTTCATCACCGACCTGAAGATCGGCTACTGGATCGGCACCACGCCGAAAAAACAGGAGAGCTGGAAATTCCTCGGCGTCTTCGTTTCGGCCGCTACCGTCGCAGGCGTGATGATTATTCTGAACAAAACCTACGGCTTCGGCCCCGGCAGCCCGCTGGAAGCTCCGCAGGCCAATGCCATGGCCGCCGTGATCCAACCCCTGATGCAGGGCGGAACGGCTCCCTGGGTACTCTATTTCTGCGGCGCAGTCCTCGCGCTGGTACTCACCGGCATCGGTATTCCGGCCCTTCCATTCGCACTGGGCATGTTCCTGCCCCTGCAGCTCAATCTTCCGCTGCTGATCGGCGGTCTGATCGCCTGGTTCGTATCGACCCGATCGAAAGATCAGGCGCTCAACAAGGCACGTATGAGCCAGGGTACGCTCATCGCGTCGGGCTTCATCGCAGGCGGCGCCCTGATGGGCGTAGTGGGAGCGATCCTGAAATTCGCCGACGTGGACTGGAAACTCACGCAGTGGAACAGTTCGAACGCAGCCTCGTGGGTAGGTCTGGGCATGTATCTGGCGCTTATCATCTATTTCGCCGTACATTCGCTCCGCGCTAAAAAGGAAGAATAAAAAATCAACGATATATACTATGGAACTCAAAGACAGATTTCTGAAATACGTTTCGTTCGACACCCAGAGCGACGAGTCGAGCGAAACTTTCCCCTCGACCGCGAAACAGCGGGTGCTGCTCGATTATCTGGCCGAAGAGATGAAGGCCCTGGGCCTCACCGAGGTCACGGTGGACAAGTACGGCTACGCCATGGGTACGATCCCCGCGACGCCCGGCTGCGAAAAAGCCCCCGTCATCGGATTCATCGCCCACGTGGACACCGCACCCGATATGAGCGGCGCCGACGTGAAACCGCACGTCATAGAGAATTACGACGGCAAGGACATCCGGCTGAACGCCGGCGTGACGATGAAAGTCGCGGACTTTCCGGAGCTGAGCTTCTTCAAGGGACATACGCTGATCCACACGGACGGCACGACGCTGCTGGGCGCCGACGACAAGGCGGGCGTGGCGGAGATCATGACCGCTGCGGAATATCTGCTCGCACATCCGGAGCTCCGGCACGGTAAGATCCGCATCGGCTTCACCCCCGACGAAGAGATCGGCCGGGGCGTGGACTTCTTCGACGTCAAGGCCTTCGGCGCCGACTTCGCCTACACGATGGACGGCGGCTTCGAGGGGGAACTCGAATACGAGAACTTCAACGCCGCGAGCGCCAAGATCGAGATCCAGGGCCGCAACGTCCACCCGGGCTACGCCAAAGACAAGATGATCAACGCCATTCAGGTAGCATGCGAGCTGAACGCCCTACTGCCGGCCTGGGAGCGACCCGAACACACCGAAGGCTACGACGGCTTCTACCACTGTATCGCCCTCAACGGTACGGTCGATCAGGCGCAGATCAGCTACATCGTCCGCGACCACGACAGCGCCCGTTTCGAAGCCCGCAAGAACTACATGCAGGAGTGCGTCGATCTGCTCGTCCGCAAATACGGCGAAGGGGTGCTGACCCTCACGCTCAAGGATTCGTACTACAACATGCGCAAGATGGTCGAACCGCACCCGCAGGTGATCGACAAGGCGATCGAGGCGATGAAAATGGCGGGGGTCGAACCGCTCGTGAAGCCCATCCGAGGCGGCACGGACGGCGCACGGCTCTCCTTCATGGGACTCCCCTGCCCCAACATCTTCACCGGCGGCATGAATTTCCACGGCCGTTACGAATATTGCTCGCTGACGACCATGCACAAAGCCATGCAGGTAATCCTGAACCTGGCCCAGCTCTGGACAAAATAAAAATATTGCACAACAAGCGTTTTCGACAGGCGGACACGAAGCCGAATCCGTTCGGACCATGCCGAGCGAAAAAAACGCAAAAAAACAAACCGAGAGTTTTTCCGATACCCGGACCGTACGAAGATGTTCGATACGCTTCGGGACAGAAAACGAAAAAAATAAACCGGCAAAAATCGTATGAACAGATTTGGTTTTCTGAAAGTAGCGGCGGCAGTTCCCCATGTACGGATCGCCGATTGCGACTATAACGCCCAACATATCACCGAATTGATCCGCAAGGGCGCCGACCGGGGAGCGAGCATCATCCTCTTCCCGGAACTCTGCATCACCTCCTATACCTGCGGCGATCTGATCCAGCAACCCGCCTTGCTCCATGCGGCGGAACAGGCCTTGGGCTATATCCTCGCCCAGACCCGCGAACTGCCCATCGTCGCCATCGTCGGTATGCCCGTCACTTACGGCAATGCCCTCTACAACTGCGCGGTAGTTTTCGCTCAGGGACGTATTCACGGCGTGGTCCCCAAGACATATATTCCCAATTACTCGGAATTTTACGAGGCCCGCTGCTTCATGTCGGGCGAAGAGATCGGCCTGGCCACGATCCGGATGTGCGGCCAGGATACCGACTTCGGCCGCAACATGCTTTTCAACATCGGAGGCGTGAAGTTCGGCGTGGAAATCTGCGAGGATATGTGGGTTCCGGCCGCCCCGTCGCTGCATCAGGCAGTGGACGGCGCCCAGATACTTTTCAACCTCTCGGCATCGCCCGAAGTGCTGGGCAAGCACAACTACCTGCTCACGCTGGTCAAATCGCAATCGGCCCGGACCCAGTCGGCCTACATCTACTGTTCAGCCGGCTACGGAGAATCTTCGACCGACCTGGTATTCGGCGGCAACGGCCTGATCGTCGAGAGCGGCCGGATGCTGCGGCGCACCGAACGGTTTTCGACCGAGGAACAGTTGATCGTCGCGGACATAGACACCGAAAAGCTCCTCAACTCGCGCCGCCGTACCACGACTTTCGCGCCGCACCGTCCCGCCGAGCGCATCATCGTCGAAATTCCCCTGCCGGAAAACCCCGCGAACGTCACCCTCGACCGGGAGTTCAATTCCCATCCTTTCGTGCCGCAAACGCCCGAAGAGATGGACGAATCGGGTCGTGAAATCATCAACATTCAGACGATGGGGCTGGCCCAGCGCCTGCAGCATACCGATTGCAAAAAGGTCGTCATCGGGGTTTCCGGCGGCTTGGACTCCACACTGGCCCTACTGATCGCCGTGCGGACTTTCGATCGCCTCGGGCTCGACCGCAAAGGCATCATCGGCGTCACAATGCCCGGATTCGGCACCAGCAACCGCACCTACCGCAACTCGATCGCCCTGATGCGCTGCCTGGGCATCACTTCCCGCGAAATTTCCATCCGCAAAGCCTGCGAACAACACTTCGCCGATATCGGACTCAACCCCGAAGAACAATCTTCCGCCTACGAAAACGCCCAGGCCCGGGAGCGGACACAAATCCTGATGGACATCGCCAACATGGAGCACGGCATGGTCCTCGGCACGGGCGACCTGAGCGAACTGGCACTGGGCTGGGCGACCTACAATGGTGACCAGATGTCGATGTACGGTCTGAACGCCTCGCTGCCCAAAACCCTGATCCAGGTGCTTCTACGATGGATGGCCCAGGTATGTCAGGACGATGCGATCCGCGAGATCCTGCTCGACGTGGTCGCCACGCCGATCAGCCCCGAGCTGCTGCCGTCCGGCGAAGAGGGAGGAATCGCCCAGCACACCGAGAAGTTGGTAGGGCCTTACGAGTTGCACGACTTTTTCCTCTACCACTTCATCCAGAACGGTTACTCCCCGGCAAAAATCCTCTTCGCTGCGGAAACAGCGTTCGACGGACGCTACGACCGGGCGACGATCCTGCGCTGGATGCGGGTATTCTTCCAGCGATTCTTCTCGCAGCAGTTCAAACGCTCGGCCATGCCCGACGGTCCGAAAGTTGGCATCATCTCCCTCTCGCCGCGCGGCGACTGGCGCATGCCTTCGGACGCTACGGCAACCCTGTGGTTGCGGGAAATCGATCTTCTGATTCAGGAAAAATAAAAACCATTCGGATATGAAACGTACATTATGTCTGTCCGCCCTGTTCGTCGTATGCGCGACAATCGCTGTTTCGGGACAATCGATGAATGAAAAACTCCAGCAACTTTTAGGAGGTAGTCACTCCGCGAAACAGGAAGAGGCCACACCGCCGACCTATCCGTCGGAAGAAGCGCTCCTCGGAGTCTGGACCTACCAGGCTCCCAGCATCGAATACAAGGGCGACGATATGTTCGCCTCGATCGCCGTAGCCGGATTGCAAGACCAGTTGGCGACCCATTACGTCAAGGCAGGCCTCGTGCCGGGACAGGGGACCGTTTCCTTCAAAAAACGCAACCGGCTCCACGCCTCTATGGGCGGACATGAGATCGACGGGACGTATAGCTACGATCCCGCCACCGGAACAGCCGCCATCACGCTGATCCAAGACGGGAAACAAGCCACCTTTCAAGGCTATCTCTCCCTGCGCGGCGAGGTGCTGACGCTCCAGTTCGATGCAGGCGATGCGCTCGAAGCCGTGCGGCACTCCTCTCCGGAATACGCTGCGAACGAGAAAATGCAGCAAATCGCCTCCGTCATGCAAAATTATCCCGGCATCATGCTGGGCGGACAGTTGAAAAAATAGCAACCCGTAATATTAAAACGGGGCTGTGTCGAAATGAAAATTTCAGGCACAACCCCTGAATAAGGAATGTCAGAATGGATGCAAGACAAGGCATTTGCGGGTAAGAGCGACAGGAATTTACTATCGTAAATGACTTTGCCGCATCCCGATAATAAAACAGCAGTGTGTCATAAAGACACACTGCCTTATTTTTCATAGATATTACCAGTTGAACAAACCGACGCCTGCGGCGACGATAAAACCAGTTGCGAATCCCACCGCCACTTGCGACAGCGTATGATACCCCAGTTTCAGCCGGGCGGAGCCGAGCGCACCGGCAGCGAGCAGGGCTGCGATAAACGCAGCGAAGAGTCCCCCGCCGCTGGCGATATTGATCAGAACGATAAAAGCCACGGCAGCACCCAACGCCGTCATATGCAGGCTGATCTTCCAATAAAAGCTGACAAAAAGACACACGGCGACACAACAGGCTCCCGCAAACATAAAACGGCTCAACATCTGCGCCGAAGGAATCCTCGCAATGGCGACGGCGCACAACGTATAGCAGGCGATCATAGCGAGCAGCGGGATGAAGCGTTCCTTGCGGTCGCTCAAATCCGCATCGCCGATCTTACGATACGACTTGAGCAGTGCGATCACCAAAACCGGAATGATCGTCGTAAAAAGCAGCGTCACCCAAATAAGGTATATCTTGACCTTGAGCGGATAAAGCGAATAGACCGTACCGGCCAGCAATAGCAGCGACACCATATAGAGCGGCACCAGGAACGGATGCAGCACAACGGAAACAGCCTTCGACAAACGCAAATACATCTTCTACGCGATTAAATCTGTTTACGGAGCCGTGCCACCGGAATACTCAACATCTCCCGATACTTGGCCACCGTACGACGTGCGATGCGGTACCCCTTCGAATTGAGGATATCCATCAATGTTTCATCGGTCAGAGGCTTGCGTTTATCCTCCTCGTCGATGCACTGCTGGAGGATATTCTTGATTTCATAGCTCGACACTTCCTCGCCGCTGTCGGTCTGCATCGCCTCCGAGAAGAGCGACTTGAGCAAAATGATGCCGAACTGGGTCTGTACATATTTGCTGTTCACCACGCGCGAAATGGTCGATACGTCCAACCCCGTGCGATCGGCGATATCCTTGAGGATCATCGGCCGCAACTTACTTTTGTTACCGTCCTTGAAATATTCCTGCTGGTAATCGAGAATCTCCTGCATCGTCCGCATCAGCGTATCGTGCCGCTGCTTGATCGCCGAAATGAACCACTTGGCCGAATCGATCTTGCTCTTGACGAACTGAATCGCCTCGCGGTCCTTCTCCTTGACCCGACCGTCGGAATCCACCATGCCCCGCATCATTTCGATATAACGATGATTGATTCTCGCTTCGGGAAGATTACCCGAATTGAGCGTCAGGTCGAAATGCCCTTCGTGGTAATCGAGGATGAAATCCGGCGTCACGTAAGGCGTCGTATCGGCCCCGCCTTCGGAGTAAAGGTTGCCCGGTTTGGGCGAAAGGCGGGTAATCTCTTCGATCGCCTCGCGGAATTCGTCCTCGGAAACCTGAAGCCGGGCCATCAGTTTTTCGTAATGCTTTTTGACAAACTCGTCGAAATAGCACTCCACGATCTTGCGGGCCAGCCGGCGGGAGCGGGTATTAAGATTCTCCTGATCCAATTGCAACAACAAACACTCCTGCAGGTTACGGGCACCTACACCGGTCGGTTCGAGTTCGTGGATAATCGACAGCAATCGTTCCAAGTGCTCGACCGAAACATCTACGCCCTGCGTGAAGGCGATGTCGTCGGCGATAGCCTCCAAACTCCGGCGCAGATAGCCGTCCTCCTCGATACTGCCGACCAGATAAACGGCCAGACGCATATCCTGCTCCGAGAGATTGCGGTATCCCAACTGTTCGACCAGGTACTCCTGCAACGAACGTCCGCCCGCAAGGGGGGCCTGGCGCGGTTTATCGTCTTTCGAATAGTTGTTGATACGGCTCTTATAGGAAGGAGTTTCGTCTTCCCGGAGGTATTCCTCCACCGAAATCTGCTGCGGCTGCTCGTCCTCCGGAGTATGATCGTCTTCCTCCAACACGATGTTCTCCTCGATCTCCTGCTTGATCCGCTGCTCGAGCTGCATGGTCGGCAACTCCAACAATTTGATCATCTGAATCTGCTGGGGTGATAATTTCTGTTGCAGGGACAATACCTGCTTTTGATTGATCATGCTCATACTTGTCTCCTCCCAATTATTAACTTCGAAATTAGTAATCGGCTTCTTCTTTTGGCAAAATAAAATATTGCAGTTCGTGATAAAAGTATTATCAGGAACGGCTGAAAACGGGTTAATAGATAAATGGTCCGGATTTAATTAAAATTCCGCATTCTTGGGCGTACGGGGGAAGGGAATCACATCGCGGATGTTACCCATACCCGTCACGAAGAGCAGCAGGCGCTCGAACCCGAGTCCGAAACCGGAATGAGGAGCCGATCCCCAACGACGGGTGTCGAGATACCACCAGAGTTCTTTCTCGTTCATACCCAGTTCGTGTACACGGGCCGAAAGTTTTTCGTAGTCGGCCTCGCGCTCCGAACCGCCGATAATCTCGCCGATCTTCGGGAACAGCACGTCCATCGCACGGACGGTCTTTCCATCCTCGTTCTGCTTCATGTAGAAAGCCTTGATCTGCTTCGGATAGTTGATAAGGATCACCGGACGCTTGAAGTGCTCCTCGACCAGATAGCGTTCGTGTTCCGACTGCAAGTCGCACCCCCAGTCGCAGGGGAATTCGAACTTGCGGCCCGAAGCCTTGAGAATCTCCACGCCCTCGGTATAATCCAGCCGCTTGAATTCGTGGTTCAACACGAAGTTGAGCCGCTCGATCAAACCGTTGTCCCACATCTTGTTCATGAACTCCAGATCCTCGCGGCAGTTCTCCAACGCGTAGCGGATCAGGTATTTCAGGAAATCCTCGGCCAGCTCCATGTTGTCCTCCAGCTCGTAAAAGGCCATTTCCGGCTCGATCATCCAGAACTCGGAGAGGTGGCGCGGCGTATTGGAGTTTTCGGCACGGAACGTCGGGCCGAAAGTATAGATCTGCCCCAGCGACAAAGCTCCCAACTCGCCTTCGAGCTGGCCGGACACGGTCAGGCTGCACGGACGGCCGAAAAAGTCCTGCGAATAGTCCACGGCCCCCTCTTCGGTTTTGGGCAGGTTGTTCAGATCGAGCGTCGTCACCTGGAACATCGCCCCGGCGCCTTCGCAGTCCGAAGCGGTGATCAGCGGCGTATGCAGGTAATAGAAACCTTTGTCGTTAAAATATTTATGTATCGCATAGGCCATCGCGTGACGGATGCGAAAAATCGCACCGAACGTGTTGGTACGGGGACGCAGATAAGCGATGTCGCGCAGGAATTCGAGCGAATGTCCCTTCTTCTGCAAAGGATAGGTTTCGGGATCCGCCGTACCGTATATCTCGATCTTCTCGGCCTGCACCTCGACGCCCTGTCCCGCACCGCACGAAGCGACCAGGCGTCCGTCCACACGCAGACAGGCTCCGGTAGTCACCTTACGGAGCAGCTCCTCGTCGAATTTCGCCAGATCGACCACAACCTGCATATTCGCCACACACGATCCGTCGTTCAGGGCGATGAAAGCCACGTTCTTATTTCCACGTTTGGTTCTGACCCAACCTTTCACAACGACCTCGGCGTCCGTCGCCGGCGACTGCAGCAATTCTGCGATTCTCAAGCTTTTCATACGTTCGGTAATTTCTTCTTGTTTTTACTCATTCTTAAAGATAGACAAAGATAGGATATATTTGTGATTTGTCAAAAAAAAAGTACCTTTGTCAATCGCATTATAGTACAATTCCGCCATGAAACGAATTTTCCTCGCAATCGCCGTCCTGTGTTACACCGGGGCCGTTTACGGACAAGACGGGGGACGCATCCACCGTTCCGAATTCGTCCCGTTCGACACCCGCGAAGACGCCGATGCGCTCAACCGGAAAAACACCGACAAATACCTGGTTTTCGCCCCCGGACTTCTGAACGACGGGGAAGAGGTGCTCGGAATCGGGAATGTGGTCAATCTTCCGAACGGTTGGTTCGACTCGTTCATCTACCTCCATCTCGAAAACACGGGCACGGCCTACACGCTCCGCGTCAATGACCGCACCGTAGCCGTGGTCGAAGACCCTTTCGCTCCGGCCGACTTCGACCTTACCCCCTACGTCAAACAGGGCGATAACCTCATTTTACTGGAACTGCACGAAAGTAATACGCCCGAATTGCAAAAAGGTTTCACTCCGACCCCGGTAAAACCGTTTACCAACAGTTATCTTTTCGCCCAGGAGAAACGCAGCATACGCGATTTCAACGTAGCGCTGATCCCCGATTCGACCCGCAAATTCGGCGTGCTCGACCTGGAGGTGATCGTGCAGAACGGCTACAACTACGAGGAACCGATCACCGTCGGGTTCGACATTTACGCCCCCAACGGCAAGCTGCTCGATTTCAGCGTAAACGACATAACCGTTCCCGGACGCTCGCTCGACACGGTACGCTTCTCGCCCTACATTTATCACACCTACGAAAATAGCTGGGGAGCCAAAGGCGCCGCCCCGCTATACCGGGTCATGCTCTACACCAAACGCAAGGGAGTCTTCAAGGAGTACATCCCCCTCAAAGTAGGATTCGGAAAGACGGAGATGAAAGACGGGAAGATTACCCGTTTCGACAAACCTGTCACTATCGTTTCCGAAAGATACAACGCGGCAGCGGACGCCGCTGCCACGCGCAAAGAACTGCTGGCGCTCAAGAAAAAAGGGATCAATACCATCTGGCCCAATGCGCCTCAACCCTACTGGTTCTACAATCTGTGCGACGAACTGGGCCTCTTCGTGATCGATCAGGCCAATATCAACGCTCCGGAAAAGCGCGACGACCGCACCACAGGCGGCACACCGAGCAACGATCCGCGTCTTGCGGACGAATACCTCGAACGCGTGCGGAACATGTACTACCGCTCCCGCAACCACACCTGCATCATCGGATTCGCTCTGGGCGGAGAGTCGGGCAACGGATATAATATGTACAAAGCCTATCAGTGGCTCAAGTCCGTGGAACCTTCGCGTCCCGTAATCTGCATCGATGCCGACGGAGAGTGGAATACGGACCTGGAAATAGTCCCCTGAAAACCGTAACGTACCCCGGCCGCACATTCGGCCGGAAACCGTCATGCCTGTTGGCGAATCGCCGGACGCAGAAACAACCTCTCGCCGTTCCGCCGCCAAAAGCCGCCGGCAGGACGACCATAAACCAACCAACGTGAACATCGAACTGATCGTAATCGGAAAAACGGACTCCAAGGAGATCGAATCGCTGCTGGCCATGTATGCCCGGCGAATCAATTTCTATTGCCGTTTCGCCGTCACAGTCCTGCCCGACGTAAAAAACACCAAGAACCTCTCGGCCAAACAGCAGCGCACGACCGAGGGCGCCAGCCTCCTGCGTCAGTTCGGCGACGGGGATTACGTGGTGCTGCTCGACGAACGGGGCGACGAATACCGTTCGATCGACTTCGCCTACTGGCTGCAAAAACGCATGGCGAGCGGCATCCGGCGGCTGGTCATGGTCATCGGCGGCCCCTACGGATTCTCCGACGAGGTATATGCACGGGCCGATACCAAACTGTCGCTCTCGAAGATGACCTTCTCGCACCAGATCGTGCGAGCCATCTTCGCCGAACAGATATATCGGGCTTTCACCATCCTGAACAACGAACCCTACCACCACGAATGAGCTGTCCCCCGACAAAACCGGCCATCGCCGTCATTACGCCCAACATCCTGATCGGGTTGGGCCTGCGGACGATTCTCGAAAAGGTAGGTCCTCCGGGAGAGATCGCCGTGTTCGACAGCTTCACCGAATTCATCGCTTCCGGACCGGAACGCTATTTCCACTATTTCGCCGCCATGCAGGTTTTCATGCGCCACCGCACCTTCTTCCTGGAAAACAGTCACAAGACGATCCTGCTGGGCAAAGGGTATTCGGCCCAGTTCGCCCGAATGCGCCAGATCGATATCTTCGGCGGCGAAGAACGACTGGTACACGATCTGCTGTGCCTGCGCAGCGAAGCGCCCCGACCCGACCATGCCCTTCCCCGACAGAACGGCGCTCCGGCCGCCAACCTGCTCTCCGTACGCGAAACGGAAGTGCTGACGCTCATCGCTCAGGGTTTGCTGAACAAACAGATCGCCGACCGGCTGCAAATCGGGCTCACGACCGTCATCTCCCACCGCCGCAACATCATGCAGAAGCTCGGCGTACAGTCCGTCGCCGCACTCGTCATCTGCGCCGTCAGCATGGGCTACGTGGACGAAAGCGACATCCGCACTCCTCATAAATGAGGGTTGCAAAAACGATCGGAATATCGTTCCTTTGTCCCCGAACAATCGCGGTAAAAGCGAACGCGGCGCTCCGGCGAAATCGGAGAAAACCGACGGACTCTACGGTCTGCGCCGTTTTTGCCGTTCGAAACGATCCGATGATCCGCCAGGCGATCCATATCATCTTTCTGTCGGCGTGCATACTCCTGCACGCCATGAGCGTATGTGCCGCCCCCGCGCTGCCGGAAGACTCCACTCCGGCACTGGCGGACTCCGTTATCCAGGTGGAGGACATCCAGGTCACGGCCATCAAACAGGGCCTCAACCTGCGCAACCAACCCGTAACGGCTTCCGTAATCGGACGCACGGACCTGGAACGGCGGCACGTCGCAGCCCTGAAAGAGGTTTCGCAGGTGGTTCCCAACTTCCACATCCCGGACTACGGCTCGCGCATGACCTCTTCGATCTACATCCGGGGACTGGGCGCCCGCATCGACCAACCGGTGATGGGACTCAACATCGACAACATCCCCTACCTGAACAAGGACGCCTACGACTTCGATTTGACGGACATCGAGCGGATCGAAGTGCTGCGCGGCCCCCAGAGCACGCTGTTCGGACGCAACACGATGGGCGGCGTAATAAACGTCTATACCCTGTCGCCCTTCACCTTCGAAGGAGTGCGGCTGGGCATGGAATACGGCAGCGGCAACACGCAGAAATACCGGATTTCGACCTACTACAAAACAAGCGAACGGGTCGGCTTCTCGGTCGGAGCCTACTATTCCAAGACCGACGGCTTCTTCAAGAACCTCTATACCGGTGAAAAATGCGACTGGGAGAGAAGCGGCGGCGGCCGGTTCAAGGTACAGTACCGCAACCTGCACGGACTTCGTATCGACAACACCTTCTCGTTCGTCAAGCTGGAACAGGGCGGCTACCCTTACGCCTATGTCGAAACCGGCCAGATCGCTTACAACGACCCGAGCGATTACCGCCGCACGAACTTCAACGACGGACTGACGATCCGCTACGAAGGAGAGAAATTCTCCGTAGCGAGCATCACCAGCTATCAGTACCTCGACGACCGGATGAACCTCGACCAGGATTTCCTGCCGCTCTCCTATTTTACACTGACACAGGCCCGCCGGGAGCACGCCGTGACCGAAGACCTCGTGTTCCGCTCCCCCGACGACAAAGCCTACCGCTGGCTCCTCGGTGCTTTCGGCTTCTACCGCCATACCAGCATGCACGCACCGGTGCTCTTCAAGGAGGACGGCATCCGCAACCTGATCCTCGATCGTTTCGAGCCGCAGGGGATTCACGCCGAATGGGGCGAAGATACGTTCCTGCTCGACAGCCGCTTCCGCACGCCCGACTACGGAGCGGCCCTCTACCACGAATCCACCTACGACGCCGGCCGATGGCGCTTCACGGCAGGCCTGCGCGTTGATTTCGAGGCTTCGAAGCTCCACTACCGAAGCTATGCCGAAGCCACCTACACGACCCAAACACCCGACGGCACGAGCTATCCCCATGCTATTCTGGTCGATCAGCCGGGTACGCTCAAACAATCCTTCACGGAGATACTTCCCAAAATATCGGTGCTCTACCGGATGGGCAGCTCACGGCGTAACACGCTCTACGCCACCGTCAGCAAAGGCTACAAGGCCGGCGGATTCAATACCCAGATGTTCTCGGATGTCCTGCAGCAGCAAGTGATGAAACAGATGGGATTCGGCTCGCTCTACGACGTGGCCGACGTGGTGACCTACAAACCCGAGAAAAGCTGGAACTACGAGGTGGGTGCCCACCTCTCGACCCCTTCGCACAAGGTGCAGGCCGATCTGGCGCTCTTCTACATCGACTGCCGCGACCAGCAGCTCACGGTCTTCCCCGAAGGACAGGTCACGGGCCGTCTGATGACTAACGCCGGCCGCACGCGCAGCTTCGGCGGCGAAGCGTCGCTGCTGGCTACCCTCTGGCGAAACCTCGACCTGCAAGTCGCCTACGGCTACACCCGCGCCACGTTCGTCAAATTCGATACGGGCAAAGCCGACTACGCTGGCAACTTCATCCCCTACGCCCCGCAGCACACGCTCTACGCCGGAGCGTCCTATACGCTCCGCACGGGCTGGAACTGGCTCGAATACGTCATCTTCCGAGTGGCTGCCAACGGTGCGGGCCGAATCTACTGGAACGAAGCGAACACCTTCTCGCAACCCTTCTACGCCCTGCTGGAAGCCTCGATTCGCTTCGAACACCGCCACTGGGCCGTCGATGTCTGGGGACGCAACCTGACCGACACCCGCTACGATACATTCTATTTCATGTCGATCGGCAACTCGTTCCTGCAGCGGGGCCGGCCACGCACTTTCGGCGTTTCATTGAGCATCACCCTATAAAATTCCATACTATGAAAAAATTCTTCACGTTTCTCCTCCCCTTCTCCCTGCTCGCCTCGGCTGCTTTGAGCAGTTGCTCGGATGGCTGCACCGGCGATCCCGATCCTACCCCGGAACTCCCCGACGGGTATACGTATGCCACGGAAAACACCTCGATCAACGACGGAACCGTCACGGCCAACATGCTTTTCTTCGGCACCTCGACCGTCACGACGGTCGCCTCGGGCGCCACGTTCACCGACGGGAAAGCTCTCTTCGAACTGGTTGCCGACGGCGAAGGCAAGGTGCGAATCCTGATGCACGAAACCCGCTTCGCCGCCGAAATGCCCGCCCTCGAAATGGAAGTACCGGGTATTTCCTACACAGGCGAGGAAAAAACCATTGACTTGAGCGCCGCCTCGGTCACACCGGAAATCAAGGGCACGCCCTTCGCCAAATACGTAATCACCAACCTCACGGGCGAGGCCGCAAGGACCGAGCTGACGGTTACCTTCACCTGCGCCGGCGCTTTCGATGTAAGCTATCAGGGACGCCTGATTATCGAAAAATAAAATTGTTTCAAAAATTTCGGGCGAAACTCTCAGAAATAATCTTACTATGCTTGATTTGGGCATGGCTCGTATCATCGCTGAATGTATGGATAAATATTATTCAGGTCAAGGAAGTGAAGTTTCAGTCGCAACCCAGAAAGTTGCGCAAGATGATCCCTTACACATCAATAGTCCGGAAGGACAGCCAATGTATGCGTACAAAATCAAGCAGTTCCTTTTAGCTTTCGCTCTCGGCATGACAGTGTCTTCTCCGTGGGATGGTTGTTTCAATGCCAATGGAGGTTATATTGTCGTAAAAAAAGACGGTGATGTCATTGGTTGCATCCATTTTTAAGGAGGGAAAAAGAGTGTTGAATTTACGTGATTATCAGTATTTTGTTTGTTTGTCAAAATCTATAATCAGTTAGTTTCAGCACAAAAAATGCGGATAATGGACGTTGTTTCGTTACTAAATCATTACCCGTGAAAGAGTAATATTTAACATATATGAGAGATGCTATTGCACCGTTTGTCACCGATTTGCGTATCAAGGTCTAACTCGTTGATATTTAACTTTGCAAACAAAAAAAACGAGTATGGCAAGAAGTACATTCAAAGTGCTGTTCTACGTGAACGGCA
>OKTO01000300.1_pt1 | contig 19862 bp, 27 predicted proteins | sample 1606101 | NCBI WGS metagenome assembly OKTO01 (sample SAMEA3879513, study PRJEB24766) | human gut metagenome | biome: human-associated habitat; feature: feces | place: USA | collected 1985/1987
AGTAATCTGGGAAAGGAGGAACACCAATGGAAGCTAGAGCTATAGCTAAATATGTTAGAATGTCTCCAATGAAAGTAGGAGTTGTTCTTGATTTAATAAGAGGAAAAAACGTTAACGAGGCTTTCGCTATATTACAATACACTCCAAAAGATGCTGCAGTTGTTATAAACAAAGTTTTAAAATCAGCTGTTGCAAATGCAGAGAACAATCATGACTTAAATGTTGAAAACTTATATGTTCGTAGGTGCTGGTCCAACTTTAAAGAGATTCAGACCAATGGACCACGGTAAAGCGTTCAGAATCAATAAGAGAACAAGTCATATAACAGTAGTAGTTAAAGAAAGAGCTTAGTAAGAAGGAGGGAAAAACAAGTGGGTCAAAAAGTACATCCTCACGGACTTAGAGTAGGAGTTATCAAAGGTTGGGATGCAAAATGGTACGCTGATAAGAGAACATTTGCAGACAACTTAATCGAAGATAACAAAATTAGAGAATTCGTAAAGAAGGAACTTTTCTCAGCTGGTATAGCTAAAATAGAAATCGAAAGATCAGCTAAAAGAGTTAAGTTAAATATATATACTGCTAAACCAGGTGTTGTTATCGGTAAAGGCGGCGCAGAGATCGAGAAGACAAAAGCTCAGGTTCAGAAATTAACTGACAAGAAAGTTTTTGTAGACATCAAAGAAGTTAAGAGACCAGAGCGTGATGCTCAGTTAGTAGCTGAGAACATTGCATTACAGTTAGAGAACCGTGTTTCTTTCCGTAGAGCAATGAAGTCCTGCATGGGCAGAACCATGAAGTCTGGTGCTATGGGTATCAAGACCTGCTGTTCTGGTCGTCTGGGCGGTGCTGATATCGCTCGTGCTGAGTTCTACAGCGAGGGAACCATTCCTCTGCAGACACTGAGAGCAGATATCGATTATGGTTTTGCTGAAGCAAACACCACCTATGGTAAAGTTGGAGTTAAAGTTTGGATTTATAAAGGCGAGATACTTCCTACAAAAGGAAATCAGATGGAAGGGAGCGATAAATAATGTTAATGCCGAAGAGAGTAAAACGTCGTAAACAGTTCCGTGGATCCATGGCCGGAAAAGCTTCCAGAGGTAACACCCTGGCGTATGGCGAATTTGGTCTGGTTGCTACAGAACCCTGCTGGATCAAGTCTAATCAGATTGAGGCAGCCCGTATTGCGCTTACCCGTTATACCAAGCGTACCGGTAAAGTATGGATTAAGATTTTCCCCGATAAGCCCGTAACTGTAAAGCCTCTCGGTACTCGTATGGGTTCCGGTAAAGGCGCTGTAGATTGCTGGGTAGCAGTTGTTAAGCCCGGACGTGTAATGTTCGAGATCGCTGGTGTTCCCGAAGAGGACGCTCGTGAAGCATTACGTCTTGCTATGCACAAGCTCCCTTGTAAGTGTAAGATCATTGCTAAGGCAGATGTGGAAGGCGGTGTGACAGAATGAAATCAAATAAATTTGTAGAAGAATTGAAGACAAAGTCCGATGCAGAACTGGCACAGGAGCTGGTAGCTGCTAAAAAAGAACTTTTCAATTTGAGATTCCAGAACGCAACCAATCAGTTAGATAATACTGCAAGAATCAAAGAAGTTAGAAGAAACATTGCACGTATTCAGACTGTTATCACCGAGAAGGCTAGAGCGTAACGCGTGGGTGCGTAGAAAGGAGATCAAACCGTGGAAAGAAATTTGAGAAAAACACGTACTGGTAAGGTTATCAGTAATAAGATGGATAAAACTATTGTAGTTGCAATCGAAGAGCATGTTAAGCATCCCCTTTACAAAAAGATCGTAAAGGACACCTACAAGCTGAAGGCGCATGACGAGAATAACGAGTGCAACATTGGCGATATCGTAAAAGTTATGGAGACAAGACCCCTGTCCAAGGACAAGAGATGGAGACTTGTTGAGATCGTAGAAAGAGCTAAATAAATTAGCACGCGAATATTAAGTTTGTAAGAAACCGCGGAAGCGGTGAAGGAGGAATAACATGGTTCAGCAGGAAAGTAGACTGAAAGTTGCTGATAACACCGGCGCAAAAGAGTTACTTTGCATTCGTGTTATGGGCGGTTCTACCAGAAGATATGCACAGATCGGCGATGTGATCGTTGCTACTGTTAAAGATGCAACACCAGGCGGCGTTGTTAAAAAGGGTGACGTTGTTAAGGCCGTTGTCGTACGTTCAGTAAAGGGCGCACGTCGTAAGGACGGTTCATATATTAAATTTGATGAGAATGCTGCTGTTATAATTAAAGATGATCAGACTCCTAAGGGAACTCGTATCTTTGGTCCAGTAGCCAGAGAGTTAAGAGATAAGAAGTTCATGAAAATCGTATCTCTTGCTCCAGAAGTATTATAGGAGGTACCACAATGTCAGCTGTTAGAATTAAAAAGGGTGATACTGTTAAGGTTATCGCAGGAAAAGACAAAGGCAAAGAGGGCAAGGTATTGTCTGTAAATGCTAAGAATCATACAGCATTAGTTGAGGGTGTTAACATGGTTACAAAGCATGCTAAGCCAAGCGCAGCTAATCAGCAGGGTGGAATTCTCCACCAGGAAGCACCAATCGATATCTCAAATATCGCTTACTCATTAAAGGGTAAGGAAACAAAGATTGGTTATGACTTCAAGGACGGTAAGAAAGTTCGTGTTGCTAAGGCAACTGGCGAAGTTATCGATTAATAAAGGAAGGAGGCAATAATTTTGAGTAGACTTAGAGAATTATACGATAATGAAATTACTAAGAAGATGACTGAGAAATTCGGTTACAAGAACCCAATGATGGTTCCAAAGATCGACAAGATCGTAATTAACATGGGCGTTGGCGAAGCTAAGGAAAATTCAAAGCTTCTTGACATAGCTGTTAAAGAAATGGAAACAATTGCTGGTCAGAAGGCAGTTCTTACAAAGGCTAAGAAGTCTGTCGCAAACTTCAAACTGCGTGAGGGCATGCCGATCGGCGTAAAAGTAACCCTGCGTGGCGAAAAGATGTATGAGTTCGTATACAAGCTGTTTAATGTCAGCTTCCCCCGCGTACGTGACTTCCGCGGCATCAACGGCAACTCCTTCGACGGTAAGGGCAACTACTCTACCGGTATCAAGGAACAGCTGATCTTCCCGGAAATCGAGTACGATAAGGTCGACAAGATCCGCGGCATGGACATCTGCATCTGCACCACCGCGACCACCGACGAAGAAGCCAAAGAGCTGCTGACCATGGTCGGCGCTCCGTTCTACGCTTGATTGGAGGATACCGGTAATGGCAAGAAAAGCAATGATTCTCAAGCAGAAGGAAGAACCCAAGTTCTCCACCCGCTACTATAACCGCTGCAAGATCTGCGGCCGTCCCCATGCGTATCTGCGTGACTACGGCGTCTGCCGTATCTGCTTCCGCGAGCTGGCTTACAAAGGCCAGATCCCCGGCGTTCGCAAGGCGTCTTGGTAAATCTTTTTCCGTCATGCTGCGTTTTTTTGCGGCTCGGCGTACACAATGTACGCCTTCGCCGCAAAACCTTGCCTGACGAAAAAATCTTCACCAATCTGCCCTCAGAAGACTGAGAGAGCGGGGAAGTGAAGAAGGGCGAAAGCCTGCAACTTTCTTTGTTATCGCCAGGGCGGCGGGAGCCGCCCTCCAACGATAAAAGTATGGATGACGAAAGGTCACGGTTAATCGGGTCGGCTCCGGCCGGCAGCAAGGATTAGTCGTGATACCTCGCCACCAAAACCGCAATGCGGTAACTTCAAACTAGGAGGAACAAACCATGCAAATCACTGATCCCGTTGCCGATATGCTGACGCGCATCCGCAATGCAAACACGGCAAAGCACGAGTCCGTTGATGTGCCCGCTTCCAACCTGAAGAAGGCCATCGCAAAGATCCTGCTCGACGAAGGCTACATCAAGAGCTACGAAGTCGTCGAGGACGGCACCCAGGGCGTCATCCGCATCCAGCTGAAGTACCTTGCCGGTAAGGAAAAGGTCATCAGCGGCCTGCGCCGCGTCTCCAAGCCCGGCCTGCGTGTCTACGCCGGTGCTGACGAGCTGCCCAGAGTCCTGAAGGGTCTCGGCATCGCAATTATTTCCACGTCCAAGGGCGTCATGACCGACAAGGCAGCGCGTGCGAACCATGTCGGCGGCGAAGTCCTGGCATTCGTATGGTAAGGAGGGTATTGAACAATGTCTAGAATTGGCAGAATGCCCGTTACCATCCCCGCAGGCGTCGAGGTCTCCATCGCGGAGCCGAACGTCGTTACCGTAAAGGGCCCCAAGGGCACACTGACTCAGACGATGCGCCCGGAGATGATCATCAAGGTCGAAGGCAATGTGATCCATGTCGGCCGCCCGTCCGAGGATAAGCTGCACAAGAGCCTGCACGGCCTGACCCGCAGCCTGATCCATGACATGGTCGTCGGCGTGACCGATGGCTTCAAAAAAGAGCTCGAGATCAACGGCGTTGGCTACAAGGCCAGCAAGGAAGGCAACAAGCTCGTTATGAACCTCGGCTATTCCCACCTTGTCACCATGGAAGAGATCGACGGCATCACGATCGATGTCCCGGCTCCCAACAAGGTCGTCATCAACGGCATCGACAAGCAGAAGGTCGGCCAGTTTGCAGCGAACGTCAGAGGTAAGAGACCTCCCGAGCCTTACAAGGGCAAGGGTATCAAGTACGCCACTGAGACCATTCGCCACAAAGAGGGCAAGGCCGGCGGTAAGAAGTAATTAGGAGGTGTGCCATTATGGTGAAAACATTTGATAAGAACGCTCAGCGTATGAAGCGTCATACCCGCGTTCGCGGTAAGATCTCCGGCACGCCCGAACGGCCCCGCCTGAACGTCTACCGCAGCAACGCCAACATCTACGCACAGATCATTGACGACGTGAGCGGCGTTACGCTCGCTGCCGCCGCTTCCAATGAGAAGGATTTCGAAGGCGCCACCGGCAACAAGGAAGCTGCCCGCAAGGTCGGCAAGCTGGTTGCAGAACGCGCCAAGGCAAAGGGCATCGACACTGTCGTGTTCGATCGTGGCGGTTATATCTACCATGGTCGTGTGGCAGAGCTTGCCGAAGGCGCCCGTGAAGGCGGCCTGGAATTCTAATCGGAGGAGGATGAACAATGGCTTACAATAGAGATCGCGCACCCAAGGAAGACAATGGCCCGGAAATGATCGAAAAGGTCGTTTACCTGAACCGCGTTTCCAAGACCGTCAAGGGCGGCCGTGTCATGAAGTTCTCCGCTCTGGTTGTTGTCGGCGACGGCAAGGGCACCGTTGGCTACGGCCTCGGCAAAGCCGCTGAAGTTTCCGAAGCAATCCTGAAGGGTATTGCTGACGCGAAGAAGAACATGGTCAAGATCACGCTCGAAGGCACCACGATTCCGCACGACATCATCGGCGAATTCGGTGCTGGCCGCGTCATGCTGAAGCCGGCTCCCGAAGGCACCGGCATCATCGCCGGCGGCGCTGTCCGTGCTGTCATGGAAGCAGTCGGCATTTCCAACATTCGTGCAAAGTGCCTGCGCTCGAACAACCCGCAGAACGTTGTCAAGGCAACGATGCAGGGTCTGACCTCTCTGCGCGACGCAGCGGAAGTTGCGCGCATCAGAGGCAAGAACGTGGAAGACATCGTCGGTTAAGGAGGGCTCAAAATGGCGAATCTTAGAATTAAGCTTGTCAAGAGCCTGAACGGCCGTCTTGAAAAGCACATCGCGACCGCGCATTCCCTCGGTCTGCGCAAGATCGGTCAGGAAACTGTTCAGCCTGACAACACCCAGACTCGCGGCAAGATCGCAAAGATCGGCTATCTGCTGCAGGTCACGGAAGAACAATAAGGAGGACAAGTAGATGAATTTACATGAACTTGCTCCGGTTATGGGTTCTACCCATGTGAATAAGCGCAAGGGCCGTGGCACCGGCACTGGCAACGGCAAGACCGCAGGCCGCGGACACAAGGGCCAGAAGGCCCGTTCGGGCGGCAAGCTCCGCATCGGCTTCGAAGGCGGCCAGATGCCTCTGGCACGCCGCATCCCGAAGCGCGGCTTCAACAACATCTTCGCAGAGCCCCTGACGGCTGTGAACGTCGCGGTTCTCAACAAGTTCGAAGACGGCGCGGTCGTTGACGCGGCTGCCCTGATCGAAAAAGGTATTCTGCACGATTGCAAGTACGGTCTGAAGGTTCTTGGCAACGGCAGCGTTTCCAAGAAGGTCACCGTGAAGGCTGCCGCCTTCTCGGAGTCCGCCAAGGAAAAAATCGAAAAGGCGGGCGGAAAGGCCGAGGTGGTGTAAGTGTTTACAACACTCCGTAACGCGTGGAAGATCCCTGAGCTTCGCAAGAAGATCCTCTTTACGCTGTTTGTCCTTCTGATCTACCGTCTGGGCGCTTGCGTTCCCGTTCCCTACGTCAACGTAGCAGAGCTCACGACCTACTTCCAGCAGCAGCTGTCCGGTACGGTTCTGGGTCTGTACAACGCGATGTCCGGTTCTGCGTTCTCGCAGGCGACGGTCTTCGCCATCGGTATCCAGCCGTATATCAACGCATCCATTATCATCGAACTTCTTGCCATTGCCATCCCTGCCCTTGAGCGTCTTGCCAAGGAGGGCGGCGAGGAAGGCCAGAAGAAGATCCAGCGCATCACCCGCTACACCACGGTCGGCCTTGCTCTTCTGATGGGCTTTGCCTACTATGTGATGCTCAAGAACTACAACCTGCTCAACGAGACCGGCTTCCTCGCAGGCCTTGTCATCGTCGTGACCTTCATGGCCGGCGCGTCCTTCCTGATGTGGATGGGCGAGCAGATCGATCAGTTCGGCATCGGCAACGGCATCTCGATGATCCTGTTCGCAGGTATCATTTCCCGTATCCCGTCGCTCGTCAGCGCGCTCGTTTCCTCGCTGGCCTCCGGCGCGATCAAGTGGTACACCGCGATCCTGCTGGTTCTCGGCATGCTGCTGATCGTTGTGTTCATCGTGTTCATCACGAACTCCGAGCGCCGGATCCCCGTCCAGTACGCCAAGCGCGTGGTCGGCCGCAAGATGTACGGCGGTCAGAGCACGTTCCTGCCGGTCAAGGTCAACATGTCCGGCGTTCTGCCGATCATCTTCGCGCAGTCCATTGCGACCCTGCCCGCGACGATCATCGCCTTCACCGGCACCGGCAGCAGTTCCTTCTGGACGTGGATGAACACCTATATCTTCGACACGAAGAGCGCGTTCTACATCGTCTGCTACTTCCTGCTGATCATTGCGTTCAGCTACTTCTATGCAACGATTCAGTTCAACCCGATCGAAATCGCCAATAACCTCAAGAAGAACGGCGGCTTCATCCCCGGCTTCCGCCCGGGCAAGCCGACCTCGGACTTCATTCTGAAGGTTATCAACAAGATCACGCTCTTTGGCGCTCTGTATCTGGCGATCGTCGCGATCCTGCCGATCATCGCCGGCATCATCATCAAGAACACCTCCCTCGCGGTGGGCGGCACGTCCGTCATCATCGTCGTCGGCGTTGCGCTTGAGACGGTCAAGAGCCTCGAGGCCCAGATGCTCATGCGTCACTACAAAGGCTTCCTGGAGTAATTGGAGGAAGATGCTATGAAGCTGATTCTTTTGGGTGCTCCCGGTGCCGGAAAAGGCACACAGGCGGAGATCATCAGCAAGAAGCTGAACATCCCCACCATTTCCACCGGCAACATTCTTCGCGAAGCGATCAAAAACGGAACCGAGACTGGCCTGAAGGCCAAGAGCTTCATGGACGCTGGCAAGCTCGTTCCGGACGATGTCATCATCGGCATCGTCCGCGAGCGGGTCGCCCGCGCGGATTGTGCGAACGGCTTCATCCTCGATGGAGTCCCCCGCACGATCCCGCAGGCCGAGGCGCTCGAAGCGGCCGGCATCCATTTTGACGCAGTCGTGTCCATTGAGATCGCCGACGAGGTGATCGAAGCGCGCATGACCGGCCGCCGCGTCTGCGGCAGCTGCGGCGCAAGCTTCCACATCGTTGCGAACCCGCCGAAGCATGACGGCGTCTGCGATCTGTGCGGCGCACCGCTCACCGTCCGCAAGGACGATGCGCCGGAGACGGTCAAGAACCGCCTCAAGGTGTTCCATGCCGAGACAGAGCCGCTGAAGGACTTCTACAAGAAGCTCGGCAATCTCAAGCTGGTGGAAGGCAACCAGCCCATCGAATATGCGACCAGAGACATTCTGGCAGCATTGGGTGAATAACATGATTCCAGTAAAAAATGAGCGCGAACTGGTGATTATGCGCAAGGCCTGTAAAATTACCGCGGCAGCGCGTGCTTTGGCAGGCGAAATGGTAAGGCCTGGCGTAACGACCAAACAGATCGACAAGGCGGTATATGAATTTATCCTGTCGCAGGGAGCAAAACCGACGTTCCTCGGCTACGGGGGCTTCCCGGCCAGCACCTGCATCTCCGTCAACGAGGTCATCATCCACGGCATTCCGGGCAACCGGGTGCTGAAGGAGGGCGACATCGTCTCGGTGGACGTAGGCGCGACATGGGGCGGTTTTACTGGTGACTGTGCCGCTACTTTCGCGTGTGGGGCAATCTCCCCCACGGCGCAGAAGCTCATTACGGTAACAGAACAGAGCTTTTATGAGGGCATCAAATTTGCACGTCAGGGCAACCGGATCTCCGACATCGGCCATGCGGTGCAGACATACGTGGAAAGCCATGGATTTGGCGTTGTCCGCGCGTTTGTCGGGCACGGCGTCGGCGAAAAGATGCACGAAGAACCAGAGGTCCCAAATTTCGGATCCCCCGGCAGAGGCCCGCGCATGGTCAAAGGCATGACCCTGGCAATCGAGCCGATGGTCACGCAGGGCACGTACGATGTGCGCGTCCTGAAGGACGGTTGGACGACTGTAACTGCCGATGGCAAGCTCGCGGCGCACTATGAAAACTCGATCCTGATTACCGACGGCGAGCCGGAAATCCTCACCGTCACTGAGGGACTGTAAGCTATGGAAATTGACAAATCGAGCCTGGTCGTCTCAAAGGCCGGGCGGGATCAGGGCCAGCTGTTCTACGTGATCGACGCGGATGAGCAGTATGTCTATCTCGCCGACGGCAAGAGCCGCAGGCTGGAGAAGCCAAAGCGCAAAAAGCGCAAGCATATTGAACAGATACCTCGGACGGAGTCACGAATCGCCGAGAAAATTCGCAACGGCGAGAAGGTACTCAATAGCGAATTACGAAAAGAATTGGCCAGCTTCGGCCAAAAACAAAGTCAAAACCAAGGGGGTTAATTGATCTTGGCAAAAGACGACGTAATCGAACTTGAGGGCATCGTTACCGATGCACTGCCGAATGCCATGTTCTCCGTCGATATCGGCGGCGGGCACACCATTCTGGCACACATTTCCGGCAAGCTCCGGATGAACTTTATCAAGATCCTGCCCGGTGATAAGGTCACGGTGCAAATGTCGCCGTACGATCTGACCAGAGGAAGGATCACATGGAGAAGTAAATAGAGACTTGAGGTCTCAATGGAGGTTAACAGTATGAAAGTAAGACCGTCCGTGAAGCCCATGTGCGAAAAATGCAAGATCATCAAGCGCAAGGGCCGTGTTATGGTTATTTGCGAAAACCCGAAGCATAAGCAGAGACAAGGTTAATAGGAGGTGCTCTGAAGTAAATGGCACGTATTGCTGGTATTGACCTGCCCCGTGAGAAGCGAATCGAGATCGGTTTGACCTACATCTACGGTATTGGCAGAACAAGCGCTAAGAAGATCCTGGAAATGGCCCAGATCAACCCGGATATCCGCGTCAAGGATCTGACCGAGGATCAGGAATCCGCACTTCGTGAAGTGATCGACAAGCACTTCACCATCGAGGGCGACCTCCGCCGTGAGGTTGCACTGAACATCAAGCGCCTGACGGAGATCGGCTGCTATCGCGGCGTCCGTCATCGCCGTGGTCTGCCCGTTCATGGCCAGAGAACCAAGACCAACGCCCGTACACGCAAGGGCCCGAAGAAGACCATTGCGAATAAGAAGAAGTAAGGAGGGATATGTAAATGGCTAAAGCAGTAAAGAAAGTTGTCAAGCGCCGTCGTGAGCGCAAGACGATCGAAAAGGGCGCCGTGCATATCCGCTCGTCCTTTAACAACACCATGGTCACCGTGACCGACGCCAACGGCAACGCCCTGTCCTGGGCCTCCTCCGGCGGCCTCGGCTTCCGCGGCAGCAGAAAGTCCACTCCGTACGCCGCGCAGATGGTCGCAGAGACCGCTGCAAAGGCAGCTGTGGAAAACTATGGTCTGAAGACTGTCGAAGTCTTCGTCAAGGGCCCCGGCCAGGGCCGTGAATCCGCGATCCGCGCGCTGCAGTCCGCAGGTCTCGAGGTCACGCTCATCAAGGACGTCACCCCGATCCCGCACAACGGCTGCCGTCCGCCCAAGCGCCGCCGCGTTTGATGAAGGAGGAGAATTGATATGGCAAAGAATACACAGCCTGTCCTGAAGCGCTGCAGAACGCTCGGCGTTTCTCCCGCAGCCATGGGCTACTCCAAGCAGTCCAACCGCAATCCCGGCGGCAAAAGAAGAACCAAGAAGTCTGAGTACGGCACGCAGCTGACCGAAAAGCAGAAGGTCAAATTCGTGTACGGCATTCTCGAGAAGCAGTTCCACACCCTCTATGAGAAGGCCGAGAGCATGAAGGGCAACACCGGCGAGAATCTGCTGAGCCTCGTCGAGCGCAGACTGGACAACGTTGTTTACCGTCTTGGCTATGCTTCCACGCGCCGCGAGGCTCGTCAGCTGGTCAACCACGGCCACTACACCGTCAACGGCAAGCGCGTCAACATCCCGTCCTACACGGTCAATGTCGGCGACGTCATCGCCGTCTGCGAAAACAGCTGCTCCACCACCCGCTTCAAGAAGATGAAGGAAGACGACGCCTTCGTCGCAGCTCCGAAGTGGCTGGAAAGAGACAAGAACACCCTCAGCGGCAAGGTTATCGCACTGCCCGCAAGAGACGATATTGACTTCGAGATTGCAGAAAATCTGATCGTCGAATTGTACTCCAAGTAACGTTTCACCCTCGTTTATTGGTAAGCTGAATTCGGCAACGAAACAAGGTTTCGTAGTTACAAGGAGGGTAATTTATTCATGGTAGAAATTGAAAAGCCGCGTATCGAGTGTATCGATTCCCAGGATGACGTCTCCTACGGTAAGTATATCGTAGAGCCTCTGGAGCGGGGATACGGCACCACGCTCGGCAACTCCCTGCGCAGAATTCTTCTTTCCTCGCTGCCCGGCACCGCCGCGACCTCCATCAAGATCGCGGGCGTGCAGCACGAGTTCTCCACGGTTCCTGGCGTCAAGGAAGACGTCACGGAGATCGTGCTGAACGTGAAGAAGATCATTGCGAAGCTTCATTGCCAGGGCACCAAGACCGTCTACATTGACGCTGCGGGCGAGTGCGAAGTCACGGCCGGCGACATCAAGGCCGACGGCGAGGTTGAGATCCTCAACCCTGAGCAGCACATCTGCTCGCTTGGCCCCGACGCAAGCTTCAACATGGAGATCACGCTGAGTCATGGCCGCGGATACGTCCCGTCCGACAAGAACAAGACGCCCAACATGCCCATCGGCACCATCGCCGTGGATTCGATCTATACGCCCGTCTACAAGGTGAACTACACCGTAGAAAACACCCGTGTAGGCAACATGACAGACTATGACAAGCTGACGCTGGAAGTCTGGACCGACTCGACGATCTCTGCAAGGGATGCCGTCAGCCTCGGTGCGAAGATCCTCTCCGACCATCTGAGCCTGTTCACGAATCTCTCCGAGACCGTGGCCAGCAAGCCCACGATGGCCGAAAAGGCGGAAACGCACCGCGATAAGGTCCTCGAAATGACCATCGAAGAGCTTGATCTGTCTGTACGCAGCTTTAACTGCCTCAAGCGCGCCAACATCAACAACGTCGAGGATCTGATCTCCAGAACCGGCGAGGACATGATGAAGGTACGCAACATGGGCCGGAAATCGCTCGAAGAGGTTCAGAACAAGCTCGCGATGATGGGCCTGAGTCTGGCAAGCGACGATTCCGCAAACTCTAATAATTAAGCGATAACCTTTCAAAGAAGGAGGAAGTAACCCTATGTTTGGTACCAGAAAGCTCGGCAGAACCAGCGACCAGCGCAAGGCGATGCTCCGGGCTATGACCACATACCTGCTCGAAAACGGCAAGATGGAGACGACCTTTACCCGCGCGAAGGAAGTCCAGCCTGTCGTCGAGAAGATGATTACCCTTGGCAAGAAGAAGGGTCTGGCCAACTACCGCAAGGCTCTGTCTTATATCACCAAGGAAGACGTCGCGCACAAGCTGTTCGAGGAGATCGCTCCGAAGTACGCTGAGCGCAACGGCGGCTACACCCGCGTGACCCGCATCGGGCCCCGCCGCGGCGACGCAGCCGAGATGGCCGTCATCGAATTGGTCTGATTCGGTCCCTGAAAAAAGAGTATCCCCTTCGGCTTCAAACCGAGGGGGTTCTTTTTTGCGCTGGAAAAGGGCTGATTTATGGTGTAGAATAGAGAAAAGAGATCGGAGGCACACGGTATGGCTGAAAACAGGAAAAAGAAAAATCAGCAGAAGCTCCCATGGTGGCTGACGCCCGTGCTCTTATTGGCGGTGCTGGCCATCCGGTTCGGCGGGGAGGCGCTGGGGCGCGGCTTCCAGTGGTTATCCGATTCGCAGACCTCAGAATCGACCACCACAGCGCAGAAGGTGCCGTCTGATGAAACGCTGACGGTGCGTTTTCTCGACGTCGGACAGGGAGACAGTATCCTGCTCTCCTGCGGCGAGGACACGATGCTCATTGATGGCGGGCCGGTCGAGGAGGGGCAGTTTCTGGTGTCCCGTCTGAACCGGCTGGATGTGACGGAACTGACCTATGTGGTCAATACGCACCCGGACGAGGATCACTGCGGGGGACTGGCCGCCGTGCTGGCAAAATACCCGGCGGAGCACGTCTATTCCAGTGTCACAGAGTATACGACGAAGGTTTTCTCCAACGTGGTCAAGTATACGGAAGAGCAGGGCAGGCAGATCGAGGTGCCGCAGACCGGCACGCACTGGAGTCTCGGCAGCGCAGCGGTGACGGTCATCGGGCCGGTGCAGGAATATTCCGATCCCAATAACGGCAGCCTTGTCCTGCGTGTCGATTACGGCGAGACGAACTTCCTGTTTACCGGCGATATGGAGCAGAAGGCCGAGGGGGATCTGCTGGAATCCGGCGCGGATGTGCGTGCGGACGTTCTGAAGGCCGGTCACCACGGCAGCCCGACCAGCTCATCCGAGGCGTTCCTGACGGCTGTGCAGCCCTCTGTGGCGGTGATCAGCGTCGGAGCGGACAACGACTACGGTCACCCCGGCGCGGACGTGCTGGCGCGACTGGAGGCGCTGAACGCGGAAATTTACCGCACCGATACGCAGGGCGAGATCATCATCGTCTCCGACGGGGAAACGCTGTCCATCACAACAGACCCCACCAGCCGTGAACCGGCGGCCAGGAAGGACGCGCCGTTCGTCGGCAACCGCAATTCCATGATCGTCCACAGCGCAAGCTGCGCCAAGCTCCCCGGCGAGGAGAACCGCATTTACTTCAATTCCGCCGAAGAAGCGGAGGAATACGGCTACAAAAAGCACACGTGCATCAAATAACTGCCTTGTGTGCTGCAAAGCAACTTTCTTGATTACAACTGAAAAAGGGGCGCTTCCCGGGTGGGAAGCGCCCCTTTTGTGCGGGGAATTATTTCAGCGTGATGTTGACGCGGTAGGATGCGTCGTACATCCGGACGAGGATCGCGGCAGCTTCGCTGCGGACGATGGTGCTGGCCGGATGGAACGTGCCGGCGGCATCGGAGCCGGTGAGGATGCCTGCACGATAGAACGTGTAGATCTCATCGCCGTAGCTGTCCGTCGTCTTCACGTCGGGGATGCTGTTGTCCGCGACAGAGTTGATCGTCTTGTAGCTGCCTACAGCCTTGAAGAAGATGTGGACAAACTCGCTGCGGGAAACAGGCTTGGTCATCTGCTCGTAGCTGAGCTTCTGGTAGCTCTCATCAAGGATGCCCTCGCGGACGCCGTAGTTGACGTAGGATTCGTACCAGTAGCCTCTGCCGTTGGTCAGCGTGACCTTGCCGTCCTTGATCATCTGATGCAGTGCGGAGGCCAGCTTGATGGCTTCAGCGACGGTCAGCGTGCCCTTCGGCTGATAGGTCGTGGCAGTCACGCCATTGATCAGACCGTTCTCCCAGGCGCCCTTGACTGCGTCATAGAACCAGTCGCCCGTGGTCACGTCGGTGAACGGGAATCTGCCGGTCGTCGGGGTCTTCGTGGCGGGGATCAGTGCCGGGAGGATGGGGTCGATCGGCTCGTTGATGAGCTTCCACTTTGCGGTCAGCGTCAGGTCGGACAGAACGGGCTTGCTGAAATCATAGAGCGTGCCGTCCAGATACCAGCCTTTGAACGTGTACAGACTGCGCGTGGGCTCGCCGGGGTTGGAGGCAGTCTCACCGCGGATAACCAGCTGCGATTCGACCGGCGTGCCGCCGTCAGAATCGAAGGAAACGGTATAGATCGGATCAAAGACTGCCGTCAGCGTCACGTCGGAAACAGCCGTGAAGGTGTAGTTCGCATCCGTGGAGACGATCTTGCCGTTCTGCATCCATGCGTAGAACTCCTCGCCCTCGGCAGGCTGTGCCTGTGCGGTGACCTCTTCGCCGGACCAGACCTCAACGACGTCCTTGGCAGCGAAGTCTTCGGTGTAGGCTTCCTTAACAAGACCCTTATCTGCATTGTAGGACTGCAGCGTCACGGTGCAGTTGGTGAGCTCACCGTCGGAAGCAGCGTCCAGATCAACAACGTATGCGGTGTAGTTGGTCGCATAGTCGAACAGATAGAGAACTGCAATGCCGTTCGTGACGCTCGAAGCATCCAGCGTAACTGTGGACGCAGTGCCGGCAGCTTCCTCTGCAAAGATCTTGCCGTCTCTCGCAGTGAGATCGGGATAGGTGTCAAGCTCGACATAGGCCAGATACTGGTTGTCCTTGACCTTAACAGTCAGTTCCTTGGTATCCGGGTCATAGCTTGCCGTGAGTGCCTTCGGAGCCTCGGAGTCGACTGTGCAGACATAGTTCCACTCCAGATACTTCTTGCCCTGCGTCTTGAGCTTGCTGTAATCCGTGCCGCCGTTGGTCAGCGCGCCGAGCTCGTCTGCGCCGTAAGCAATGTTGGCATAGTAGTTGACGTCGACCTTGGTGTCGTTCGGAACTGCGTTGCCGTCCAGATCGGTGCCGTCCCACAGGAACGAGCCGGTGGCTGACCAGCCGTTATCCGTGTCATAGATGGCCTTCGGCAGATATTCGGTGTTGTCCACATAGTAGACCTCGCCGGTTTCACGGTTGGAGACAACCATGATCAGGTGACGGGCATTGCGGAGCGTCATCGGCTGCATGAACAGCGTCCGCTCGAGCGCATATGCGGCATCCGGGCTGGAAACTGCGATTCTGTCCGCATCGAACGGGAGATCCAGCTCCGAGTCGAACGGGTTCGTACCGGCCAGAGAGCTGCTGGTGATGGAGTTGCCTCTGATCGCAGCCAGATAGGCCAGATTCGGCCAGGTGTTGCAGGTGACGTCAGTGTTGTCGGTCATAACGTCGATCCAGTCAAGCTGTTCCATGACGGGAGCCTGTGCCCAGTCGCCATAGAAGCCCATGAACGTGCCATGGAAGCAGGCGGTCGGGTCATAGGTTGCAGCGGGACTCGTGAAGTTGATGTAGCCCTCGATGTACGCGCCGTTCGGATAGATGGCGTCGATATCGGCCATGAAATCATCCGTCAGCTGTACGTCGATCACGACTTCTGCCGTCTGGCCGGGGCCGATGACGAGAACGTCGTCTTCATAGTTAGTGGTAACAGTGACCTCGTCCTCTGTCAGACCGAGCGTCGTCAGTGCGTTGTAGTAGTTGCCTTCCTCATCTGCTACGGGCTCATCGAAGCAGAACTTCCACGAAATGTTGAATTCCTTGCCGTCCTCTTCGAGATCCCAGCCCGGGAACTCGTTTCTCAGATCCTTGACGGTGTAGCGGATCTGGAAGTGGCCGTCCTTGGAGGGGTTGTCGCCGATGTTGGCGATCGGGTTGGTGATATACGCCTTTGCACCACCGAGAACAAGCTGCTCGGCATGGAAAGCATCGACCAGACCAGCGCCCTGCTTTCTCGGACTGAAGGTGTAGTTGTTGGGGATAACCGTCTGCGCGGAGGACGCCAACAGAGCCTCTGCCATGTCAGCCAGTTCCTTCTTGCTCAGATCCTTGTACTTCGATTCGCTCTTCAGATAACTCAGGATGGTCGCAGTAACACCCGCGACATCCGGCGTCGCCATGGAGGTACCGGACATGACCTGATAACCGTCCGTCGTGTCGTTCCGTGCAGACAGAACGCTGCCGCCGACGCCGGAGATCTGCGGCTTGAGCGTCAGGGACGGGGTGGGGCCCCAGGAGCTGAAGGACGAAGACTGCCAGCCGGTGGGGTTGTCAACAGAGGCCATCTCCGCGAGGAATGTGACCTTCTGTTCCTTTGCGTTAAGCAGCTTGGCTGCGTCCTCGCCGGAAACGGAAACAGCGGGAAGCTTCGTGCCGTCCAGCGCCATGTTGATGATGCCGGATTCGTTGTTGTAAACGATTGCAGCAGCTGCGCCGGCAGCGTCTGCGTTGTTGACCTTGTCAACGAAGGAAATGCTGCCGCGCTTGATGACTGCGACCTTGCCGGTAACGTCGATGTCCGCATAGTCGGACGTTTCGCCATTGCCGGGAACCAGGACAAAGTCATACGTCTTGCCAGCCAGCGTATTATAAGCGTTGACCGTATCGCTGTAGCCGATCTGTGCGCCGTCAACTTCAATCGCCGGAGAGGCGTACTTCGCGTTGTCAACAGACGCAACAGACAGGTTGCCGTCATAGGTGGACGGGGAACCGACAACGCCGTAGTCCGCATAGTCGGACGTGACATAGCCGGCAGGAACGCCGGTGATGCTCTCGCCGTCTGCCATGGAGCCTTCGTTGCCCGCTGCGATGCAGCAGATGACGCCCGCGTCGTCCAGCGTGGTGAAGATGCCGTTCAGGACTTTTTCCTCGCTGCCGTCATAGACGAAGCCGTTCTGTGCGCCAAGGGACATATTGATGACGTCCGCACCCAATGTGTAGGCGTCTTCAAGGGCTGCGAGATAAACGTCGCTGGAGGTGCCGCTCTCCGCCGGGTCGGAGGAGAAGACCTTCATGGCAAGGATCTGTGCGCCGGGCGCGGAGCCTGCGAATTCATAGCCGCCGTCATCCGACAGGACGCAGCCGGCTGCGATGCCGGAGACGTGCGTGCCGTGACCGCTGACGTCGTCGGTCGCGTCGTTGTCCTTGTCATAATAGTCATAGGAGAACGGAACCTTTGCCGACAGATATTTGCCGCGGCCAAGCTTTTCAATCGCGGCCTCGGCCTGCTCCTTGCTGATGGCAGCCTTGTTCAGCATACTGTCATACGCTGTGAACGCCTCGTGGTCCGGGGTAATACCGGTATCGATGACCGCAATGACGGTGCCCTTGCCGGTGTCATAACCGCGAACCTTGGTGATGTTGGTCATGTCGTTGGCCGAATCCATGCTGGGCATGACGACAGGCTCGTCGTAATAGTTGGCCAGATAGACCTCCTTGACGCCTGCCGTGCTGGCCAGCTTCTCAAGGTCGCCGAACTTGACGTCGGCGGACATACCGTTGAGCAGCGTGGTATACTCGTACTTGACGTCATAGCTGACAGCCTTGGACTGGATCGCAGTCTTAATGCGGCTGTGCTGCGCCGTGAGGGTCTTCGACGCGGCTGCGACAGCGCGCTGCGTAGCGACGCCGGTGCTCTTCAGCGCTGCGGGGACAGCGCCCTCGCCCTCAAAAATAACGATCGCGCGGACGGTATCGCTGTCCGCGTAGGCCTCTTCACCATTCTGCAGCTTGAATTTGTTCTGCTGAATTGCGGTGCTCAGCTTGCTTGCATCCGGAGTCGTCGGGGTCAGCTTGACATTGTATGCCGAGGAGGCCGAAGCCATCGGGACCATGCCAAGAACCATGACGAGCGCCAGCAGCAGACTCAGCACGCGGCATCTTGTTTTCTTGCTCATGAAAGTTTCTCCTTCCTTGTCGTTCATTTGTGTCTGAAGTCCGGCGATCAGCCGCTCTCCACCACAATATGTTGTAGCCATTATAATCCGGAGCAACCGATTTTTCAATACTCTTCGCTTACAATTCAGCAATTTCTCCCAAAAATGTTTTTCCATAAACTGCCTTACGGCAGCTTTACAGAAGCCTACGCGCTGAACCGCGATCTGAAGCGCTTCTTCGATGAAACCGGTACGGAATACCCGGTGTGGAAGCAGCTTGAGCAGGACGCCGGGAAATACCTGATACCTTAAGACTGCTCCAGCCGTTGCCCGTTCAAAACGGCCTCTGTGAGCGTATCGCCCGCGTAGACCAGCTTCAGCGAGAAAAACGGCACGTGCTCGTCCATGAGCCGCAGGAAGATCCGGTCGCCCTCCCACTGCTGCAGGGCGGCAAGCTGCCGCTTGCCGATCCAGGCCAGCTCACCCTCGTCGCAGTCCTTCGGCGTGCCGGTGAAGCCCGTGGCGTGGAACAGGTGCATATACTCGGTCGGCCAGATATCGGAGACGAAGGTCACAAGCCCGCAGTAGCGGTACTGCGTGAGCGTCAGTCCCGTTTCCTCCAGCACCTCGCGGCAGACGCAGTCCTCCGGGCTTTCCCGGTCCTCAAATTTTCCGCCGACGCCGATCCATTTGTCGTGATTTTCGTCGTGCTCCTTTTTTACGCGGTGGAGCATCAGATACTGTCCATCGCGCTCAAGATAGCAGAGCGTCGTCTGCTTCATGCGCCATCCCTCCCATGTGTATGCTTTCTCTATTGTATCAGGGGCTGGGGAAAAAGTAAACGGGGGGAGCCGGTTTGTGCGTTCTGCCGTGTTTCTGCGTAAAATTTCAGCAAAAGCGACAAATGACTTTACCGGAGCAATCTGATATAATATCTGTATCTTAGTCGTGGTGTACCAATCCACACTTATGGTGCCCTGCGGCAATAATAAGGAGGATTTTTTATCCGGGAGGCTCCCGGTGCGGCATTGTGGAGACATGCCGCAATGCGTCCGCCAAGCCCGGCGGTCGTGAGAATGCGGTGCGGAGGCAGCGCAGTCAGAGTCCAAACAGTATGGCAGAAGTAAAACTCGTAAACGTCAAGAAAATCTACCCGTTCGTCAGTGGCGAAGAAAAGAAGAGCAAGAAAAAGAAGAAGGGCGAAGAGCCTGCCGAGGAGAAGAAGGTCAACCTTCAGATCACCGACAAGGGCGTCGTCGCCGTACAGGAGTTCAACCTCGACATCGCCGATAAGGAATTCATCGTTCTCGTCGGCCCGTCCGGCTGCGGCAAGTCCACGACGCTGCGCATGGTCGCAGGTCTGGAAGAGATCTCCGAGGGCGAGTTGTACATCGACGGCAAGCTCATGAACGACGTGGCCCCGAAGGACCGCGACATCGCCATGGTCTTCCAGAACTACGCTCTGTATCCCCACATGACCGTTTATGATAACATGGCCTTCTCCCTGAAGCTGAAGAAGACCCCGAAGGCGGAGATCGACCGCAAGGTCCGTGAGGCCGCCGAGATCCTCGATATCACCCAGTACCTCAACCGTAAGCCGAAGGCTCTGTCCGGCGGCCAGCGCCAGCGTGTCGCTATCGGCCGCGCCATCGTCCGGAACCCGAAGGTCTTCCTGAT
>OKTO01000304.1_pt1 | contig 19717 bp, 16 predicted proteins | sample 1606101 | NCBI WGS metagenome assembly OKTO01 (sample SAMEA3879513, study PRJEB24766) | human gut metagenome | biome: human-associated habitat; feature: feces | place: USA | collected 1985/1987
GCTACGAATCCCGCAATGAGCTCATCAGCTTGGAAACCGTCCCCGCCGACCTGCACCACGCCAAAGCGCTGGAGATAGCGCCGGGCTCTCCCCTCATCAAGGTCGTCTGCTCTTACTATGCCAATGATATTTTGGCTATCGTCAGCATCAATCACATTCCGGAGGGCCTGCTGAAAACCATGCCGAGCCGGGAGGAATGGGGCACCCACACCAGCTATGAGCTGCTGCGCACCCATGATTTTCTGGGCGTTAAATTCCATGTGACCGGCAAGGATGAGATGGACGTCAAGGTGAACATGCCCGGTGAGTTCAGCGTGTACAACGCGCTGGCAGCTCTGGCGGTGGGCAAGGTGCTGGGCCTGCCGGATCAGGCGATCCACGACGGCCTTGGCAAGTGCGTGGTCAAGGGCCGCGTGGAGCTGGTGCCCATCAGCAAAAAGTTCACCATCCTGCTGGATTACGCCCACAACGAGGTATCCACCGAGAGCCTGCTTACCACCCTGCGCGCCTACAAGCCCCACCGTCTGGTGGTGGTGTTCGGCTGCGGCGGCAACCGCTCCAAGCTGCGCCGCTACGGCATGGGCGAGATCTGCGCCAAGATGGCCGATTTCTCCATCCTCACCGAGGACAACAACCGCTTTGAAAAGGTAGAGGATATTATTGCGGATATCCGCGAGGGCATGAACAAGGGCAACCCGGACGCAAAGTTCGTGGAGATCCCCGACCGTCTGGACGCCCTGCACTACGCAGTGGATCACGCACAGGAGGGCGACCTGATCGCCGTCATCGGAAAGGGTCACGAGACCTACCGCGACCGCGAGGGCGTCAAGACCCCCTTCCTTGAGCGGGAACTGCTGGAAGAATACGCCCAGCAGATCGGGCTGGAATAAGAAAATAATATTATTATTGCGGGAAAGGCCGCTGCACAAAGTACTGTGCAGCGGCCTTTTTGCGCCCTGTGGGAGCCCCTATATAAAAAGGAAGCAAACTGTGTCGAAAATGTAAAAGATAAAAATTTTTAACTAAAACCATTGACTTATCCAACGGTTTGATTATAATGGTCGTGTTCGATACCTCATAAATTTTAGGTAAATAATTAAAAACAAACAGTGAACATAAAGGAGAATACTACCATGACTTTCGAGGAAATGAAGAAGATCGTTGTCGATACCCTGAGCTGCGATGAGGACAAGGTGACCATGGAGGCCAGCCTGACCGAGGATCTGGAGGCCGACAGCCTGGACGCTGTGGAGCTGAACATGGCACTGGAAGAGGCCTGCGGCGTGTCCATCCCCGATGAGGAGCTGGCAAACCTCAAGACCGTGGGCGATATCTTCAACTACATCAATGCCCATGTCTGAGGCTGACCGAGGCGAAACGAGATGAACAGTATCAAAGACCTGCTGCCGGGCAGCATGCGGGAGCGCACCTTCCAGCTGAAGGCCCGGCGGGATGCGGGTGCCGTGTGGAACGACCCGCAGTTCGTGGAATGCAAAAAGTGCGGACGCCGCGCCACCCGCCAGATCTGGAACAAGGCACAGTACGTCTGCCCCAACTGCGGGGTGCACCTGCCCATCGGCGGGTACTACCGCCTGAACCTCATTCTTGATAAGGGCAGCTTCCGGGAACTGGATGCCGACCTTGCCCCGCAGGATGTGCTGCAGTTTCCCGGCTACCCGGAAAAGCTGGAAGCACAGACCGGCAAGACCGGCCTGAAGGAGGCTGTCATCACCGCCACGGGGCGCATCGAGGGCACCCCGGTGGTAGTTGCAGTGCTGGACAGCCGGTTCTTTATGGGCAGCATGAGCACCACCGTGGGCGAAAAGATCACCCGCGCCGTGGAGCACGCCACCGCAAAGCACCTGCCGCTGATCATCTTCTCGGCCAGCGGCGGCGCCCGGATGCAGGAGGGCATCTTCAGCCTGATGCAGATGGCAAAGACCTCTGCCGCCATCGAGCGGTTCTCCGCCCGGGGCGGGCTGTACATCAGCGTGCTGACCCACCCCACCACTGGCGGCGTGACTGCCAGCTTTGCCAGCCTTGGCGATATTATGCTGGCAGAGCCCGGGGCGCTGATCGGCTTTGCGGGCCCCCGGGTCATTGAACAGACCATCGGCGAAAAGCTGCCCGCAGGCTTCCAGCGCAGCGAGTTCCAGTACGAGCACGGCTTTGTGGACAAGGTAGTGCCCCGTACCGAAATGCGCGAAACACTGGCGCAGCTGCTGCGTCTGCACGCCTGAGGAGGGAGCGCCTTATGATCAAGGACATCTTACAACAGCTCGCACCGCTGGATGAAAAGATCGCCGCCCTGCGCGGCGACCCGGCGGACGAGAACATGACCGATATCACCAACCACGCTGCCGAGCTGGCAGAGCTTTCCGCACAGGAGGACGCTTTGCTGTCCGGCTGCGGGGCACTGACCGCAGAGGACAGGGTCTTTCTGGCACGCCACCCGGAGCGCCCCCACATCGACGAGATCGTGGATGCACTGTTCACCGACTTCTTTGAGCAGTGCGGCGACCGCCAGTGCAAGGAAGATGCCGCCATTCTGGGCGGTGTGGCGCTGTTCCACGGCCAGCCGGTCACGGTCATCGGCCACCGCAAGGGCAGCACGCTGGAGGAAAACCTGCGCTGCAACTTCGGTATGCCCGGGCCGGAGGGCTACCGCAAGGCCCTGCGCCTGATGAAGCAGGCCGAGAAGTTCGGTCGGCCCATCATCACCTTCATCGACACGCCGGGCGCTTACCCCGGCAAGGACGCCGAGGAGCGCGGACAGGGCGAGGCCATTGCCCGCAACCTGATGGAGATGAGCGGCCTGACGGTCCCCGTCATCGCTGTCGTCACCGGCGAGGGCTCTTCCGGCGGCGCGCTGGCGCTGGGTGTGGCAAACCGCATCCTCATGCTGGAAAACGCCGTCTACTCGGTGCTGAGCCCCGAGGGCTTTGCCAGCATCCTGTGGAAGGATTCCTCCCGCAGCGGCGAAGCCTGCGAGATCATGAAGCTGACCGCACAGGATCTGTACAAGGACGGCATCGTGGAGGAGATCATCCCGGAGCCGGTGGGCGGCGCACAGCGCGCCCACGGGGTACTGTTCGGCAATCTGGACGAGGCACTGCAGCGGCAGCTGCGCAGCCTTGCCCGCATGAACGGCCGTCAGCTGGCCGAGCAGCGCTACCAGAAATTCCGTCAGATCGGAGAAATGAGGAAAGCATGAAGGGTTTGCGTCTGATCGCCACCGGCGGGGCTTTGCCCGGCCGCACGGTCACCAACGAAGAGTTGAGCCGCACCGTGGATACCAGCGACGAGTGGATCACCACCCGCACCGGCATCCGTACCCGGCACTACTGCACCGAGGGCGAAAATGCCGCTACACTGGCCATTGCTGCCGCAAAGCAGGCGCTGCAGCGCAGCGGTCTTGCTCCGGCAGACATTGCCTGCTGCGTCTGTGCCACCCTTTCCGCACCGGACGCCACCCCAAGCGTGGCCTGTCAGGTGCAGGCGGCGCTGGCACTGCCGGAAAACCGCCCTGCACTGGATGTGAACGCCGCCTGTTCCGGCTTTTTGTATGGAACGGCGGTGGCGCGCGGCCTGCTGGCTACGCTGGGCGGGCGGTACGCGCTGGTCATCGGCACAGAGGCACTCTCCCGTCTGATGGACCCCACCGACCGCTCCACCTGTGTGCTGTTTGGCGATGGTGCCGGTGCGGCAGTGTTTGAACTGACCGACACCTCCGCGCCCTTTGCCATCACGCTGGGTGCCCGGGGCGATGCCGCCATCCATGCCGGCGGCCCCAGCCGCGCAGGCTCGGCACCCATCAGCATGGACGGCAGGGCAGTGTTCCGCTTTGCGGTGGATGCCCTGCCCAAATGCCTGCACACCGTGCTGGACGAGACCGGCCTTACGCTGGACAATCTGGACTGGGTGGTCTGTCATCAGGCCAACAGCCGCATCATCGACCACTGCGTCAAGGCGCTGCACGCCGACGGTGCAAAGTTCTACAAAAACATGGACCGCCACGGCAACACCAGTGCTGCCAGCATCCCGGTGGCGCTGAACGAGCTGGCCGAAAGCGGCCAGCTGCTCCCCGGCCAGACCCTTGCCTGCATCGGCTTCGGCGGCGGCCTGACATGGGGCGGCATGATCGTGGAATATAAAGGATAAAGACCATGAAACTTTTAAACGAGATCCTGGGGACGAAATACCCCATCATTCAGGGCGGCATGGCCAACATTGCCACCGGCGAGTTTGCCGCCGCCTGCTCCAACGCCGGTGCACTGGGCATCATCGGTGCGGGCGGCATGAATGCCGATACCCTGCGCCAGAACATCCGCCGCTGCCGAGAGCTGACCGACAAGCCCTTTGGTGTAAACATCATGCTCATGCACCCGCAGGCAGATGCGTTTGCCCAGATCGTGGTGGAGGAAAAAGTCGCCGTGGTCACCACCGGCGCAGGCAACCCGGGAAAGTACGTTCCCATGTGGAAAGCTGTCGGCATCAAGGTGATCCCGGTGGTGGCTGCTGCCGTGCTGGCACGGCATTTGGAGCCGCTGGGCATTGACGCCGTCATTGCCGAGGGCACCGAGAGCGGCGGCCATGTGGGCGAGATGACCACCATGGCGCTGGTGCCGCAGGTAGTGGATGCGGTCAGCGTGCCGGTCATCGCCGCAGGCGGCATTGCCGATGGCCGTCAGCTGGCGGCTGCGCTGGCACTGGGCGCTTGCGGGGTGCAGGTGGGCACCTGCCTGCTGGCAAGCGAGGAGTGCCCCATTCACCCCAACTACAAGGCCGCGCTGCTCAAAGCCGGGGACAGTGACACCATCGTCACCGGACGCACCGTGGGTGCACCGGTGCGTGTGCTGAAAAACCGCATGAGCCGGGAGTATGTCCGTCAGGAAAAGGCGGGCGCCGATAAGATGGAACTGGAAAAATACACGCTGGGCAGTTTGCGCCGCGCCGTCTTTGAGGGCGACACGGTAAGCGGCAGCCTGATGGCCGGTCAGGTGGCCGGAATGCTGCACGAGGTGCGCCCCGTGGCGGACATCCTTGCCGACCTGTGGCAGGGCGGGAGGCAGCGCATTGCCGCGCTGAACGCCGAATGCTGACCCTTGGCGGCAAGCCCCTGCAAGTACCCATTTTGCAGGGCGGCATGGGCGTAGGCGTCTCGCTGGGCGGGCTGGCCGGTGCGGTAGCAGCCTGCGGCGGCATGGGGTGCATCTCCACCGCCGACACAGGCTACCGCGAACCCGACTTTGCCCGCGACCCTTGCGCAGCGAATCTCCGTGCGCTGAAAAAAGAGATCGCCAAAGCGAAAGAGATCGCAGGCGGCGCGGGACTGGTGGCCATCAATGCGATGGTGGCCACCCAGGACTATGCCGCCGCCATCCGCACCGCTGTGGAAGCGGGCGTGGACGCTGTGGTGTCCGGCGCGGGTCTGCCGCTGGAGCTGCCCGGCCTTGTGAACACGATGGAGGTCGCCATCGCGCCCATCGTTTCCAGCGGACGGGCGGCAAAGCTCATCCTGCGCCGCTGGGCAAAGGGCTTTGACCGCACCGCCGATTTTGTGGTCATCGAGGGCTGCAAGGCGGGCGGACATCTCGGCTTTGCCGAAGAGGACCTGCTGGCCGACCGCTGCCAGACTTTGGACGAAATTTTACCCGGGGTGTTGGCCGAGGTAAAACCCTACGAGGAACAATACGGCCACGCCATCCCGGTATTTGTGGCGGGCGGCGTGTACACCGGTGCCGACATGGCACATTTTACAAAGCTTGGCGCTGCGGGTGTGCAGCTTGCTACCCGCTTTATCCCCACCTACGAGTGCGACGCCTCCCAGACCTACAAGGACGTGCTGCTGGCGGCAAAGCCGGAGGATGTGCGCATCATCCACAGCCCGGTGGGCATGCCGGGCCGGGCGCTGAACACCCCGCTGGTGCAGGCGCTGGCCGAGGGCAAGCGCTTCCCGCCCAAGCACTGCGCCCGGTGTCTCAAGACCTGCGACCCCGCCGCCGTGCCCTACTGCATCACCCACGCCCTCATCGAGGCGGTGAAGGGCAACGTGGAGGAAGGGCTCTTCTTCTGCGGTGAAAACGTGGGCAGGCTGGACCGGATGCGCACCGTGCGCGAGCTGATGGACGAACTTGTGACCGAATGGAGGCAGAATTTATGAAGCTTGCCGTACTTTACGCCGGTCAGGGTGCACAGCACCCCGGCATGGGCAAGGAATTTTACGAAGCATCTCCCGCCTTCCGGGCGGCCTTTGACAGCGCAGCGCTGGATTTTGACCTGCACCGCGTCTGCTTTGAGGACCCGGACGGCGTTTTGAATCAGACCGAATACACCCAGCCCTGCATGGTGGCCTTTGCCTGCGGCGTGACCGCTGTGCTGGCCGAAAAGGGCGTAAAGCCCGCCTATCTGGCGGGGCTTTCGCTGGGCGAATACTCCGCGCTGCAGGCAGCCGGGGTGTTCACCGCAAAGCAGGCCATCGAGCTGACCGCCTTCCGGGGCAAGGCCATGGCCGAAGCTGCAAAAGGCCTTGCCTGCGGCATGACCGCCGTGCTGGGGCTGGACAGAGAAAAACTGTCCGCCTGCTGCGAACAGGCAGCTGAGGCAGGCTGTGTGCAGATCTGCAACTACAACTGCCCGGGGCAGCTGGTCATCGGCGGCGAAAAGGCCGCTGTGGAGCAGGCTGCCGCGCTGGCAAAGGAAGCCGGTGCCCGCCGCTGCATCCCGCTGAAGGTCAGCGGCCCCTTCCACACAAAGCTGATGGCTCCCGCAGGGGATGCGCTGGCACAGCGCTTTGCGGGCGAAAACTTCGGCACCATGGAGACGCCGGTGCTGTTCAACTGTCTGGGGCATGAAAAGGCCGAGACCGACAGCATCCCGCAGCTGCTGGTAAAGCAGGTGCAGAGCAGCGTCTACATGGAGGACACTTTGCGCCGCTTGGGTGAGCTGGGTGTGGACCACATTCTGGAAGTCGGCCCCGGCAACGCCCTGAGCGGTTTTGTGAAAAAGACCCTGCCCGGGGTGGTCTGCACCGCAGTGGAGACCCCGGAACAGCTGGATGCGGTGCTGGCCGCATGGAAGGAAGCAGAATGAGCGAAGAAAAGCTGACCCGCGCCGCCATTGTTACCGGCGGCAGCCGGGGCATTGGCCGCGCAGTGTGCGTGGCACTGGCAAAGCAGGGCTGCAATGTGGTGGTGAACTACTGCCACGGCGCAGAGTCTGCGGAGCAGACGGCAGCCCTCTGCCGCGCCGAGGGCGTGCAGGCGGTGACCGTGCAGGCGGATGTATCCACCGCCGAGGGCTGCAAAGCGCTGTTCGATGCCGCTGCCGAGGCCTTTGGCCGGGTGGATGTGCTGGTGAACAACGCGGGCATCACCCGGGACAACCTGATTTTGCGCCTGACCGAGCAGGATTTTGATGCGGTGCTGGACACCAACCTGAAAAGCGCCTTTCTCTGCTGCAAGGAGGCCGCCCGCCGCATGGTGCGCCAGCGCTATGGCCGCATCGTGAACCTTTCCAGCGTGGTGGCGCTGCGGGGCAACGCCGGGCAGACCAACTACGCCGCCAGCAAGGCGGGGCTCATCGGTCTGACCAAGAGCCTTGCCCGGGAACTGGCCGCGCGGAACGTGACCGTGAACGCGGTAGCACCCGGCTTTATCGACACCGACATGACTGCCGTGCTGCCGGAGGCGGTGCGCACCGGCATGACGCAGGGCATCCCCGCGGGCCGCGCAGGCCAGCCGGAGGATGTGGCACAGGCAGTGGCGTTTTTTGCCGCAGAACAAAGCAGCTATCTCACCGGGCAGGTGCTCTGTGTGGACGGCGGCATGGCAATGTAAAGGAGAACCCTTATGGAAAAACGCAGAGTTGTGATCACCGGCCTTGGCACGGTGAACCCACTGGGCAACAATGTGGCGGACAGCTGGGCAGCAGCCCGTGCCGGTAAATGCGGCATCGGCCCCATTACCCAGTTTGACACCACCGACTTCAAGTGCAAGCTGGCCGGTGAGGTAAAGGATTTTGATCCCGAGACCGTGGTGGACAAAAAGGAAGTCCGCAAGATGGCACGCTTTACCCTGCTGGCACTGGGTGCTGCCACCGAAGCCATTGCAGACAGCGGCCTTGATACCGAGGCCGAGGGCAAGGACATCGGCGTCATCCTGTCCAGCGGCATCGGCGGTCTGCCCACGATCGAGGAGCAGCACGCCCGCGGCGAGGAAAAGGGGATGGAGAAGGTAAGCCCCTACTTTGTGCCCATGGCCATTGCCAACATGGCAGCGGCGCAGGTGGCCATCCGCTTCGGTCTGAAGGGCATGTGCACCTGCCCGGTCACGGCCTGCGCCGGCGGCACCAATGCCGTAGGCGACGCCTTCCACCGCATCCGGGACGGCTACGAGCCGGTGATGGTCTGCGGCGGCGCGGAAAGCTGCATCAGCCCCTTGGGCATCGGCGGCTTTACCAGCATGAAGGCACTTTCCACCGCCACCGACCCGGATGCTGCCAGCCTGCCCTTTGACGCCCGCCGCGGCGGCTTTGTCATGGGTGAGGGCAGCGGTGTGCTGGTGCTGGAAGAACTGGAGCACGCAAGAGCGCGCGGCGCACACATCTACGCCGAGGTGGTGGGCTACGGTGCCAACTGCGATGCCTACCACTTTACCGCGCCCGCACCCGGCGGCGCAGGTGCCATCGACTGCATGAAGCTGACCTTGGTGGATGCCGACATCGCACCGGAGCAGGTGGATCACATCAACGCCCACGGCACCGGCACCCACATGAACGATGCCTGCGAGACTGCCGCCATCCACGCCGTGTTCGGCGCACACGCCAAGGAGATGACCGTGGTCAGCACCAAGAGCATGACCGGCCATCTGCTGGGCGGTGCGGGCGGCATCGAGGCCGTATTCACCGCGCTGGCGCTGCGGGACCAGTTCGCCCCGCCCACCATCCACTACGCCCAGCCCGACCCGGAGTGCGATCTGGACTATGTGCCCAACACCGGGCGGCAGCAGGAGATGCAGTACGCGCTGAGCAACAGCTTGGGCTTTGGCGGCCACAACGCCTGCATCGCCCTGCGCAGATGGGAGGGCTGACCCATGGCAGAGCCCCGTACCGTGCGTGAAAACGCCAACACCCTGAGCAGTGTACAGATCGCGGAGATCCTGCCCCACCGCTACCCCTTTGCCCTCGTGGACCGTGTTCTGGACTACGAGCCGGGGCAGTGGGCCATCGGCCGCAAGTGCGTCACCCGCAACGAGGAATTCTTCAACGGCCACTTCCCGGCACAGCCGGTCATGCCCGGCGTACTGCTGCTGGAGGCGCTGGCACAGACCGGCGCTGTGGCGGCGCTGAGCCTGCCGGAAAATAAGGGCAAGCTGGCGCTGTTCGGCGGCATCAAAAGTGCCCGCTTCCGCAAGCAGGTCACCCCCGGGGACGTGCTCACCCTCCACTGCGAGCTGGTACAGCAGCACGGCGCTGTGGGCGTAGGCAAGGCCTCGGCATGGGTGGACGGCAAGTGCGCCGTCACCGCAGAGCTGACCTTTGTGCTGACCGACGCAGCAGAATAAAAATGAATGAAAAAGAGATAGGCGATCCCTTTCGGGAAAGCCTATCTCTTTTTTGTTGGGGTTATTTGTGCTTATTCCAAGCTGGCTTACTCTGCGGCAGCTGTCCCGGCGTCTGCCGCAGCAGCGGGGGCAGACTCTGTCGGGGCGGTCGCTGCCTGTTCCTTTTCCATCCACTCCCGCACGCGGTCGGGGCGGTTGGTGATGTAGGCATCGGCGCTGGTGCGCAGCAGGCTGCGGACAGAATCTTCCGTGTCCACCGTCCACAAAGACACCTTGATGCCCATCTCGTGCAGTTTGTCAATGAAACCGGCGTTTTTGTAGGCGGTGTGGTACTCACAGCTGACCCACTCCGGCACAAAGTCCAGACTGCGGATATAGCCGGGCAGATCCCGCTGCGCCATCAGGTTTTTGTAGATCTCGTTCAGGCTCTCGCCGGGAAAGTTTGCCCGCAGCATACTTACCTTATCGCTCATCCAGCGGGTCATCCAGCTGCAATTTTCCTCGTCTGCTGCGCTCTCCGGCAGGGCAGCGTCCATGGCTTCCATGTCGTCCATGCCGTTGGTCAGTCCAAGATCCTTCCAGATGATGGGCGGCGGCAGCAGCATGCTTTCCAGCTCGCCGTATACCAGTGCACCTACCCGCAGTTTGGGCAGCAGCTGCTTTGCCTGCCGCAGCAGCGCGTGGTTGAAGGAAACAAGGATCACCTGTTCTACCATCTCGGTCTGCTGCAGCACTTCCAGCACCCGGGGTACAAAGTCCGGGTCGTTGTCCATGGTGGATTTCAGTTCCAGATGCACGGTGCATCCCGGCATCTGCCTGCACAGTTCCATGGCTTCCTGTAAGGTAGCAATCTTTTCGTCCTGATAGATGGCATCCTTCCAGCTGCCAAAATCCAGCTCTTTCAGATCGCCCATGGTCATATCGTAGATCTTGCCGGAAATATCCGTGTGCAGATCGATCATATAGTCGTGGTGGATCACAAGCCCGGCGTCAATGGTCTGCTGTACGTCCATCTCTACGCCGTCCGCGCCAATCTCCATGGCTTTTTTAAAGGCAGTCAGGGTGTTTTCCGGTGCAAGATAGGAAGCACCGCGGTGTGCAATGATTTGTGGTGTCATAAATTTTCTCCGTTATCGGTTCTTCCTCACACGTTTACGCCCCGGCGCTGCCATACCGCAAACAGTGCCGGGGCGCTTGCTCAGGTCAGGTCCTCGCCGTCTGAAGCGATGACCTTTTTGTACCAGTAAAAACTGTCCTTCCGGCTGCGGGCAAGGGTGCCGTTGCCGTCGTTGTCCTTGTCCACATAGATAAAGCCGTACCGCTTTTTCATCTCGCCGGTGGAGGCGCTCACAAGGTCGATAGGACCCCATGTGGTGTAGCCCATCAGCGGCAGACCATCCTCATTGACGGCCTTTTCCATCTCCTCAATGTGCGCCCGCAGGTAGTCGATGCGGTAGCTGTCGTGGATGGAGCCGTCCGGCTCTACGGTATCCACCGCACCCAGACCGTTCTCCACGATGAACATGGGCTTTTCGTACCGGTCGTAGATGGTGTTCAGCGTCACCCGCAGACCCACCGGGTCGATGGCCCAGCCCCACTCGCTGACTTTCAGGTAGGGGTTCTTCACCGATGCAGACACGGCGTTGCCTTCCGCATTCTCTGCCGCCATCAGTTCCTTATCCACCGTGATGCAGCGGCTGGAATAGTAGCTGAAGGACACAAAATCCACCGTGCCCTCCTGCAGCGTGCGGTCGTCCTCGGACTGTGTGTGCAGCTGCACCCCGGCGCGCTCCATCCGCTTTTTAGCCCACACGGGGTAAGCGCCGCGCACCTGTACATCGGTAAAGAAGTAGTTGTCCCGGTCGGCCTCCTGCGCCGCCCGCACATCCTCCGGGGCGCAGGTGCGGGGGTAGAACTGCCCTGCCGCCAGCATACAGCCCACCATGGCATCCGGCATTTTTTCGTGCGCCAGCTTTACCGCCTTTGCGCTGGCCACCAGCTCGTGATGGGCGGCCTGATACTTGACCTGCTCCACATTTTCGCCGGGGTAGAACACCAGCCCTGCACCGGTAAAGGACAGGTGCAGCAGCATGTTGATTTCATTAAAGGTGAGCCAGTACTTCACCTTGCCTTTGAAGCGGTCGAACAGCACCTCGCAGTAGTGGACATAGGCGTCCACCATGCGGCGGTCTTTCCAGCCGCCGTATTTTTTGATGAGGGCAATGGGAGTGTCAAAGTGGCAGATGGTAACCAGCGGCTCGATGCCGTACTTATGGCACTCGTCAAAAATGCTGTCGTAGAAGGCCAGTCCTGCCTCGTTGGGCTGAGCATCGTCGCCGTTGGGCAGGATGCGGGTCCATGCAATGGACAGCCGGAAGCACTTGAAGCCCATCTCTGCAAACAGGGCGATATCCTCTTTATAATGGTGATACAGGTCAATGGCCTCGTGGCTGGGGTAGAAATGTGCGTCATCGCAGCCCAGCATTTCCATATAGCCCGTTGCCACCGGAAAACGGTCCGGGCCGAAGGGGGTCACATCCACCGTAGCCAGACCCTTGCCGTCTGCCTGCCATGCACCCTCGCACTGGTTGGCAGCGGTAGCGCCGCCCCACAAAAAGCCCTTGGGAAATTTGCCCATACTCTTTACCTCCTTGTTTACTTTTGCGCCCCTGCGGAGCGCAGATATACGCATACTACTATGATACCGCAACCGGCGGCGCTTGTCCATGACTGCATTTTGCAAAGGAGCGTGCATTTGGGGATAAAGTACGACTTTTATCGTCAAAACGCCGAAATTTCCTGCTGTTTTTTGCGCACTTTTCACGATAAAAACACAAAACTTGCCTGTTTTTCTTTTATTCTGTTCCTTTTAAACCGCGCGGCAGTATGGTAGAATAATAGGGTAAGAACTGCGCTGCGCTGCTGCGCTGCTGAGAACATGGAAAAATGGAGTGTTTGATTATGACTGAGTTCAAACCCATCAAAGAAGGCAAAGTCCGCGAGATCTACGACAATGGCGACAGCCTGATCATGGTTGCCACCGACCGCATTTCTGCGTTTGACGTCATCCTGAAAAACAAGGTCACCAAAAAGGGCACCGTGCTCACCCAGATGAGCAAGTTCTGGTTCGATTACACCCGCGATCTGCTGCCCAACCACATGTTGAGCGTGGATGTGCAGGATATGCCGGAGTTCTTCCGCCAGCCCCAGTTCACCGGCAACAGCATGATGTGCCGCAAGCTGACCATGCTGCCCATCGAGTGCATTGTGCGCGGCTACATTACCGGCAGCGGCTGGGCAAGCTACCAGAAGACCGGCAAGGTGTGCGGCATCCAGCTGCCCGAGGGCCTGCAGGAGTCCGATAAGCTGCCCGAGCCCATCTACACCCCCTCCACCAAGGCAGAGATCGGCGACCACGACGAGAACATCTCCTACGAGCAGAGCATCGACGTGCTGGAGAAGCAGTTCCCCGGACACGGTCTGGAGTATGCCACCAAGCTGCGCGACTACACCATTGCCCTGTACAAGAAGTGCGCCGAGTATGCACTGTCCCGCGGCATCATCATTGCCGACACCAAGTTCGAGTTTGGTCTGGACGAGGACGGCAACGTGGTGCTGGGTGACGAGATGCTGACCCCGGACTCCTCCCGCTTCTGGCCGCTGGAGGGCTACGAGCCGGGTCACAGCCAGCCCTCCTTCGACAAGCAGTTCGTCCGCGACTGGCTGAAGGCCAACCCCGACAGCAACTACGACCTGCCGCAGGATGTCATTGACAAGACCATTGCCAAGTATCTGGAGGCCTACGAGCTGCTGACCGGCAAAAAGCTGTAAGCGTATCCCGTATCCATAAAAATCAAGGCTGCTGCGGAAAATTTTCCGCAGCGGCCTTTTTTGCGCCCCGCCCTCTTGACAAGGGGCGGGGAGATGGGTAATATATGTATCGCATCAAACAGTTTTACATCGAACAATTTGAACAGAGGAAAAACATTATGTGTACACAGCACCCTATTGAAGAGCCCTGCAAGCTGGACCCGCCGTGGGAAGGGCCGCAGGTCATCCCCGCCCAGCTGCACCGGGTGGATAACCTGATCTTCCGCAGGCTGAACCAGTTTTCCCGCGCAAACGGGGTAGAGCAGACCACCCCCATGCACGGGTGGATCATCGAGTATCTCTACCGCCACCGGGACGAGCCGGTGTTCCAGCGGGACATCGAGCGGGAGTTTTCCATCACCCGCTCCACGGTGACGAACATTTTGCAGCTGATGGAGCGCAAGGGCTACATCCAGCGGCTGAGCGTGCCGCAGGACGCCCGGCTCAAGCAGCTGGTGCTGACCGAGGAGGGCATCCAACGGCACGAAAAGACCCTGCTGTCCTTCCACCAGACCGACGACTATGTGGCCGGACTGCTGACCGAGGAGGAGAACGCAGAACTGCTGCGGCTGCTGAACAAGCTGCGGGAAGCACTGAAATAACGATCTTTTCCGTCAAAGCGCCGAAAAAGGACTTGTTAAATTAGCAATTATGAACATTTTACGAAACGTCTTGACATTTAAATTGTTATGTATAAAATTGTTTTGTACCAAACAAATAAATTCAACAGGAGGGAACTCAGATGATCAAAAAGCTTGTGTCGCATCTGGGCGAGTATAAAGCCGCCTCGATCAAGACACCGCTCTTTGCTGCGCTGGAAGCCATTATGGATGTGCTGCTGCCCACCATCATGGCCTTTATCATCGACCAGGGCATTGAAAAGGGCGATATGAACGCCATCATCCGCTACGGACTGCTTACCTTTCTGGTGGCAGCCATTGCGCTGGTGCTGGGCGTGCTGGCGGGCAAGTACGCCGCCGAGGCATCCACCGGCTTTGCCGGAAATCTGCGCGATGCCATGTATGAAAACATCCAGCATTACTCTTTTTCCAACATCGACAAATTCTCTACGGCAGGTCTTGTCACCCGCATGACCACCGACGTGACCAACGTGCAGAACGCCTTCCAGATGATCCTGCGCATGTGCGTGCGCGCCCCGGTGCATCTGGTGTTTGCAATGTTCATGGCTGTGGTCATCGGCGGCCCGCTGTCGCTGGTGTTCGTGGTGGCGGTGGTTTTTCTGGTGGCGGTGCTGGCTGCCATCATGATCCCTACCTTCCACATCTTTGACCGTGTATTCAAGAACTATGATAACCTCAACGCCTCGGTGCAGGAGAATGTTTCTGCCATCCGCGTGGTCAAGAGCTTTGTGCGCGAGGGCTTTGAAAACGAAAAATACACTGCCGCCTGCGAGAGCCTGTACAAGCAGTTCGTCAACGCCGAAAGCCGCCTGAGCTTCAATAACCCCGCCATGCTGGTGGCGGTGTACGGCTGCAACATCGCGCTGAGCTGGTTCGGCGCAAAATATGTGCTGCACGGTGCCATTACCACCGGCCAGCTGAACGCCCTGTTCGGCTATATCATGAACATCCTTATGGCACTGATGATGCTGAGCACGGCCTTTGTCATGATCGCCATGTCCGCCGCCTCTGCCAAGCGTATCGTGGAGGTGCTGGACGAGCACACCGACCTGCCCCCGGCAAAGCAGCCGGTGCAGCAGGTGGCAGACGGCAGCATCCAGTTCGACCACGTTACCTTCAAGTATAAGCACGGCAGCGGTCAGCCGGTGCTGAACGATATCAGCTTTACCATCCAGCCCGGCGAGACGCTGGGCATCATCGGCGGCACCGGCAGTGCAAAGTCCAGTCTGGTGCAGCTGATCCCCCGCCTGTACGATGCCGAGAGCGGTACCGTGCGGGTGGGCGGCGTGGACGTGCGGGATTATAACCTTGACGTGCTGCGCCGCGAGGTCTCCATGGTGCTGCAGAAGAACGTGCTGTTCAGCGGCACCATTCTGGATAATCTCCGCTGGGGCGATGCCAACGCCACCGAGGAAGAGTGCATCCGCATGGCAAAACTGGCCTGCGCGGATGAGTTCATCCAGCGCTTCCCGGATAAGTACAATACATGGATCGAGCAGGGCGGCTCCAACGTGTCCGGCGGCCAGAAGCAGCGCCTGACCATCGCCCGCGCCCTGCTGCGCAAGCCCAAGGTGCTGATTTTGGACGACTCCACCAGCGCCGTGGATACCGCGACCGATGCCAAGATCCGCAAGGCCTTCCGGGAGGAGATCCCCGGCACGACCAAGATCATCATTGCACAGCGTATCTCCTCGGTGCAGGATGCAGACCGCATTCTGGTGCTGGAGAACGGTCAGATCAACGGTCTGGGCACCCACGCAGAGCTGCTGGCGACCAATGCCATCTATCAGGAGGTCTACAACAGCCAGACGCAGGGCGGCGGCGATTTTGACAAGCAGGGAGGTGCGCAGTAATGGCAGTAAAAGAAGTACATGGCCCCGGCCCGCGGGGCGCACGGGGCCCGCGCCCCAAGGTGGAAAACCCGGGCAAGCTGCTGAAGCGCATTATGGATGAGGTGTTCCGCAACTATCTGCCCCACTGCATCCTTGTGCTGATCTGCATCGTGGTCAGCGCGCTGGCCAATGTGCAGGCCAGCCTGTTCTTGCAGACTTTGATGGACGATTACATCGTGCCCATGACCCGCCAGCAGGACCCCAGCTTTGCACCACTGGCCGGTGCATTGGTGCGGATGTGCTGCATCTACCTTGTGGGCATTCTGGCTGCATGGGCCAACGCCCGCATCATGGTCAACGTAACGCAGGGCACGCTGCGCAATCTGCGCACCAAGCTGTTCACCCACATGGAAAGCCTGCCCATCCGGTATTTTGACACTCATCCTCACGGCGATATCATGTCCGTGTACACCAACGATGTGGATACCCTGCGCCAGATGCTCAGCCAGAGCATCCCGCAGCTGGTGTCCAGCGTCATCACGATTGTGTCGGTGTTCTTCAGTATGTGCATGCTCAGCTGGCAGCTGACCATCGTTACCATGCTCATGGTGGCGCTGATGCTGTTCTGCTCCAAGCAGATCGCAAAAAGCTCCTCCAAGTACTTTATCCAGCAGCAGCGGGATCTGGGCAAGGTGAACGGCTACATCGAGGAGATGATGGAAGGCCAGAAGGTGGTCAAGGTGTTCACCCACGAACAGCAGACCCTTGCCGGCTTCCGTGAGTTGAACGACCAGCTGAAGGAAAGCGCCAAGCAGGCCAACGCCTTCTCCAACATCATGATGCCGGTCAACGCCCAGCTGGGCAACATCAGCTACGCCATCTGCGCGCTGACTGGTGCAGCCATGGCCGTTGGCGGCGTTGGCGGCATGACCCTTGGCACCGTGGTGGCCTTCCTCAGCCTGAACAAGGGCTTCAATATGCCCATCAGTCAGGTGTCGATGCAGGCCAACAGCGTCATCATGGCACTGGCTGGTGCCGAGCGTATCTTCAAGATGATGGACGAGCCCAGCGAGACCGATGAGGGCTATGTGACCCTCGTGAACGCCAAGTACGACCGCAACGACCAGCTGGTGGAGACGAACGAGCGCACCGGCATCTGGGCCTGGAAGCACCCCCACCACGACGGCACCACCACCTACCACAAGCTGGAAGGCGACATCACCTTCACGGATGTGGATTTCGGATATGTGCCGGAAAAGACGGTGCTGCACGACATCAACCTGTATGGCCGTCCGGGCCAGAAGATCGCCTTTGTCGGCTCCACCGGTGCCGGCAAGACCACCATCACCAACCTGATCAACCGCTTCTACGATATTCAGGATGGCAAGATCCGCTATGACGGCATCAACATCCACAAGATCAAAAAAGCCGACCTGCGCCGCTCGCTGGGCATCGTGCTGCAGGACACCCACCTGTTCACCGGCACGGTGATGGAGAACATCCGCTACGGACGGCTGGAGGCCACCGATGAAGAGTGCATCGCCGCCGCTCGTCTGGCCAACGCCGATGGCTTTATCAAGCGCCTGCCGGAGGGCTACAACACCATGCTGACCGGCGATGGCGCCAACCTCTCGCAGGGACAGCGCCAGCTGCTGGCCATTGCCCGCGCAGCTGTGGCGGATCCCCCGGTGCTGATCCTGGACGAGGCGACCTCCTCCATCGATACCCGTACCGAGGCGCTGGTGCAGCGCGGCATGGACGGCCTGATGTATGGCCGCACCAGCTTTGTCATCGCCCACCGCCTGTCCACCGTCCGCAATGCAGACTGCATCGTGGTGCTGGAACAGGGCCGCATCATCGAGCGCGGCAGCCACGACGAGCTGATCGCCAAAAAGGGCAAGTATTACCAGCTTTATACCGGTAATCTGGCCGAGAACTAAACAATTTCCCGCCTTCTCACAAAGCCGCCGCACAGCCATGCCGCCGTGCGGCGGCTCTTTTTTACTCCCATGAAAATGGTATACAAATGCCCCGGGCTGTGCTAGAATGGAGCAAACGAGAAAAAGGCTGGTGAGTGTATGCACCCTCTGACGGAATATCCCCGCCCGACTATGCGCCGGGACAGCTATGAGAACCTGAACGGCCTGTGGCAGTACGCCATCACCGCCTCGGCACAGCGCCCGGCGGGCTGGGACGGCGAGATCTTAGTGCCCTACGCGCCGGAGTGCCGCGCCTCCGGGGTGGGGCGCACATTGCAGCCCGGGCAGTGGTTGCACTACCACCGATATTTTGCGCCGCCCGCCGGGACGGGCGGACGGGTGCTGCTGCACTTTGGTGCGGTGGACTACGCCTGTGCCGTGCAGGTGAACGGCCATCTGGTGGGCGGCCACCGGGGCGGCTACTGGCCCTTTACGCTGGATATCACCGCGCAGCTCAACGGCACCGGCCGCAACAGCCTGTGGGTGGCGGTGCAGGACCCCACCGGCCACGGCACACAGGCGCGGGGCAAGCAGACTTTGCAGCCCGGCGGGATGTTCTACCCGGCGCAGAGCGGCATCTGGCAGACGGTCTGGCTGGAGCGCGTGCCGGAAAATTACATCCAGTCTCTCACCGTTACGCCGGACTATGATGCCCGCACCGTGACCGTGAAAGCCCATGCCTCTGCACCCGGCGGCGCGGCGAACCTGTGGGCGGTGGTGCGCGCCGGGGGCGTGACCATTGCCGAGGACTGGGGCGGTGATGAGGCCGGCCAAGACGGTGAGGTGACGCTGCATATTGCGAAGGAGCATTTCTTCCCGTGGAGCCCGGACACGCCCTTTTTGTACGACCTGACCGTGGGCACTACGCAGGGAGAGGAAGAGCAGTTCGACACCGTGCACAGCTACTTTGCCCTGCGCAAGTGGAGCTGCGCACCGGACGCACGGGGCGTGCTGCGCTTCTGCCTGAACGACAAGCCCATCCTGCTCAACGGCCTGCTGGATCAGGGCTACTGGCCGGAGGGACTGTACACCCCGCCCTCGGATGCGGCGGTGGAACGGGAGCTGAGCGAGGTAAAGGCGCTGGGCTACAACCTGCTGCGCAAGCACGCAAAGATCGAGCCGCAGCGCTGGTACTACCACTGCGACAGGCTGGGACTTGTGGTCTGGCAGGATATGGTCAACGGCGGCAGCAAGTATAACCTGTGGTTCGTTACCTACCTGACCAATGTTTTGCAGCCGCTTATGCGCCGCCTGCCGGACAAGGCGGCGCTGTGGGGGCTGCTGAGCCGGGGCAGCGAAAGCAGCCGGGAAGAATACCGCCGGGAACTGGAAGATACGGTACAGGCGCTGCGCTGCCACCCCTGCGTGGGCTGCTGGGTGCCCTTCAACGAGGGCTGGGGACAGTACGATGCCGCCGGGGCAGTGCAGGCCATCCGCACGCTGGACGATACCCGTCTTGTGGACGAAGCCAGCGGCTGGTACGATCAGGGCGGCGGGGATGTGTACTCCCTGCACAACTACTTCTACCCCCTGCGGGTGCGCCCGCAGACGCGCGCCGTGGCGCTGAGCGAGTACGGCGGTATCGCATGGCCCATGCCGGGGCACGAGCCGCCCCGCAAGACCTACGGCTACGGCACAGCCAAAAGCCGGGAGGAGCTGACCGCCCGCTACAAAAAATTGCAGCTGGGCGCAGTGCTGCCGCAGCTGCAAAAGGGGCTTTCGGCGCTGGTGTACACCCAGCTGACCGACGTGGAGGACGAGGTGAACGGCCTGTTTACCTACGACCGCGCCGCCATCAAGCCCGACCCCGCCGCTGTGCGTGCCGTGAACCA
>OKTO01000320.1_pt1 | contig 19123 bp, 17 predicted proteins | sample 1606101 | NCBI WGS metagenome assembly OKTO01 (sample SAMEA3879513, study PRJEB24766) | human gut metagenome | biome: human-associated habitat; feature: feces | place: USA | collected 1985/1987
GATAGAGTGGAAATGCCTGGTTTTGTGCCTTTGTATATACGAAGGCATTGCTTGCTACTATTATGTCAATCGAGAATAACCACTATTACAGTCAGTTTTCCTGCCTAATACAGGATTTCAGCTAAAACTTTTCGGTCTATCAAATCAGAACTCTCTGAGGTGATAATTCATTTACTTTTATCGTAATTAGCTTGGTGCTGAAATCAAATTCAATTTCTACTAATATCTCTTGTTGTAAATCTACGCCTAAAATATTCTTGTAGTTTAGATATATACGAGTGAAATAAACAACAGTTCCCGTGTTATGCTTCTCAAACCCCTCAACGAAATGATGACGGACATACTTTTCATTTAGATTTCGCAGCAGATCGAACGAGAGTAACAAATATTTGTTGTTCTCAACAATGTTATCTGGGATGATCGTACTTGCCATCATATCAATCTGGTAGGACGGTGCAAGCGCAATTCCTTCTCCAATATTCTTTACAGTAATTTCAATAAGCCCATTTTCTGGTAAATTTCCGGGCTCTAATACATGATACTCCTTGATCCACCGACGATGGCCATCATAATAGAAACTATCGGCATTTCCTTTTTGGGAAACCAATTCTGTGGTGAAAAATGGCGTTTTCATTTGGCTCATATAAAATCTAATCTGCCGATCAGTGCCTTTTTTGCTGCAGTATACTGTAACAATTACCGTTGTGATGGAAATGACTCCACTTAAAATCACGGCATAAAATGCCAGAATCTCAGATGCACCCCAAAGGGTGATATAGCCTTCTCCAACTTTATAAAGCTCATTAATGATTATGGGTATAACGAAAACCAATACAACAAACATTAAAAGCGCAAGTGGATATAGCCACCAAGTTCTATAAAGAGGTGTCTTGAGTTTTAATATGCTTTTGAGTTTTTCTATAGGTGTTTTTGGTTTTGTTCGGTCTATTTCTTTCATATCTTTCACCTACTCATTGACGGTGGGAAAATGGGAGTTTCCCAAAATAGTTACCTAAATAATTATATCATGTTGTATTGAAGATGCAACATCTTATAGTTAATTACTATTGGTTATCCAGACTTTTCTGCTGAAAATCGTTGGCACAGTGGGCCTTCTTGAAAAGACTGTATAACACGAAAGTCGAGATAATCGGTTGTGAATATTCTACTTGGCTGTGATTGAAAATGGTTGTTCATTATGCTACAATCTACTGAAAACGGGACAGGAGGCACGGTCAAGTATGGTAGTAAATTTACGCTCTAGTTTTCAGACGTTGGAGATCAAAGAACAGTTCCTAGATGAGAAGAAACAGCAGACCGCAAAAAAAGTGCAGTATGTATCTGAGTATATTACGCAGTGGGCACACATTTCTACCGCCCGCAAGGAAGTAACCCATATCACGTTTATTGATTGTATGTGCAATGCCGGGGTATACAAAGACGGTGATCTGTGTACCAGTATGTGTGTACTACAAACATTTATCGAATTAGCTAGGCGCTACCCTCAAAAAAAGTACCGGCTTATGCTGAACGATAACGATAAAAACCGAGTGAAGATTATTAAAAAAGTTATCACCTCAATTCGAGCAAAAAAGTATGACAATTTAGAAATCTTCATAATGAACATGGATGTGAATGATTATCTGGAGTATCTTTCGAAAAATCACATGTATGACAGTAGTAGTATTTTCGGGTATGGATACGCGACAGTTGTTTATGTTGATCCTTACAATTTCGGAACAGTACAGATACCGAAGGTGACAAAACTTCTATCTCAAAACTATTGCGAGCTCATTTTTAATTTTTTCATAAGTGATTTCAGAAGGAATATCGCAAAGGATAGCGGCAGACTGCAGTCTTGCTTAGGAGGAACGTGTACCACCTCTGAAGACGAGCTAATGGAATACATGAGATCAAGTCTAACAGTCGGGAGTATAAAATACCTTTTCGCCTATACTTTCCGGACCAAAAAGAATGTTGATCTCTATCAAATTGTCTTTGCAACCCCTAGCATTCGTGGGCTAGAGGTGCTAAAAGATGTCTTATGGAAAGTTTTTGACGGAAAAGAGTATCACCGGAATTTTGAGGAGGACGAAAACCAAATTGGGTTCTTTACCACAAACGATGAGACCAACTGGAGAAAAGAGAACTATGCCCGCGAAGCGCAATTATTTGTAACGCAATATGCTCCCAAGCAAACGGAAATATCTTTCAAAGAAATTGAGAGCAATGTAATACAGCGTACTATGTTGAAAGAGTCGGATGTTCTTTCTTGCGTTGTCAAACCGCTCCTCCAACAGGGGGCTATGAGAAAATGTGGTAGAGTTAGAAAGAGTAATTACAAGGATGATTGTTACATTATTTCCACGGAGATAGACTAAATGATACGAAAAAGCTTGATATACAAAACTGGAGTCGAATATGGAGACTACACGCTAAACCATGTTGAGGGCTGTTCGCATGGATGTAAATATCCCTGCTATGCATTTCTGATGAAAAAACGATTCGGAAAAGTTAAGGACTATTCTGAATGGTTAGAACCGTGCATTGTTGAGAATACCCTTGATCTGCTTGGTAAAGAGTTACCCAAATACCGAAATAAAATCAATATTTTACACCTATGCTTCACAACAGACCCTTTTATGTATAAACGTCCCGACATTCAGACTTTGAGCCTTGAAGTCTTACGACGTGCAAATGCGGCAAATGTAAGATGTTCTGTTTTGACAAAGGGTATCCTCCCAACTGAACTTGCTGAATTGCCACTAAGAAATGAATATGGCATTACTGTTGTCTCGTTAAGTGAGGCTTTCAGAGAAGAATACGAACCCGGAGCCGCACCCATTCAGGATCGAATTAATTCCTTGCAAGAGCTATCAAATCAGGGATGTTATACTTGGGTCAGCATTGAACCATTCCCAACACCGAATATTCATGAGCAAAATCTTCTTGAATTGCTTCAGCGGATACATTTTGTTGACAAAATAATTTTTGGTCGTTTGCATTATAACAAGGCTGTTTCACAGTTCAACGGCTATCAAGAGTTCTATAATGAATGTGCAAGAAAAGTGATTCACTTTTGTGAGCAAAACAATATCTCTTATCACATTAAAGAGAAAACCCTTATAGAAAAATGACTACATAGCTGAAAGCAAACGAGCCAGACGCATGACGCAGAGCCTGCTTCCCCTGAAATGGGGAGCAGGCTCATTTTCTGTTTTCCGAAATCCATTTTTTACACTATGCGCTCATACTCACATCCTTGTGTTTCTCGATGGAATACAGCATAATATAGAAAACGATGTTTGATCTTCAGTTCACTCTGAAACCATATCGATACTCAATTTGCCAATTTTTGATCCATCATGAAAGCGTTGTACTAGAAATGAAATAGGCCGATGAAAGCGCAGACACCCTCTATAGGTGCATGATATTTACAAGTTGTGGAAACAGTTTTCGCAAGAGCAATACCTATTTGAAGCAGGAGGACCATTATGCTGACTTTCGAAAGAGTTTTGAATGCCTTTGAAGACATTCTCCAACAAGATCCACTGTATGAGGTCGTTTCCACCAGCCACGGCTATACGCTGCTGGCATGGGACGAACACAGGAACCAGTGGTACAGCGCAGAGCTTTTGGAAACGCCGGAAGCCATGTTGGATGCGCTACTGGGTGTTCATTCCAGTTATCTGGAATCTGAACTTCTGGGGGATGAGCGGGATGATCTGACGGAGCAGGAGGAAGAAGAAATTGAAGCTCGGTGTAGGCGGCTCCGAGGAAAATGCTTGTCAGAATATTAATTTCTAAAAAAGTACTAGACCCATAACTTATCCTCTCATGTTCTTTCATCTGACAATCAAAGTTACTATTCTGCAGTATTTTCAAAACGCAGAATTGTGCAATACTCAGAAGACAGAATCGTCTTAACAAACAGGAATCAGGCATTTCCGGAATGTTGGATATGCCTGGTTTCGAATTCTTATATTACAAAAGCATTGCCCGCAGTATACGGAATCATAGAAACCATTTATACATACCTTGTGACGATTATGGTTTTTATGTTTTAATTAAGAACGCAAAGAAACATTGACATCCATGTTTTCGTGCTGTATAATAATTCTTACATCCGTAAGAATTGGAGAGATGATATGAAAAACTTGCCGCAGATTTCGGATGCCGAGTTTGAAGTGATGGACATTATTTGGAAGTATGCCCCCATCAGCACCAACGAGATCACGGACCGTTTGGCTAAGACGAAGGATTGGAGTCCGAAAACAATCTACACAATGCTATCCCGCCTGGAAAAGAAGGGCGTGATCGTACACGAAAAGGAAAGCCGTGTTTTTGTCTATACGCCCTGCGTGAAGAAAGACGATTATCTGGCGGCGGAGAGTCGCACACTGGCAGACCGTTTCTTTGACGGAGCCATGAAACAGATGGTCGTCAGTTTCCTGGATCAGAAGGATTTGACCCCTGAAGACCTGGATGAATTGCAGAGTATCCTGGACAAAAAGCGCCGGCAATGAGGCAATTATGATGTTCTTAGAACAATTCTTGATAGGGAACCTGTGGAACGCTTGCCTCATTTGCGTAATGCTTGGCCTGAAATGGCTGCTTCGCAATCGGTTATCCCTACGTTTCCAGTATCACAGCTGGTTTGTCCTGCTTGGTTCTCTTTTTCTGTCATTACTCCCAAGTGGGATATGGCCTGCATTACGACCCGCGAAATCCGTTGGACAGCAGGCATTTGCGATTTCCAATGCTTCCAGCAATACTGCTGTAACTGCTGCGGGAACAGGATGGCTTCAGGATACAACGGAACTGATCGCCAGTCCTGGAAACAGCCATTTTGCTTTTGTCGTTTTGATAATTTGGTTGGCAGGTGTTCTGGTACTGACCGGTGTGTATTGGGGCGGAAACTGGCGGCTTCATACAGTCAAGCAATTTGCAACGGACCCATCCCATCAAATCCGCAAGCGGTTTGACGAGTGCCAACGCAGGCTGGGACTAAAACAAAATATCGAACTGCGTCAGTCCAGATTCATTACCGCTCCGGTCAACTTCGGGTGGCAGAAGCCATTCGTGGTTCTTCCCAAAGACGGCATCGACAGATTATCGAAATCCGAGTTGAATCATGTTCTGCTCCATGAGTTGACACACATCAAACATGGAGATATTATCATCAATTACCTGATCTGCGTTGTCCAGACGCTCTTTTGGTACAATCCGCTGGTATGGCTCGCCATTCGGCAAATGCGTCGGGATCGGGAAGCCTACTGTGATTGGGCTGTTATGAATGAGATGACCGGTGAAACAGAGCGAATTGCCTATGGTCAAACAATCTTGAACTTTGCCGCTGTCTCCAATACCCGCCTTCCTACGGCTAACGGATTCTGCCAGAGCAAAGATCAGCTGAAATACCGTCTGCAACAAGTGGTTGGTTTTCAGCGGGAGACGAAATGGAAGCGCCTTCTGGGCCGCTGCCTTGCGGGATTTCTTGCTGTGGCAGCAATCGGGCAAATTCCGGCATTGGCCTATTGTACAGAATACAGCGAAACCTATTACAATCCCTCTGGTGCATTGACTGTGGTTGAGTCCGACTGGGGAGAATTCTTCGGCACTTCAGACGGCTGTGCTGTTGTTTATGATCTTGGCGCAGACCTATACACGGTGTACAACAAATCGGAAGCAACCCGCCGTGTTCCGCCGTGTTCCACCTATAAGATTTATAGCGCCCTCAATGCATTGGAGCAGAGGATCATCGCCCCCGTAGCAAATACCCTTGTCTGGGATGGGACGGCGTACGCTTTTGAATCATGGAACCAAGATCAAACTCTGCGCTCCGCTATGCAGGAGTCTGTAAACTGGTATTTTAAGTTCTTGGATCAGTCAGCAGGAACAGCGCAGATGGAGGATTTCTTGACAGAGATCAGCTATGGTGACTGCAACTTTGGAGATGATTCGGATAGTTTTTGGAATGGCTCCGGTGTGAAGATTTCTGCTTTGGAGCAAGTAGAACTGCTGGTAAAGCTGTACCGCAATGATTTTGGTTTTGAGGATGGAAATATTACCGCTGTCAAGGATGCCATGTTGCTGTGTGAGGAAGGACTGTACGGGAAAACCGGCACAGGGCGACTGGATGGCGCGAATGTCGCAGGGTGGTTTATAGGTTTTGCAGAAACACATAGCGACACCTATTTCATTGCGGTTTATCAGAATAGCCAGGATGGTGCCGACGGCGCGTTGGCTTATGAAACAGCATCGAATATCCTTCAAACCATGAATATCATAGAGTAAGGCTGCTTTCGCGGCTTTACTTTATATATCTAATTCTTACAAATGTAAGGAGTGAAAATAAATGAAAAACCGTATTCGAGCCGTGCTTTGTATGATTTGCATGGTCATCGGAATGAATTTGCTGCTTGCGGGATGCTTCTATTATGCAGTGAACTGCAAGAAAACTTTACGGGATACATCTGTTTCCCCAGATGAGAGATATGAATTGACCCTTATAGAGATCGGGGAACCGGCGTGGCCCTTCGGGTCTGCATCCGGGCGGCTAATTCTGAATGAAGGTGCTACCAAAATATCACAGACAGATTTTGAGTTGCGCAATGATGGTTGTAGCATCAGCAGCAATGACTGGTCAGTCACTTGGAACGAGAATTATGTGGAAGTGATCTTATCAGGGGAGGAACAGTTTGACGAGCAAATCTTATTGTATTTTGATGGCTCAACGCCAGACTTTGGACAACGAAACCGAGCCGACTGTATCTCAGGCGGAAATCGATGCTCTGGATATTAGGGTTCTGGAGAACCGGGAAAATGAGATGGTTTTCACCATCTCTATCAATGACTATATCAGAAGCTATAACAGCTACTATAATAGCAGCTATTGCCGCAGCTACTTAACATCGGCATCTCAGTGGCAGTGTTACACCTACGATTCTGCAATTCATTCAGATCACGAAACAAAGAAATACTACTTTACAGAGGACGAGCGTGTATATTCACTGCCTACGATTACGGTATATGTGCCGACAAATGGGGACTACATACAAGAAATCACTGTCAATTTTGACGAGCACAGCTATTCAGAATCAGGGTTTGCGCATTATAAGGAAATGTGTTATTACACAATGAAAGTATTCTTTCCCAATTTGCCCGATGAGAGCATTCTTGACCTGTGCTCAGAGATTATTGCGATGGGTAATCAGAATGTGTTTTCCAGTGACGAATGGTACGACAAGGATGCTGTCCCCTTTGTGCTATTCCATAAGGATGGAATAGGCGTGTATCCCTACTTTGCTATCGGTGATTGGGAACATTTTTGTATCATCCCTGTTACAGAAGAAATCATTGCTGAGTTTGAAAAAAAAGGAGCCCAAATTCATGAAATATCTTAAAATTACTGTTGTTCTTTTTGCACTGATTATCGGACTATATGCTTGCGGGAGCAGAACTGAAAACCCGAAGCCAAGTTTTCAGTCAAAAGACACGATTGCCACCACAGAAGCGGATACTGCTCCGGCAACCACAAATGAAAGCCATAATAACGTTCCGATTGATGACCCTATATTTGACCGTCTTGAAGTCCGGTGTAAAGAAATCGAATCTTTGTACCATGCACTATATGAGTCTGCCGAGAAAACAGTGCCAGACAGTCCATGGGACGATTCCTGCTTGTCCCAAAGCAGTATCGATTCCATAGAGGACCTGCTTTATGATGCAGGATATGATGTAATGGATACAAACGAACCTTACCCGGAATATTTGACCACATCCGAAAGGTTTTATGTATTTTGGGATGCTGTACAGCAGAACAGAGATACCGAACAAGAGGTTATCACCATTTTGAAATCGGGGGGCTTATCATATAGACTATTCACATATGACAAATCCGGCGCTTTTGTTTACAGTATGACGTATTACCCGGATGAGATAAAAGAGCCATATTATGAATGTCATGAAATCAAGGATTGGACACTAACAGAGAAAGGTAATTTCTATTACAGGATCTATCCTGCAAATGATAAACACTATCCAGATTTTTGTCTGATTCGACTTGTTGCTCCGAATACGGAACTATTTGATCTTGCTTTTCGCTATATCTATCCTGTTGGCTACATTGCCACCAATATTTTCCTCATTGATTGGCAGGAAGGAAATTGGGGAAATCTAAGCTTTAACGATCAGTTTGAATATCTATACTTTGCGCATCATGGAAAGCAGTTCCTTGCCGATCATTATACCATTCTCGAAGACAAAAGCAGCTATGCCATCCCTGCCGAAGAATTTGAAAGAATTGTTTTACCATACTATAACATTGACATAGAAACCTTCCAAGCGCTGGCACGGTATGATGCTGAAGGTAACTACTATCCTTGGAGACCATTGAATACAAACGATTTTGTTTTAATATGGTACTACAATGTCGACCCGGAAGTTACAGCTTATGCCGTTAATCCTGACGGAACGATGACACTGACCGTTGAAATGCTCTCCACAGACCTAAAAATGGATTGCCTGTTTGCGCATGAAGTAACCATCCGACCGTTAGAAAATGGCAATTTTCAATATGTGGGGAACCGTGTAACTTATCAGACGGAATATGGCTTGCCCTATACCATTCCCCGGCTGATGTGGAATTGACCATCACAACTAATTACATATGAAGGAACAATAAATGAATAGAGATCAAGGAAATGCGAGATGGATTCTATGCCCCATCTGTGGCAACAAAACCCGAACAAAAGTTTTCGAAGATACTATAGTTCACAACTTCCCACTGTACTGCCCCAAATGCAAAACAGAAGTCCGGGTCGATATTTCACAACTGAAAATGACAGTAATCAAATGAGCCAGACGTAGAACGCAGAGCCTGCTTTCCTGTGAAATCACATCACAGGGTAAGCAGGCTCTTTTCATTCAGACTATAATTGGTTTCCATTTTGGTAAAGACAAATCGGAGAGTGAAACTATCTATCCGATTTTTCACCCAAAGAAATGGCACCATCAATAGCACTGTCAATTATCGTTAAGTATTCCTCTGGGCACAGCTTCAGCTTATGGCTGACACGCCGCCGCAATTCACTTTCGCTACGGAAAATTGCCGAATTAAAGTACCGATCCGAAGGAAGGCCGCAGATACTGATGAGCTGAATCACAACAGGAACACTGGGAATCGTCCCTTTGTTTTCAATATTTGCGAGATAGCGGGAATCAATATTGACCATCTCCGCCAGGGTTCTTCTCGCCCAACGCTTTGCTTTTCTCGCTGCTTTTACATCTGCCCCAAAGGTTTCAAATCCAGGACAATCTTCTATTTTCGCCATATTGCATCACCCACTTACATTGTATATTTCATATTTTGCTAGTGGAATGTTGCTATATGCACTACAACTACATTTTATAGTTCCTATTCTGCCCAGCGGCAGAAAAGAAAAAAAGCCGCTGCTGGGCAGTCACTTTTCATGTCTAAAAATCCCCCTCGGCGGCTTTGATTTTCAGAGCCGCCATTTTCTTTTGCGATTCATCAGGTTTGGCGGCTCATAGGAGGAAGCCGTTTTGATAATACCTCGCTGCCGTAGTCCGATAGGAGCATCCCTGTCAAAAAAAGCCTGTCCCCTGAACAGGACAACTGCGGCAGTGAGTATGTACTATACTGTGTCGTAATTAAGCAGAATACACCCTATTGCGCCCAACTGGTATTTTATCGGCTGGGCGCTCTCCGCCGCCCCCGTTCAGATTCCCAACAAAAATCTGAACGGAGGAATATAAAAATGTTTGATAGCAAGAGCGACTACGCTTTGAACAAGAAAGATCAAGACAGCATCGTGTATAGCGGTAGTGATGGCCATGTAACCCGTATCACCAGAGCAGACTTTTCTTCTGAGGAAGAGTTCCTGTTCTGGAAGTCTTGGTCAGACGCCGATTACAAAGAAACCGACTATGCCGATTCCTACTTTCACCGGCACACAGTGGGACTTGACACCATCGGGGACAACGCTGGTAACATCCCTTCTCCCGAGAAAACGCTGCTATACAAAACAGAGCGTGAAGAACAGGTTCAGGAAGCCATGGAGTTGGTTCAGAGGATTTCAGAATCCCTCACAGAGGTACAGTTCCGAAGATTATGGCTCCATCATGTTCAGCTTGAGAATGTACGCTCCATCGCAAAAGCCGAAGGTGTTGCCCATCCAAGCATCGTGGCAAGCATTACATCTGCTCAAAGAAAAATTATGAGAATCGTGCAGAAACACGCTACCAAAACGGAATAGAAAATGACGATAGGTGAAGGGAGTTTTCACTGACCTTCCTGAACCTTGAAAACTGAACAGACAATGATACAAGCACAAACACCTATGCGGATGTGTGGGAGCTGCGCCGCCATGACAGATGCCTTTCAAGAAGCCATCCGAGCGATCTACGCAGCCTCCAAGCCCAGAACGGCACTATGGGAGTATTGCACCCCACAGGTGATAACGAAACTTGCTCACGCTCTCCCAAGGACTAGGGGGAAGCCCTTCGATATGCGCCAGCTTCGGCAGCGATATCGCAGAGTTATGACAGCCTCGCCAAAGGCGGCTTGTATCATTCCTACCACCAGGGCTGCGTGGCAAAAATGGTGGGCACGACTTCAAGGTACTGCGTAAACACAGAGCCGGAATCACTATGTTAATAAGTGAACAAACCAGCGGCTTCGCTGTTTCAAAGTCAGATACCATGCGCTGGAGGAGTTTTCTTCCAGCGCATTCATGTGACTTTGATGATCTATATCCATCACACCGGAGGTAATATTATGTGCAAAATCCGAAGTATCAAACAAGCAGCTGACTACTTCAAGCAGCTTGATCCCGAAACCCAAATCACCGAATATACCCTTCGCAAACTGATTGCAGATGGCACTATTCCATCCATCAAGACCGGAAACAAGCACCTTGTAAATCTTGATCAGGTTCTGTCCCTGTTTGAGCCTGCTTGCGTTTCCACCGCAGAGTAGCTAAATTCTCCATTTTTTGGGATAATTGAATCTTTTGCAGCAAAAAAGTTCGGTTCTTGACAAAGTGGTGCAATTTCATTTTTCTCGGTATAGTAATTGCACAAGCTAAAAGAAACGGAGGAGCCAACACAATGGCAACAATCAGAGAACGCAATGGTACATACCAAATCACCGTGTATTCCGGCTTCGACCTGAATGGACGCCGCAAGAGAGAAACCACCACCTTCACACCCCCAAAAGAACTCTCCCCGAAGAAAAAGGAAAAGGTTGTCCAGGCATTTGCCATCGAGTTTGAGAACCGCGTAAAAAACGGTTTGGTTCTTGCGGGAGAAAAAACTACCCTTCGTGAGTTTGTTGACAGATGGAGAAAGGAATACGCCTCTCAGAATCTGGAGCCGGGTACACTGGAAAAGTACAACGCCGAAATCGACGATAAGATTCTTCCTATGCTTGGGCATATGATCTTGACGGAAATCAAGCCCCACAATGTAAACGGCTTCTATGTTTCCATGACAAAAAGCGGTGTCCGGCGGGATGGAAAGCCGGGAGGCTACAGCAAGGGAACCATCACAAAAACTGCGAATGTCCTCTCCTCCATTCTCAAAACTGCTGTGGACTGGGAAGTCATAAACCGGAATCCCTGCGATAAGGTTCGGACGCATGGCGAGGATGTCGCTGATAAAATCAAATTCTTCACGCCGGCACAAGTCAGCTGCTTCCTGGAATACATCGAGAAACCCTACGAAATCCATACACGAGGGCACAGCCGGGTGGATGATACCAGAACAGCTCAGAGTTCTTTTTAATCTGGCGGTCTTCTACGGGCTGCGGAAAGGAGAAATGCTGGCGCTGCAATGGTCTGATATTGACTTTGAGAACAGCACCGTCAGCGTCACCAAAGCCGCAGCAGTAGTGGACGGCAAGCAGGTCTGCAAAGCACCGAAAACGAAAAACTCCCGCCGAGAGGTCAGCATCCCCAGATTCCTGACAGACCGGCTCCACAGCATGATGGTCGAGCAGACCAAAACAAAGGAATCGCTGGGTGCCTACTGGAAAGGCAATAACTGGCTCTTTACCCAGTCTGATGGCTCCATGATGAGCTACTCCACACCCTACGCCACCTTCCAGGATGCCATAGATCGCTACAATGCAAACAAGGAGCCATCCGATCAGCTTCCGCACATTCCGTTCCACGGACTGCGTCATACCTCAGCTACCCTGCTGATCGCTGCGCATCAGGATGTCCGTACCGTGTCCAACCGTTTGGGTCATGCACAGGCTTCCACGACCATGAACATCTACGCCCACGCCCTCAAAGAGAATGATCGCACAGCATCCAACGCCCTTGAAAATATGCTCTGCAAAACCGGAGCATAATGACTCAGGTATAAAACAAAGCAGGTCGGATTTCATGTCCTACCTGCTTTGTTTTATGGTTGAGGCACTGAAACCGGCTTTCCATCATAGAAAATAACGCCAAATCATGGTGCGCGCAGCAACTTTTGGTATCTTCTGAAAAGTTGTGGTTTCATCCAAAATCGTCATGTTATCATTGAATTAAAAGCAGTCCAAAAAGTTCAGTATTCTCCGTGTTTGCGGAATAATCAATTTTCCCCGTCTCGTTGCGTCTATTTTTCACCAAAAATAAATGACCTCAAAAAAGTTCGGAAAATCCGCTTTTTCAAAATCCCTTTTTTTCAAAAATTTGAATCCTTCAAAAAAATAACGCCAAATTAACGCCAAGCCAATTTGGGGGCCTTTCAAACCGCCCTAAAAAGTTAGAAAAACCGCCGTTTTCGTGGTGAAAACGGCAGTTTTTGTGGAGCTAGTGACCTGACTCGAACAGGCGACCTTCTCATTACGAGTGAGATGCACTACCGACTGTGCTACACTAGCATTTCTTTAGCCAACTCATTATATCCGGAATTGGCGGAAATGTCAACTGCTTTTTCAGACAAACCACCGATTTCCGCGGCGTAGGTGGGGAACGGCGCTGACAAATCGCCCCGTATTATGCGACACGACATTGCTTTCCGGCAAGAAGGGTGTTATAATGACGCCGTTATGAGGTGAGCGTATGAAAAAACTTCTCAAATATCTGAAGGGCTATGAAAAAGAATGTGTCCTTGGGCCGCTGTTCAAGCTGCTGGAGGCCACGTTTGAGCTGCTGGTGCCGCTGGTTGTGGCCAGTATCGTGGATAAGGGCATCGGCAGCGGCGACCGGGGCTACATTGTGAAAATGTGCGCCGTCATGATCGGACTGGGCGTCGTGGGGCTTGCCAGCTCGGTGACGGCGCAGTACTTTTCCGCTGTGGCGGCGGTGGGCTTTTCCACACGGCTGCGGCATACGGTGCTGGAGCATATTCTGAACTTAAGCTACAGCCAGGTCGATAAGCTGGGCGCATCCACCATGATCACCCGGATGACCTCCGACATCAATCAGGTGCAGAACGGCGTGAACCTGACGCTGCGGCTGCTGCTGCGCTCGCCATTCGTGGTGTTCGGCGCCATGGTCATGGCTTTTACCATCGATTTTCAGGCGGCGCTGGTGTTCGCCGGGGTCATTCCGGTGCTGTGCATCATCGTTTTCGGCATTATGCTGATCACCATGCCCATGTACAGGCGGGTGCAGGCGTCCCTTGATAGCGTGACCTCCGCGTCCCGGCAGAATCTGACGGGCGTTCGGGTGCTGCGGGCTTTCTGCAAGGAGGACGCGGAGGTTACGTCCTTTGAGGAAAAAACGGAGGACATAACCCGCAAGCAGCTGTCCGCAGGACGGATTTCCGCCCTGATGAACCCTGTGACCTACGTGGTCATCAATCTGGCAGTGGTGCTGCTGGTACATGTGGGTGCGCTGAAGGTGGAAAGCGGCGTGCTGACACAGGGACTGGTCATCGCACTTTACAATTATATGTCCCAGATTCTGGTGGAGCTGATCAAGATGGCCAACCTGATCATCACCATCACCAAGGCCGTCGCCTGCGGGAACCGGGTGGCGTCTGTGCTGGATTTGGAGCCCGGCCAGGAAAACGGCACCCGCACGGCTGCGGATCTGAAGGGACAGGTGGAGTTTCAGGATGTGACCGCCCGATATGACGGCGCGGGAAATCCCTCTCTGGAGCACATTACCTTCACCGCCCGGCCGGGGCAGACCATCGGCATCATCGGCGGCACCGGTTCCGGCAAGACGACGCTGGTGAATCTGATTCCGAGGCTCTATGACGCAGCCGGAGGAAAGGTGCTGCTGGACGGCGTGGAGACGGCGGCGTATGACCTGACGTCCCTGCGGCAGGCCATTGGCGTTGTTCCCCAGAAAGCGGTGCTGTTCAAGGGCACCATCCGGCAGAATCTGCTCTGGGGCAACGCCAGCGCCACGGATGACGAGCTGTGGGAAGCGCTGACCGTTGCACAGGCGAAAGAAGTGGTCGAGGGCAAGGAAAACGGACTGGACGCACCCGTGGAACAGGGGGGCGTCAACTTCTCCGGCGGTCAGCGCCAGCGTCTCACCATTGCCCGTGCTCTGGTGCGCAAGCCCCGCATCCTGATTCTGGACGACAGCGCGTCCGCGCTGGACTATGCCACCGACGCGGGTCTTCGTATGGCCATCCGCAGAATGGATGATCCGCCCACGACCTTCATCGTCTCCCAGAGAGCGGCGTCCGTGCGGTATGCGGATGAAATTCTGGTGCTGGACGACGGCATTCTGGCGGGGAAGGGCACTCACGACGCGCTTCTGGAATCCTGCCCGGTTTATCAGGAGATATACTATTCCCAGTTCCCCAAGGAGGCGGTGCAAAATGGCTAATCAGATGGCGATCCTGCGGAAGGTACTGCGCCGCATCCGGCGCTATTGGGTGGGGTTGGCCGCGTCGCTGCTGCTGGCGACGCTGTACGTGGTCATGAGTTTATATATCCCCATTCTGGTGGGAAATGCCATTGACTGCATTATCGATGCCGGACGGGTGGATTTTACCGCCATGTGGGGCTATCTGCGCAACGTGGCGATTTGCGCCGCCGTGGCGGCGCTGGCGCAGTGGCTCATGAACCAGATCAACAACCACATGACCTACGGCGTTACCCGGGACATCCGGAACGAAGCCTTCCGGCATATTCAGGTGCTGCCCCTTTCCTATCTTGATAAACAGCCTCAGGGCGATGTGGTCAGCCGGGTGACGGCTGACGTGGACACCTTCGCCGACGGACTGCTCATGGGTTTTACCCAGCTGTTTACCGGCGTGATGACCATTCTGGGAACGCTTGTTTTCATGGTCCGCATTCACTGGGGCATTGCGCTGGTGGTGGTGTGTATCACGCCCCTGTCGCTGCTGGTGGCGAATTTCATTGCCACCCGGACGTATTCCATGTTCAAGCTCCAGTCCGTTACCCGGGGCGAGCAGACCGGCCTGATCGACGAGACCATCGGCAATATCAAGGTGGTGCAGGCCTTCGGCCATGAGAAGGCGTCCATGGAGCAGTTCGACGAGATCAACGGACGGCTGCAAAAGGCGTCTCTGCGGGCAATCTTCTTCTCGTCTCTGGTGAATCCCAGTACCCGGTTCGTCAACTCCGTGGTGTATGCAGGCGTGGGCTTAAGCGGCGCGCTGATTGCCATTTCCGGCGGCATCACCGTGGGCAACCTCACCAGCTTCCTGAACTACGCCAACCAGTACACCAAGCCCTTCAACGAGATCTCCGGCGTGGTAACAGAATTGCAGAATGCTTTTGTCTGTGCCGGACGTATCTTCGAACTGATCGACGAGGAGCCTCAGGTGCCCGATGCTGCGGATGCAAGAGTATTAGAAGAGGCTCAGGGCAACGTAGATCTGAAGGATGTATATTTCCAGTATGTACCGGAGAAGAAGCTGATCCAGAACTTTAACCTGCAGGTAAAACCGGGTCAGAGAGTTGCTATCGTAGGCCCTACCGGATGCGGTAAGACCACCGTCATCAATCTGCTGATGCGTTTCTACGATGTGAACTCCGGCTCCATTAAAGTGGACGGCACAGATATCCGGGATATCACCAGAGGAAGTCTCCGTACCAATTACGGTATGGTGCTGCAGGAGACCTGGTTACGTTCCGGCACTATCCGTGACAACATCTGCATGGGTAAACCGGACGCTACCGAGGAAGAGATCATCGCAGCAGCCAAGGCATCCCATGCCCATAGCTTTATCAAGCGACTGCCCCAAGGGTATGACACCGTGATCACCGAAGACGGCGGCAGCCTGTCCCAGGGACAGAAACAGCTTCTGTGTATCACCAGAGTCATGCTGTGCCTGCCTCCCATGCTGATCCTCGATGAGGCAACCTCCTCCATCGATACCCGTACCGAGATCAAGATCCAGAACGCATTCGCCACCATGATGGAAGGCCGCACCAGCTTCATCGTAGCCCACAGACTTTCCACCATCCAGAGCGCTGATGTCATCCTGGTAATGAAAGACGGAAACATCATCGAACAGGGCAACCATGAAACCCTGCTGGCAAAGGGCGGTTTCTACGCGAATCTGTATAATAGCCAGTTTGCCGTGTAACGAGACATGCAAAGGCAAGGAAACTACCACTCAATGGGGAGCTTGCTCACCAGGGAGTGGTAGTTTTTTTGACTTTATACGGCGACAGCCGTCATCCGCCGAAAGCCCGTCAGGGCTTTTGGCGGATGCTGGCATGGCTCGTTACACTTTACCCGGCAGCGGCACGCCCTTTGCCCTGTTCTTTTCCGAAAAGACAGAAAATATGTCGAAAAATATCAAAAATTGTAAAAATATACCAGCGCAATAAAAATATTGAAAATAAATTAAAATATTTCGAGAAATGTGTTGACAAATATACATCCCTGTAGTATATTAAACTTAACAAAAGAGAAACGGAACAACCCAACAAAGAAGGTTGGGAGAGAAGTACAAAAGAATCTATAGAAAGAGAGGTATAGTCCACCTAACAAGTAAAGTCTTACCACAGTCTTCCATGATGTACAACTGAATAGAACTACCAAAGAGAACCAATTTACATAGAGAACATCAAGTACACAGAAGAAAAAGTAATGAACAACAGAAGATAAGAATTATCTCACATTACAGTACATACGTACAAAAGAAAAGTGGAAAGAGAACAAAAGACAAAATGGAAGATCAAATTTAAGAAAGAGAGGGCAAGCCATTGGAGCCTGTAGTCTGAGAGGGCGTACTGATTGAAAGAATGATCGGTACGCTCTCTTAATGTTGTATAACTATTCAGAGCCAAGTAAAAAATCAAGATGGTCGTCAAATGCTTGCATTTGTAAGTCCATATTGGATTTTTTATTTTGCGAATGAGGTTCTGAATAGTTGTACAATTTTCCAGTGGAAAAACCTACCGATATCATGTACAATAGAAGAATAGTACAGATAGAGGAGTTATGAAAATGGACACAAACGAACAGAATCAGCAGGACAAAAGAGAACTCAGACATAAGAGAAGACAGAGAAATCAGATCATTGCATATACGGTCGTAGGTATTATGATCCTGTTGCTGGCGGTGGGAATTGCTTTTGCTGTAAGTAAGATTACCAGCATGAGTCGTAATCAGGAAGAACAGCAGAACAAGGTGGATGAGATCCTTTCGGATGAGGAGACAATCCAGGCGCCGACGGAAAGCCAGGAGACAGTGGTGGAACTCACGGATGAGCAGAAGCTGGATACCATTATCAATGAGGCAATCATCCAGAACATGCCTCTGGAAGATAAGGTAGCCGGATTATTCATTACGACGCCGGAATCGATCACCGGTGTGTCTGCGGCAGTACAGGCGGGAGACGGTACCAAGGATGCGTTATCCCAATACCCGGTAGGTGGAATCGTATACGCTGCGAAAAACATCCAGTCTGCAGATCAGCTGAAGCAGATGATCGATAATACCAAATTATATACCAGCTATCCCCTGTTTATTGCCATTGACGGAGAGGGAAGCGATACAGATGCGGTAGCTGCGGCAGGCCTTGGCACTAAAGTGGACACACCCCAGAGCATCGGGGCTACCGGAGATACCAACAATGCGTACCTAGCGGGAACCACGGTGGGAACTTATCTGGCAGAGCTGGGCTTTAATCTTGATTTCGCACCTTCTGCAGATCTCAGTGTAGTGGATGGAAATGCGGCAGGCAGCAGTTCTTACGGATCGGAAGCGGACAATGTGGCATCCTTTGTAGGATATATGCAGGCAGGATTACAGGAGCAGAAGGTGACCGCATGTATCGGACAGTTCCCTGGTATCGGCAGCAGTACCCAGAGCACGAAGGACGGCATGGCATCTACAGACAGAAGTGCGGAAGATTTCAGAGCCAATGAATTTGTGGTTTTCCAGACTTGTATCGACAATGGCATGACCAAAATGATCCGCATCAGTAATATGGCGTCATCTTCCCTGACCGGAGACAATACCCCCTGCACGTTCTCCAGCGCGGTGGTAACGGATATTTTAAGAAATGAACTGAATTTCCGCGGTGTGATCGTGTCCGGAGCCATGAATGAGGCTGCAATCTCCAATTACTATGGAGCAGATGAAGCTGCGGTACTGGCACTTCGCGCAGGCTGTGATATGATCTATGCACCGGAGAATTTTGAGACGGCATACAACGGAGTATTGGAGGCTGTACAGAACGGCACCATTTCCGAGGAACGCATCAATGATTCCCTGCGGAGAATCTACCGTATCAAATATGCGGATAAACTGGAACAGTAAAGAAGATAGAAGACGATTGCATGTGAGTGCAGTCGCCTTTTTTCTTGTAAAAAATGGCCGTTCATGTTATCTTAGCAATAAGAGCAATATTTCTCTTACAAATTCTCATATCGTTGACTAGCGATCTATAGTCGTTTTCCCAGAGACGTGAATGGAAGAAAGAAACATGAAGTTAAAATGAAGGTGGTGAAAAGAGTGAAGTGTATAGCATAACATATTAAGGACAGACATCCAGAGGCATATAATAAAGTATTGAAAAATATACAGGAGGCAATAAGTACCCCGGATTATATTATTAGGGATAAGCATGCATATACGGGACTGATTATTAAAAGAATACAAACGGAAGAAGGATTTTTACAGATTGTATTAAGATTATGTACTTCGGGGGATGAACA
>OKTO01000323.1_pt1 | contig 19024 bp, 9 predicted proteins | sample 1606101 | NCBI WGS metagenome assembly OKTO01 (sample SAMEA3879513, study PRJEB24766) | human gut metagenome | biome: human-associated habitat; feature: feces | place: USA | collected 1985/1987
TAGTTGGTCTCACGGTTGATCTTCAGGGGGATGTTGTGCGCCTCGGCGTAGTCGATCTCCTCGTCACGGCTCTCGATGTCCCACTCACGCCACGGAGCGATGATGGCCATATCCGGGCACAGTGCCTTGAGGGTCAGCTCAAAACGCACCTGATCGTTGCCCTTGCCGGTGCAGCCGTGGCAGATGGCATCTGCACCCTCCTTGATGGCGATGTCTGCCAGTGCCTTGGCGATGCACGGACGTGCAAAGCTGGTGCCCAGCAGGTAGTCCTCGTACTTTGCGCCGAACTTCAGGGTGGGGAAGATGTAGTTCTCCACAAAGTCCTTCTTCAGGTCCAGCACATACAGCTTGGATGCGCCGGTAGCCTTGGCCTTTTCTTCCAGACCGTCCAGCTCGGTGCCCTGACCCACGTCACCGGAAACAGCAACGACCTCGCAGTTGTTGTAGTTTTCCTTCAGCCAGGGAATGATGATGGAGGTATCCAGACCGCCGGAGTAAGCCAGCACAACTTTTTTGATGTTTTCCTTTTTCATGATAAACGCGCTCCTTTTAATAAAAATACACTTTTGTTCTCTGATGCGTACTTTCCCTTCGCATCCTCTGTCTTTCGTTTGCGGTTGATGCTTTTATTATACGCAGCGCGGGTTTTCCGTCAATGCTAAAAACTGCCAAACATAGCGCCCGTTTCGCTTTTCTTTTGGTTCAACATGTATCTTTATGCAAAAGTTTTTAAATATATGCGTATTTTATGCAATTTGAGTGTATTTTTTCATGAGGTTTTTGGGGACTCCACCAGTCAAAGCACCCCCCTCGGGGGAGCTGTCGAGCGTATGCGAGACTGAGAGGGTTCGTCCCCCTACAAACAAAACCACCGGAGCATCCGCAGACGCTCCGGTGGTTTAACTATAACTATTTAGTTCAGCTTCAAGTCGCCCTCTTTGATCCAGCCCAGCTTGCGCTCCACCTCGCAGAACACCACGCTGAGCACGGCGGGCAGCACAAAGCACAGCAGCACCATAGCAGCCCAGTCCATGGGGGTGATAGCGGCCTTGGTACCGGCGGCAATGTCGCTGACCCAGCCGGTGTAAACGCCGATCTGACCCACCAGACCGCAGGTGCCCATGCCGGAGGACACCGCCGCGCCGTTCATCTCAAAGTGGAACAGACAGGTAGCCAGCGGGCCGGTGATGGCACTGGCCAGCGTGGGGGCGATCCAGATGCGGGGGTTCTTGATGATGTTGCCCATCTGCAGCATACTGGTGCCCAGACCCTGACTGACAAGGCCGCCTACGCCGTTCTCCTTGTAGCTCATCACGGCAAAGCCCACCATCTGGGCGCAGCAGCCTGCCACGGCAGCGCCGCCTGCAAGGCCGGTCAGACCCAGTGCGGCGCAGATGGCAGCGGAGGAGATGGGCAGGGTCAGCGCCACGCCCACGATGACCGACACCAGAATGCCCATGACCAGCGGAGCCTGCTCGGTGGCCCACATGATCAGGGTGCCCACCTGACTTGCGGCTGCACCGATGGGTGCGGCGATGAGCATGGACAGCCCGACGCCCGCAAAGATGGTCACCAGCGGGGTGACAAGGATATCCACCTTGGTCTCCTTGCTCACGGCCTTGCCCAGCTCTGCCGCCACAATGGCGATGATGAGCACAGCCAGCGGGCCGCCTGCGCCGCCCAGCGCATTGGCCGAGTAGCCCACGGTGATCAGGCTGAACAGCACCAGCGGCGGGCAGTGCAGTGCCCAGCCGATGGCGCAGGCCATGGCCGGGCCGCTCATGGCCGTAGCGTAGCCGCCCAGATCCACCAGCAGGGCAAGACCGGTCTGCTGACCCACCGTCTTGATGATGGTGCCGATGAGCAGGCTGGCGAACAGGCCCTGTGCCATTGCGCCCAGCGCGTCAATGAGGTAACGCTGCGGAGAGATGACGATATCCTTCCGCGCCAAAAATTCTTTCAGCTTCGACATAAAACTTGCCTTTCTATCCAAAACAGATCGTTAAAGTTACGAACGTATGCCCTGTATCATACCATACACCTGTCAAGACAGCAAGGGGTTGCTGGAAAAAATGTGAAATTTCGGCTTTGTGCAATGTTCTGCCCTGCCGGAACGTATTCCATTTGGAACATTTTCCGACACACTGCCCCGGTGGAGAATTTGTGTAGAAGCCCGCTGTGCCGTTGACTGCTCCCCGCGTGCGGGTGTATACTAGAGGAAGCGTAAAGTTATCATCCGCCGTCCTTTTTATCCTGAATCCATGGGCGGCGTGGAATAAAAGCAGGCCCGCCCCGGGCAAGGGGGCAAAGACCCGGGCAGCGCTACGCTGCACCACCGGGAGATTCGGAGGCAGAGACGACAGATGAAAAAACGATTTGACCGATCCGGCACAGCCCGCCGCAAGGCGGTGACAGCCGTTGCAGCGCTGACCATGGCGCTGGTTCTGGCTGTGGGCGGCGCAGGGGCAGCGACCCTGCTGTCTGCACAGCCGGAGACTTTGACCGTGGGCGCAGTCGTGCCCCACATCACCGCCGGGACGCCGCAGGCAAGCAGCCCGGCAGCGGCTGACCCTGCTCCAGCAGCGGAGAGCATAGTGACCGCCGCCCCGGAACAGGCAGCGGAAAGCACCGCGCAGCAGGCTGAGCCCGCCCCGGCGCAAACGGAAAAAACGGAAACCGCCGAAATTGCACCGGCTGCACCGGAAGAAGCTGCCGCAGCACCGGAAACGCCGGAAACGCCGGCACAGCCCGCTGAGGATACCGCGCTGGAGGAGGAGAACTCCCCTGCCATGCTGCTGGAGGAGACCCCGGAGCTGGCCGCGCAGGACCCGCAGGCGCCCGCAGCAGACGACACCGCCCAGAACGACACCACCAGCCAGCACACCCCGGAGGACAGCGTACTGCTGACCCCGGAGCAGATCCAGCAGGCGCTGGATTCCGGCGCGCTGGAAGATGCCGAGGCGCAGTGCATCGACCTGACCGATGAAAACGGCTTTTTCCGGTGGCTGTTCAACTGGCTGTTCGGCAGCAAGGATAAGGAAGAGGAACCGGCTCCGGCCTACTCCGGCTGGCGCACCGAGAACGGCAAGACCTACTACTATGCGCAGGACACCAACAAAAAAGTCACCGGCCTGCGCTCCATTGACGGCAAGCTGTATTATTTCGATGCCAACGGCGTTAAACAGGACAACGTGACCTTTGGCATCGACGTGTCCAAGTATCAGTCCGGGCTGGACTGGAACAAGATCAAAAAGTCCGGCGTGAGCTTCGTCATCATCCGCATCGGCTACCGGGGCTACGGCGCTGCGGGAAACCTGGTCAAGGACCCCATGTTCGAGGAGCACTTCACCAACGCCCGCAATGCGGGGCTGAAGGTGGGCGTGTATTTCTTTACGCAGGCCGTGAACGAGGCCGAGGCGCAGGAGGAGGCCGAGGGCTGCAACTGGGCTTTGAATGGCCGGATGCTGGACTACCCCATCTTCTATGACACCGAGGCCTCCACCGCCCCGCGCGGCACCGGCCGCGCCGACGGTCTGGGTGTTGAGGACCGCACCAAATGCGCCATCGCCTTCTGCGAGCGGGTGAAGGAGCTGGGCTACAAGCCCGGCGTGTACGCCTCCACCACATGGTACCGCAAGCGGGTGGATTACAACACCCTGCGCAGCCGCTACACCATCTGGAACGCCCACTACGGCGTCTCTGCCAGCCCCATCGGCTGCGATATGTGGCAGGGCACCAGAACAGCCCACATCAACGGCTACAGCGGCGAGCTGGACGCCAATATCAGCTATATCGGGTAAAAGAGACTAAACACCCCCGGTCAGGGCTTGCGCCGCTGACCGGGGGTGTTTTTATCATACTCCCCTGTTTTTGTGCATAAGCTGGTGGCAGAGTATGCAAGCGCAAATGGCGGGGAGGCATGGGGATATGTTTGTGGTCACACTGAGCAAGACGAGCCTGAAAAAACTGGGAGCAGGGGCGGCGTGCTGCGCGCTGGTGGTGTTCAGCGCCATGCTGGGGCGGTTCATCAGTACCCGGACGGTGGCGGTGGCTGCCCCGGTGAACCGTATCGAGAGCGCACAGGACATCCAGACATGGTTCACCGGCTACGGGCTGGAGGTGGACGGCGCGTCCATCACGGCGGATAAGGTCAAGATCCCCCGCAGGTGGGACGACAGCTTTTCTGCCTTCAACGGGGTGGTGCAGCAGAGCGGCATGGATCTTGCCCGCTACAAGGGCAAAACGGTGGAAAAATGGTCGGCGCTGCTCCCGGCGGCAAGCAACGGCGAGACCAGCCGCTACGGGGTGCTGCTGGTGTATAAAAAGAAGGCCGTGGGCGCGTATCTGCTGGAAAAACCTTCCGGCACGGTGCTGGGGCTGCAGGACGCTCAGAACGAACTGGCAAAGCAGACTTCCGGCGAGGATTACAGCGGCGACTGGGGCGAGCGGCACGACGAGCAGCTGACCGACAGCACCGCGCAGCAGACCTCCGGCGAACCGGAGGCAGAACCCGAAGCCGCCCCGCAGGCAGCCCCCTACACCGAGCTGCCGCTGGACGCAGAAGGGTATCCCGTGGAATAGGGACGGCATTGCTAAAAAAAACGACCTTTTTTAAGCTCTTGTCCGGCAGTTGCACAAACTGCCTAGTTTTTACAAACGATTCGACAAAAATTAGACAAAACACGGATTTTTGTAGCATCCGTATGTTCAAATATAACAAAAAATTCTTGTAAAAATCGGCAATATGAAACGGTGCAAAAAAAACGGTACGGGTTTATAATAATAGTATACCGATTCCCGTTGGCAAAGCCATGTTCCGGGGCTGAATGTGCAGCCCGGGCAGAGGGATCAAGTAGTAAGGAGAAAATGATTATGAAGGAATTCCAGTATACCGTCAAGGATGCCTGCGGCATCCATGCCCGTCCCGCCGGCCTGCTGGTCAAGACCGTGAAGGGCTTTGCAAGCACCGCCACCCTCGAGAAGGACGGCAAGAGCTGCGATATGCGCAAGCTGATGGCTCTGATGGGCATGGGCGTCAAGCAGGGCGAGACCGTGACCATCAAGGTCGAAGGCGATGATGAAGAAGCAGCCGCAGAGGCAATCCAGAAGTTCCTGAGCGAGAACGTCTGAGCCGCGACTTGAATGCCGAGCCCTCGCGGGGAAACTGCGGGGGCTTTTTTGACAAAACGCCGGGCGCTGCACGCCCGGCTGTAAGTGGAAGGAGAACGTGCTATGCAGGTAGGCACCGGCAAAAGCGTACTCAATGGCATCGCCATTGGCAAGCTGAAGATCTACAAGAAAAAAGATACCGCGATTTCCACCGCCCCTGTGGCAGATACTGCCGCAGAGCTGGAGCGTTTTGAAGCTGCCCGCCAGAAGGCCATTGAGCAGCAGACCGCCCTGTATGAAAAGGCACTGGCAGAAGCCGGCGAGGACATCGCCGAGGTGTTCAACATCCACGCCATGATGCTGGATGATGACGACTTTGTGGACGCCATCAAGGAGATCATCAACGGGCAGAAGATGTGCGCCGAGTATGCCGTCAAGACCGCCGGCAACAATCAGGCTGCGGTGTTCTCTGCCATGGACGACCCGTATCTGCAGGCCCGCAGCGCCGATGTGCTGGACATTGCGCAGGCCATGCTGGACATTTTGCAGGGGGTGGACAACGCTTCCCTGCAGGGCACCGAGCCCAGCATTCTGGTAGCCGAGGATCTGGCTCCCTCCGAGACCGTGCGCATGGATAAAAGCCTGCTGCTGGGCTTCATCACCCGCGAGGGCAGCTCCAACAGCCACACCGCCATTCTGGCACGCAGCATGAACATCCCCGCCCTGATCCAGTGCAAGGACATTCAGGACGACTGGGACGGCAAGATGGCTGTGGTGGACGGCTACAACGCCTGTGTGTATGTGGACCCCACCCCCGATCTGCTCAAGAGCCTGAAAAAGCGCCAGCAGGAAGACCAGAAAAAGCAGGCCCTGCTGCAGGAGCTGAAGGGCAAGCCCAACACCACGCTGGACGGCAAGACCATCAACGTGTTTGCCAACATCGGCGGCATGGGCGATGTGGGCGCTGTGCAGCAGAACGACGCCGGCGGCGTGGGTCTGTTCCGCACCGAGTTCGTCTACCTGAACTGCAAGGACTTCCCCACCGAGGACTACCAGTTCGAGGCTTACAAGCAGGTGGTGGAAAGCCTTGCACCCCGCAAGGTGGTCGTGCGCACCTGTGATATCGGCGCGGACAAGACCGTGGATTACATGAAGCTGGACCACGAGGATAACCCCGCGCTGGGCTACCGTGCCATCCGCATCTGCCTGACCCGCAAGGACTTCTTCAAGACCCAGCTGCGCGCGCTGCTGCGTGCTTCCGCCTACGGCAACATGAGCATCATGTTCCCCATGATCACCAGCCTGCGGGAGCTGCAGGACGCCAAGGCTGTTCTGGAAGAGTGCCGCGCCGAGCTGACCGCCGAGGGCGTCAAGATGGGGCAGAACATTGAAGTGGGCACCATGATCGAGACCCCCGCCGCCGTGTTCATCGCGGACGAGCTGGCCGAGGAGGGCTATCCGGTCTTTGTTGGCCCGTCGCTCGGCGGCAAGAGCAAGGTCGAGCTGCGGAACAAGAGCTTTACGACAGCGGGCGTTCTGTACCGCGCAGGACTGACGGTCAGCATCATCACCGACGCACCGGTCATTCCGCTGCAGCATCTGCCGCTGGCGGCTGGACTTGCGGCTGCGGCAGGACTGCCGATGGAAGAAGCGTGGCGCGCCATTACCATCAATCCGGCGCAGAGTCTCGGCATTTCTGACCGCGTCGGCAGTCTGGAACCGGGCAAGGACGCCGATCTTGTTCTCTGGACGGCAGACCCGCTGACCACCATTGGCGGCGAGGCGTACATGACCATCGTAAACGGCGAGATCGTCTATCAAGCGGAGCGATGATTTCCCCTGCTCTGTAAAACCAACGAAATTCGACCGCAGTTGGCAGGGGCTTGGCTCTTGCCCCTACCAACTCTATTCGGTCCTTTGCTGCTCTCTGCGTGAACCGGACACGCCCAAGTCTTACGCCGAATTTGTTTCTTGACGAATTTGTGTTTTTTGTTATAATAAATTTGATTTTATGCGAAAGGAATGAAACACATGGATTCTGACGACAGCGATTGTCATAGTACATATCTGATCTGTCATCTGTTTTAGGAAGCATATCTGCGCTGCTAGATGCAGGGCGGACGTGCTTTTTTGCGTCTTCACACACGATTTCAGATAACAGAAAAGGAGTTACCGTACATTGTCAACCACTACTTGCATTGTTATAATGACTGTCTGCCTGATCCTCTCCGGCTATTTTTCGGCGACGGAAACGGCTTTTTCCTCTGCGAACACAACGCGGCTCAAGACCCTTGCAGAGAAGGGAAACAAACGGGCGGCACTGGTCTGTAAGCTGCTCGAACGCTATGACCGGCTGTTGTCCACGATCCTGATCGGAAACAATATCGTGAATATCGCCACGGCCTCCATCGGCACCGTGCTGTTCGTCAGGCATTACGGCGACGCAGGCGCCACGATCTCCACCGTCGTCGTCACAGTCGTGGTGCTGATTTTCGGTGAGATCTCTCCGAAGAGCATTGCAAAGGACTGCGCAGAGCAGTGGGCCATGCTGTCCGCGCCGATGCTTCAGGTCCTTATTTGGATTTTTACGCCGCTGAACGCAATTTTTTCGTTCTGGAAAAAGCTGCTGGCGAAGGTCTTCCGCCTCAGCTCCGACAACAAAATGTCGCAGGAGGAGCTTCTGATGCTTGTCGACGAAGTGCAGCAGGACGGCAGCATTGATAAAAACGAGGGCGAGCTGCTCAAGAACGCAATCGATTTTTCCGAGCAGCGCGCGGAGGATATTCTGATCCACCGCACTGACTTGGCTGCGCTTCCGATCACGGCGACGAAAGAGGAGGTCGCCGCGCTGTTCACGGAGACGAAATATTCAAGGCTCCTGATCTATCAGGATTCGATCGACAATATTCTCGGCACCATCCACCAGAAGGACTTTTATGTCGGCTGCGGCGTGACGGACAAGCCGCTGCGGGATATTATTCTGCCGCCGGTCTACGCGCTGGAGATGGAGCCCATCAGTCTGCTGCTCAAAAAGCTCCAGCAGGCCAAAACGCACGTCGCCGTCGTGGTCGACGAATACGGCGGCACCTGCGGCATTGTGACGATGGAGGACATTCTGGAAGAACTCGTCGGCGAGATCTGGGATGAGCACGATGAAGAGGAAACGCCGATCAGCAAGGGGTCTGACGGCACGTACCTGGTCGACGCGGAAATGAGCTTTGACGATTTTGCGGACTATTTCGGGCTGAGATCCGACTCGGACATGGCCTCCGTCAGCGGCTGGGTCATGGAGCAGTTTGGCCGGCTCCCCGAGACCGGTGCGTCATTTGATTTTGAAACGCTGCACGTACAGATCACGCGGATCGCGAACCATCATATTGAGCAGATCCGGGTTTCCACGGCCGCAAATGAACCGGCGGGCTCCGGTTCGGAGACTGGAGCTGCGAAGGGCTGAGCTTTGGAAAATTACTCACCGGCGCTGCCTATAATATTTCAGAGTTTCAGATCGTAAATTGATTATAAATTTCCATATTTGAAGGCTCCCCTGCTAACGATAGGGGAGCCTTCGTGTATACGCAGCGTCATATCAGCGGAGCTTATGCCGGAAGAACCAGATCTGGAACGGGAGCGAAACAACGAAGGTCAAAAGGTCTGCGCCGGGCTGGCTCATTTCTACGCCGGGCAGGCCCAGCATACGCGGCAGGATGAGGATGAGCGGCACGTACAGCAGTCCGTTGCGGCAGCTGGCCAGAAGCGTCGCGGCCTGATGGAAGCCGAGGCACTGGTATAGTTGGTTTACATAAGTTGAATATCCCATCAGTGGCATGACGGCGCAGGCATAGAGCAGTGCCTGACGGCCGATGCGCGTGACCTCCGCATCGTCGCGGAAGAAGTGCATGATCTCGTCGGGAAAGAGCGAGATCACAGCCGCACAGACGATGCACACCGCTGTTCCGAGCAGCACGGAAAACCAGAACGCCTGCCGTGTGCGCTTTTTATCGCCCGCGCCGAAATTGTAGCCCGCTACAGGCTGGAACCCCTGCCCGATGCCGATCACGATCGACCGGACGAGCAGATAGACCTTGTTGGAGATCGTCACGGCGGCGACCGCCGCATCGGAATAGACAGCTGCCGCGTTATTTAAAAGCGCCGAGGACAGGCTTGCGAAGCCCTGCCGGCAGATCGTCGGGAAGCCGACGAGCAGAATTTCGCCGTAAAGTCCGGGCCGTTTGCTGATGCAGCGGACGTGGACGCGGACGATGCTCCGCCCGTGGAGGAACAGCCACGCGAGGATGCAGAAGCTGACCAGCTGGCTGAGCGCTGTGGCCAGCGCCGCGCCTGCGATGCCCATGTCAAAGACGAAAATGAACAGCGGGTCGAGCGCGACGTTCAGAAGTCCGCCCGCGCAGATGCCGTACATGGAAAGCATCGCCTCGCCCTCGGAGCGCAGCGTATTGCTCAGGACAAACGAAGCGCACATGATGGGGGCAGCCAGCAGGATAATGCGCGCGTAGCTTTCCGAGTACGGGAGGATCGTTTCCGTTGAGCCGAGCAGGCGCATGAGCGGCCGGAGCGTGCAGAGCCCCGCAATGCAGATGAGAAGCCCCACGGCGGCGGCAAAAAAGAACGCGCTGCTTGCGGTGCGGTCGGCCCGCTCGTTGTCGCGGCTGCCGAGACTGCGGCTGATGATCGACCCGCAGCCCATACCGATGCCGAAGCCGAATGCCTGAATGATGGACATGAGAGAAAAGACGACGCCGACCGCCGCTGAGGCGCTGGTAGACAGCTTGGAGACGAAATAGGTATCGGCGGTATTATAAAACACGGAAATGAGCTGCGACGCCAGCGTCGGGATAGACAGCGACACGATCAGCTTCGGGATCGGCGTGTGCAGCATCCGGTCGCGCTGCTGCTCGCTGGAAATGATATGCGCGGGCATAAAGCGCCTCCTGTTGCGGTTTTTCTACAGTATAACACGGATCTTGATGAATTCCAAGCCGTATGAAAACCATTCGATTTACTTAATTCTTTCTTAAATCTGTCCCAAAGGGGTTTCTTTTTGGGTATATTTCTGTTACCATGTGGCAGCATGGAGCAAACCATATCGGAACCAGAAAGGAGTCACGTTTATGACAAAACGTTTGCTTTGCGTCTGCCTTGCGCTCGTTCTGCTGTTCGGCGTTCTTGCCGGGTGCAGCAAAAATGAGGCGCAGACGGCGGACGATACGAAGAAGACAGAACAGAGCGATACCGAGGACAAGACCTCGACGCAGTTCGCGTATCAGGCGCAGTATTTTGATCTGCCGGAGGATATTCAGTGGATCGGCACGAGCTGCGTTACCGGCGACACGCTCTACTTTACCGCCAGCATCCCGGACGGCGGCACAGAAACCTATACCGACGAAAACGGTGAGGAATATTCCTATGACACGTATTCCGAGGTCATTTTCCGCTTTGACCTCGACACCGGCGAATGTGTGCAGCTCGACAATTATGTTTCTGAGCCGGTCGTGGAAAACCCGGATATGCCGAACGGAGTGACCATGAATCCGGACGGCAGTATGCAGACCTTCAACAGCAGCACCAGCATCCAGACCATGGCGGCCGGTGCGGACGGCACGCTCTGGCTCTACCGGCAGACGAGCCGCTACGCGGACGACGGGACGGAGGGCGATTCCATCTCCGAGCTTATCCAGCTTGACGCGCATGGGACGCTGCTGCGCACCATCACGCCCGTTTCCGATGAAGAAACGGACGACATGGACAGCTGGCGCTATACGTACATCGACTCCATTCTCTCCGACGACAAGGGCTATGTCTATACCTACGACCACCAGACCGTCAACGTCTACGGCCCGGACGGCAGCTTCGTGTTCAGCAAGTCCGGCGACGAGCTGAACGGCCAGATTTGCCAGCTGTCCGCCAGCGAGGTCGGCATGACGACCTCCTCCGCAGACGGCAAGATGGTCTTCAAGCAGCTTGACCCGGAGACGAAGGACTGGGGCAAGGAAACGCCCGTTTCCTCCCGCGCGTGGAACATCCTCCCCGGCAATGATGTCTATGCCTATTTCTTTATGGATAACGGCAATATCTTTGGCGAACGCAGGGACAACGGCGAGGTCGAGAAGGTCGTCGACTGGGTGGCCTGCGATGTGGACAGCAACAATATCAACAGCGACCAGTTCGGCTTCCTGTCGGATGGGCGCATCGTCGCTGTGACCTATGACTATTCGGACGACGGCCCCAGCAAGCAGCAGATCCTTGTCCTCAACCGCGTGGACGCGGCCTCTGTCACGGCAAAGACGGAGCTGACGCTGGCCTGCCTGTATTTGGATTACAATCTCCGCAGCCAGATCGTAAAATTCAACAAGAGCAATCCGGACTACCGCATCGTCGTCAAGGACTATTCCGAGTATGCGACGGACGACGATTATAATGCCGGTCTGACCAAGCTCAACACGGAGATCATCTCCGGCAATGTGCCTGATATCCTCGTCAACGGCACGGAGCTTCCCATCGGTCAGTATGCCGCCAAGGGACTGCTGGAGGACCTGTGGCCGTATCTCGACGCGGACCCTGAATATTCGCGCGACAAGCTCATGTCGCAGCCGCTGAACGCGGCCCAGACCGACGGCAAACTCTACCGCCTGCCCATCGATTTCGGCGTCACGACCGCAGTTGGCCTCGGCAAGGTCGTGGGCGAGTATACGACATGGACGCTGGCAGACGTCAATGACGCGCTTTCCAAGCTCCCCGAGGGCGCGACGGTCTTCAACAAGTATTACACGCAGGCGGAAATGCTGCAGTACTGCATCGCGATGAACGCGGAGAGCTTCATGAACTGGCAGGATGGCACGTGCAGCTTTGATACCGATGAATTCCGCGCGCTGCTGGAGTTCGTCAAGCCCTTCCCGGCGGAATACGACTGGCAGTCGGATTCGGACGACTATGAAAGCGATTATACGCGCCTGAAAAACGGCAAGCAGCTGCTCTATCCGACGTCGCTTTCCGGCTTCAGCGATCTGTACTATACGTTTGCCGCGCTGAACAACGACATCCGCTTTATCGGCTTCCCGCGCGAGGACGGCTCCAGCGGCAACGCGTTCAACGCCAGCTGCACGCTCTCCATCTCCACGACCTGCAAGGACAAGTCCGGCGCGTGGGCCTTCATCCGCTCGACGCTCTCCGACGACTATCAGGAAAGTATTTGGAATTACCCCATTGTGAAATCGGTCTTTGAGGCAAAGGCGCAGGAGGCCATGACGCAGGAATACGAGACGGATGCCGACGGCAACCAGATCCTTGACGATGACGGCAACCCCATCCCCATCTCCAGCGGCGGCATGAGCTACGGCAACGAGCCGATGATCGAGCTGTACGCCGTCACGCAGGAGCAGTATGACGCCGTGCTGGCCCTCATCGATTCCACAACGACCTTCGTGGACTATGACCAGAACGTGCTGGACATCATTTCTGACGAAGCCGCAGGCTATTTTGCGGGCAGCAAGACCGTGGAAGAAGCCTCCAAGCTCATCCAGAGCCGCGTCAGCCTCTACATTCAGGAACAGAAATAACCAACTTCTCCAAAACCGCCGGACGCGTTCCGGCGGTTTTTTCGTGCCTGCGGCTTTCTTTTGGGCGCACGGCATGATAAAATGAGAAAAAACAGAAAGGGAGGCGGGCATATGCTGGAGCTTTTGCACGGGCCGGACAGGACGGCGAATTCCATGGAGCTGCTGGCCCGGATCTGTGAGAACGCGACGCACGGCGTTGCCGGGCAGATTCTGATCGTCCCGGAGCAGTATTCGCATGAAACAGAGCGTGCGCTGTGCGAGCGCGGCGGCGATACGATCAGCCGGTATGCCGAGGTTCTGAGCTTTACGCGGCTGGCATCGCGGGTCTTTTCCGTCTGCGGCGGCGTGTGCGAAGAATATCTGGACGAGAACGGGCGCATTCTGACGCTCTATCTCGCCGCGCAGCAGGTGCGCGAGCAGCTGAAATTTTATGCCGCCGTGATGACAAGGCCGGATTTTTTGAAGCAGCTCGGCGCGCTCATGGAGGAGCTTCTGACCTCCTGCGTCACGCCGGATGCGCTGCATACAGCCGCCGCAAGGCTTGAGGGGCGCCTGGCGCAGAAGGTCACAGAGCTGGCGCTGTTATATGAAAGCTATCTGTCCGTCTGCAAAACAGGACGCGGCGATCCTGTCACGCGGCAGATGCGCCTGTGCGAGCTGCTGGACGAGACGGAGTTTCTGGACGGGCGGGAGGTTTTCCTCGATGGCTTCTCCGATTTTACCGCCTTACAGATGCAGATCATCCGTGCAATTCTTGCGCACGCGAAAAATGTGCGCGTCGCACTCCTCACCTCCGGCGGGCAGTACGCCGCCTGTCAGACCGGAAATGAAACGGAAAAGCAGCTCCGGCAGCTGGCGGCCCGGCAGGGTATCGAGACTGTCCGTCGGAGCATCCCGGCGCGCGAGCACCGCGTGCCGGATGTGCAGCTTTGGCTGAACGGCCTGTTTTTCGGCGGCAGCGGCTCAGGAGAAGCGCCGCAGAACGTCAGTCTCGTCCATGCAGGCTCACAGCAGGCGGCCTGCGCCTATGCCGCGCGCACGGTGCGCAGCGGCGTGCTGTCGGGTCTTCGTTACCGCGATTTTACCATCTGCATGACGGACGAGGCCGCGTACCGGCTTCCCATGCAGACGCTCTTCTCGCGCGCAGGAATTCCGGTCTACTGCGCGTCCAGTGCGCCTGTCGCGCAGAACCCGCTGATCGCGGCGCTGCTGTCCGCGATGCAGGCTGTTCTGCGGTATGAGCCGGGTCCTGTACTGGCGTTTTTAAAGTCGGAGTTCTCGCCGCTCTGCGAGGCGGACTGCGATACGCTGGAGCACTATGCCTATTACTGGGGCATTCGCGGCTCCGCGTGGGAAAAGCCGTGGCAGCTGCACCCGTGCGGGCTTGGTCAGCCCATGGAGCCGGAGGATGAGGCCGCGCTGCAGGCGCTGAACGAGCTGCGGGAGCAGGCTGTGGCCCCGCTGCGCACGCTCCGGCTGGCATTGGCAAAGGCACGGACGGTAGACGAGCAGGTGCGTGCCATCGCTGCACTGCTGGAAACGCTCGACGCTGCCGGAAGGCTTCAGACGCAGCAGGATGCGCTCGAACAGGCCGGGCAGGCCCAGCGCGCGCAGGAATGCGGCCAGCTCTACGAGGCGCTCATTTCCGCGCTTGAGCAGATGGATCAGGTTCTGGGCGCGGCAAGCCTTGAAACGGAGCTGTTTGTGCAGCTGTTTTCCATGCTGCTGCAAAATACTTCGGTCGGTTCCATTCCCTCCGTCTGCGATGCCGTCCAGCTTACGACGCTGCCCATGCTCCGCCACCGCCGCACCCGCGTTCTGCTGGTGCTCGGCGCGAATGACGGATTGCTGCCTGCGTTTTCCGATCCCGGCGGGCTGCTTGCCGACCCGGAGCGGCAGAAGCTCCGCAGTCTCGGCGTGGAACTCAGTCCGGGGCGCAGCGCGTCCTCTGACCGCGAAATGAGCTGGGTCTGCGCGGCGCTGAGCGCGGCGGAGCAGCGGGTATGCCTTGTGACCGATGCGGCGCAGCCGTCGTTTTTGTACAGCCGCACAGCATCGCTGTTTCCGGCTTTGCAGCCGGCTGCGGCAGAGGACTTCCCCTTCCTGCCGGACTGCGCCGCAGCTGCGGGCGCGGCCCTGCAGCAGAGCGCGCTGCCCGACTGGCTGCCGGAGGCGGTTCAAAAGGAGGCGCGGACGCTATCGCAGCGCTGCGCGTATTCCTTCGCCTCCATGCGGCCAGAGGCGGTGCGTGCGCTCTACGGCAGGACGATCCCGCTTTCCGCGTCGAAGATCGACCGGTTCGCGGGCTGCCGGTACGCGTTTTTCCTGCAATACGGCCTGCGCGCCGCGCCATGGAAGCAGGCAGAATTCGACGCGCCGCTGTTCGGCTCGTTCGTGCACGATGTATTGGAGCACGTCGTCCGCGAGGCGCAGGAGCAGGGCGGCTTCGCCGCCATGACGGACGGAGAAATTTCCGCGCTGACAGAGCGCTGCATGGATAACTGCATGAAGACCTATCTCCCGCAGGGACAGGCCGCCGCGAGCCGCGAGAGCTACCTTTCCGCACGCAACCGGCAGGAGGCTGCCGCCGTCGTGATGGACGTGGCGCGGGAGCTTCGGCTGTCGCAGTTCGCGCCTGCGGCGGAGGAGCTTCGGTTCGCGCCCGGCGGACCGCTGCCGCCGATCGAGTACCGCGCAAAGACCGGCTCCGGGCTTCTAACCGGGCAGATCGACCGCGTGGACACCTATGAGGCGGACGGACGGCGCTATTTCCGTATCATCGATTACAAGACCGGCCATAAGGATTTTGATTATGCAGAGCTGCTGTACGGGAAGAACCTGCAGATGCTTCTGTACCTGTTCGCGCTGGAATCGTATCAGAGGCGGGCGGGAACGCCCATGCAGCCGGCCGGAGTGCTCTATGTTCCGGGCCGGTGCGACATGGTCAAGCTCAAGCCGGGTGAGGACCCTGCGCAGGCCGATGCCGAACGGCAGAAGGATCTGCGCCGCAAGGGGCTGCTTCTGAACGACGAAGCGGTCCTGCACGCGATGGAAGCGTATGAGAAAAAGCCGCAGTACCTGCCCTTCGCGCCCGGCCCGGACGGGCTGATTGGCGATCTCGCCTCTCCTGCCCAGCTGGCGGAGCTGGAGCGCTTTGTGAACGGACAGGTCGAGGCGATGATCGACGAAATTCTCTCCGGCGCGACCGCGCCGAACCCCATTGACCGCGGCCCGTCGGATTCCGAATGTAAATACTGTGATTTTTCATCGGCCTGCCACAAGGACGTCTGCGGCGTGAACGCACGGCGGTTCGCCTCCGTTACGCCGGAGGAATTCTGGCAGGCGCTTGAAAGGAGGCTGGAGCATGGCTGAGATCCGCGCAACGCCGCAGCAGCGGGCTGCGGCGGAGGATCGGGGCGGCGCGCTGCTCGTTGCGGCGGCGGCAGGCTCCGGAAAGACGAAGGTTCTGGTCGACCGGTTGATGGGCTATCTGACCGACCCCACAGACCCCGCCGACCTCGATGAATTTCTGATCATTACATACACAAGAGCCGCCGCGTCTGAGCTGCGCGGCAAGATCGCCGCGCGCATCGCCGAGGCGCTTGCCGGCACGCCGAACGACCGGCATTTGCAGCGGCAGCTGACGCGCGTGTATCTCGCGCAGATCTCGACGGTGCACAGCTTCTGTCAGGCCGTCCTGCGGCAGTATGCGGCAGAGGCGAATCTGCCTGCCGATTTCCGCGTGGCGGACGAGCAGCAGGCGGCGGCTCTGCGTGCGCAGACGCTTCGGGACGTGCTCTCCGAGCTGTATGCGAAGCTTGACGACGAGCCGGATTTCGCCGCCATGATCGACACGCTCGGCTATGGACGTGACGACCGGCGGCTACTGGAGCTGGCCGAGCGCAGCTATGAAGTCATGCGCTGCAAGGTCGACCCCGAAGCATGGATGGCGGACTGCCTGCGCGCGTATGCGCTGCCGGAGGGGACTCCGGCGGAGCAGACGCTCTGGGGCGCGTATTATCTCAAGGCGCGCAGGGACGCGCTCGAAAGCGCGGACGCCATGCTTGCGCAGGCAGAAGCGCTCTGCCGCGCGGACGCGGCTCTGGAGCAAAAATGCCTGCCGCTGCTGCAAAAAAACCGCGACGCCGTCCAAGCACTCATGGCAGAGACGACATGGGACGGCTGTGTGGAGGCAGGGCTCCCCTCCTTCGGCGTGATGCGGATGCCGAAGGACGCGGAAAACGCGGAGCAGGTCAAGACACTGCGCGACGAGGCAAAGCAGCTGCTCAAGACCGTGCAGAGCTATTTTTACGCGCCGTCGGAACGGGTCGTAGACGACCTTCGCAGGACCCTCCCGGCGCTGCGGGGGCTTCTGACGCTGCTGCGGCGCTTTGACGAACGGTTCACACAGGAAAAGCGCCGCCGCCATCTGCTTGATTTTTCCGATCTGGAGCACTGCATGATCGGACTTCTGACGAAAAAGGGCTCCGGCAGGCCGACAGAGGCCGCGAAAAGCCTTGCGCAGAGCTACCGCGAGATTCTGATCGACGAATATCAGGATTCCAACGCCGTGCAGGAGCGCATTTTTCAGGCTGTCAGCCGCGACGGAAAAAATCTGTTCATGGTCGGCGACGTCAAGCAGTCGATCTACCGGTTCCGGCTGGCCGATCCGACGATCTTCCTTTCCAAATACGACGCCTATCCGCCGCTCGGCACACAGGCCCCCGGTGAGCCGCGCAAGCTGCTGCTGTCGCAGAATTTCCGTTCCCGCGCCGAAATTCTGGAAGCGGCCAACGACGTGTTTTCGCTTGTGATGAAAAAAGAGGCCGGGGAGCTGGACTACACGCAGGACGAAGCGCTCGTCCCCGGCGCGCAGTTCCCGGACTCGCCCGGCCCGAAGGTCGAGCTGCACTGCCTGAATTATCTCGCATCGGAAGAAGAAAGCGGTGACAAGACGGGCGCGGAGGCGGAATTCGTCGCTGCGCGTATTGAACGGCTCCTGCGCGAGGCCTCCGTCACGGAAAACGGCGCGCTGCGCCCGGCGAAGCCGTCTGATATCGTGATCCTGATGCGCTCGCCCGGCATGATCGCCGGGGTGTATCAGGCGGCGCTGCAACGGCGCGGCATCGCCTGCGACGTGGGCGGGGACGGCGATCTGATGCAGACAGCGGAAATTGAGATTTTATTCCAGCTTCTGCAAATTATCGATAACCCGCACCGGGATATTCCGCTGGCTGCGGCCATGGCAAGCCCCGTCTTCGGCTTTACGCCAGAGGAGCTGGCGCTGCTTCGCGCGCAGGCGCAAAAGGCAGACCTTTACGACTGCCTGTGCGCCTGCCGGGAGCCGTCTGAAAAGCTGTGCGCGTTTTTGTCTTGGCTTTCCCGTATGCGCGAGGAAAGCCGCAGGACGCCGCTGCCGGAACTGCTGAACACCGTCGTGCAGTCCTCCGGGCTGGAAATGGTCTTTGCCGCTCTGCCGGACGGCGAACGGCGGCGCGGCAGTCTGGCTGCATTTGCGTCGTTCGTGACGGCTGGCGCACAGACAGAGCTTCGCAGCCTGTCCGAGCTTGTGCAGCTGCTGCTTCAAATGCAGCAGCGCGGCGCAAGACTGCCCGCGCAGGACGCGCCCGCCCGGTCGGACGCCGTGCGCATCATGTCCATCCACAAATCCAAGGGACTGGAATTCCCTATCGTCATTCTGGCCGATCTGGCGCGGAAGATGAACATGCAGGACAATGCTGCCGCTGTTCTGACGGACGAGGAGCTTCTGATCGGCGGCAATGTCGTCGACCTTGCAAGCCGGTCGTATTACCATGGGCTTGCGCGCAGAGCCATCATCGACCGCAAGACGGCACAGACCGTCTCTGAGGAGCTGCGTGTTCTCTATGTCGCCATGACCCGCGCGAAGGAGCAGCTGATCATGACGAGCTGCGCGGCACATTACGGCTCGCGCCTGAAAAAGCTGCTTTTACGGCTGTCCGACCCGCTGGGGCCGTGGGTGAGCGCGGCAGTGCGTCAGCCGGACGAATGGATCTTGCTAGCAGCGCTGTGCCGCACGGAGTCCGGCGCGCTGTTCGCCGAATGCGGCCCGTGCGCATACAGCCGGGTACGCCAGTACCCGTGGCTGGTCACGCTGCAGGACGTCTCCCCTGCCGCTCCCGCTGCACGCGGGGCACAGGCGGAAGCGCCGCGCGCAGCACAGCCGCTCGACCGGGAGCAGGTTCTGGAAAGCGTGGGCTTCCGGTACGCGCACGAGGCGGCGACACGGCTGCCGTCCAAGTTGACGGCCACGCAGCTGAAGGTGCCGCGCAGTTTGTTCAGGATCAGGGTGGACAGGGCCT
>OKTO01000326.1_pt1 | contig 18853 bp, 19 predicted proteins | sample 1606101 | NCBI WGS metagenome assembly OKTO01 (sample SAMEA3879513, study PRJEB24766) | human gut metagenome | biome: human-associated habitat; feature: feces | place: USA | collected 1985/1987
TTTTAGTGTATTTTATATCAGCAACTGCAGCTTTGTACGGTTCTGTTAAAAACTTTTTTATAGTTCTCAGCACCGCATTGAAATCATCCGTTTTAATATCAATCTTACGGGTAAATGCTTTCCATTTCTTTTGCATTGCATCACTTTCGGCAAAAGCCATAACCTGCTCAAACTGTTCAACAGTAAAGCTATGCCCACGATTTTCAAAAGTCTTTTTAAGTGCTTTTGTCAGCGTTGCACCGTCAAAATCAAACTTATTGGCAAGATAGTAAATATCATAATAATCTTTCATTCGACTTGAAAATTCCATTAAATCAAGAATTGCATCAAGCTTTTCGGCAATTGTCGTTTCCAGCGAATATGTATTTACCGTCGGAGAAGCAAAATCGTCAAGCTGTGTAGGAATTTTTCGCTTTTCCTGCTTTGGGACAATTACATCACCAACGCCGAAATCAATGCTGAAAGGCGTTCTCGTATTCTTGATGTGTGCAACAAGCGATGCACCGATACCGGCGTATTTCTTTGCAACAGATTCTGTTTTTCTGCGACTATATAGGTGAGACGTCTCAAAGGAACAAAACGACAGGAGGGATGGATACGGATGACAAGACCATTCTGCGGCGGCTGAAGCGGGGCGACGCGGCGGCGCTGGAGGCTGCCGTGCGGCAGTACAGCGGATATGTAACAGCTGTGATCGGCAATCAGCTCGGCCCGTGCGCTGCCGCAGAGGACATTGAGGAGCTGGCCTCCGATGTGTTTGTCGCGCTGTGGCGCGCACCGCAGCCGCTTCGGACGGAGCATCTGCGCGGCTGGCTGGGCAAGGTCGCGCGCAACCAGGCAATCAGCTTTCTGCGGCGGCAGCATTTACAACTCGTCCGGGACGAGGACTGCATCCTCGTCGATGACCGCGACGCGCAGAAGCTGCTGGAGGCGAAGGAGCGCAGCGCGCTTTTAAACGCGGCGCTGGCAGCGCTCACGCCGGAGGACCGGGAAATTTTTCTGCGCCGGTATTACTACAACCAGACCGCCGGACAGATCGCGGAGGCGCTGCATATGAACCCCAGCACGGTTCGCAGCCGCCTTTTGCGCGGACGGCAGGCGCTGAGGACGGAATTACAGAAAGGAGACGTGCAGATTGAAGATCTCTGTGCAGAGTCTGTTTGAGGACTATGAGGAAAATGCCGTTCCGCTGAGCCGGGACACGGACGCGGAGCGGATTCTGGAAAAAACGAAGGCCAAACTGCCGGGAGTAAAACGGAAGCGGCCGGTCGGCCTTGTGCTGATCGCAGCGGCGGCCGTCGCCGTTTTGTGCGGCGCGGCGGCGATCGTGCATTACGCGTCGGTCCGGGACGGCGCGGGAAGCTACATCATGCCGGACACGCTCCGCTATGACGAGGAAAACAAAAAGACGATTCTGGTGGACACGCCGTTTGAGTGGAACAACCCCATCAGCTTCGATACCGAGGGCCGGACAAAGGGAAAGGTCTGCGGTATGCGGCTCGGTTGGCTGCCGGAGGGCTGGGGCACGGGCTACACCCAGACGGCCTATGACGTGATCGCCCAGCGGGACGCCGAACAGGCGCAGAGTCTGCCGCAGGACGAGCGGGAGCTGGTGGTCTATACCTACGACCTCTTTGCCGTGCAGGACGTGCGGAGGGACTACAGCGTGCAGTGTATGTCCGCCAACACGGTCGCCGGGTGCGACTTCCTCTGCGGCGGTACGCGGACGGAGATCACAAAGCAGGGGACGATCGGCCCCTACGACGCGTCGTGGGTCGAGACACACTGGCAGCGTTCAAGTCCGGGCTCCGACGCGCCGGAGGAGTGGACCACGCAGATGCTTCTGCTGTACGACCGGGAGAAGCTCTGCGTCGTCATTATCAGCGCCGACTGGGACGATGCGGAACGGATCGCGGCGAATCTGGAGATTGTGGAGACCTCCGTTGACACCCCGCAGCCCGATCTGACGAACGGCAGAGGGTTCCGCTGGATCGGCGGCGTCGGATAGTCGGAAACGGCCTTGCCGGAACGAGGCCCCGCTGTTCGCGGAGCCTCTTATCCTCTAAGGCCGTTTCCTCCTTTTTTCCCGTCGAACCGCTGATGCTGGGTTCGCCGGGAAGCCGTGGCCTTGCCGGAACGAGGCCCCGCTGTTCGCGGAGCCTCTTATCCTCTAAGGCCGTTTCCTCCTTTTTTCCCGTCGAACCGCTGATGCTGGGTTCGCCGGGAAGCCATGGCCTTGCCGGAACGAGGCCTGCGATAAGCCAAAAGCCTCCTCTTACCGCGCGGGACGCGGCAAGAGGAGGCTTTGAGGGGACTGCGGCGAATCTGTACTGCCTTGCAAATTTCAAACGCAAAGCGTTTTCACCGCAGATATTGAATCGCAGCTGCTTGCAAATTCGGTGTACCGTAACAGGCGGCGCGTACCATAGCGCCCGTAGGGTGAGTATGTGTGCTCGCAGCGACTATAAAGCGGGTGCTTGCATGAACTGCACCCGCAGGATGCACCAAACGTAATCCAGCGCCCCTTTTCTTCCCCATCTTTTCCGGCAAGGCGGAAAAGATGGGGCCGCCGGAGGCATTGGCGCTCACGGGCCGTGATGCACGGAAGCTTGACAAATCTCCCGTTTGCAGGTAAAATATAGATCCTTCCATACGGACAAATGCCGCAGGAAGGCGCTTTATCACAAACAAGGAGATACTGTTATGAAAAAGAATCAACTTCTTGCCCTGCTGCTGGCGGCGGTGATGCTGCTGGCCGTGCTGACCGGCTGCGCCGCGAAGACGGAGCCTGCACAGGAAGAACCCGCCCAGAGCGAGACGGCTCCGGAAACGGAAACATCTGCCCCCGCAGAAGAAGAACCGGCTCCCGCAGAGGAACCGGAAGCAGAGGACACCGCCTCCGCCGTTACCCTGACCGACATGACCGGCCGGGAGATCACGCTGGACGCGCCCGCAGAGCGCGTCGTCGCGCTGACGGCCTCCGACTGTGAGATCCTCTACGCGCTGGGCGCGGGCGATCTGCTGGTTGGCCGCGGCGAATACTGCGACTATCCGGCGGAGGTCCTGGACGTTCCCTCCGTCCAGTCCGGCTACGACACGAACATCGAGCAGATCATCGCGCTCGAGCCGCAGGTGCTGCTCATGAGCACCATGGCCCAGACCGACGAGCAGGTGCAGCAGCTGGAGGCCGCCGGCGTCCGCGTCGTCGTGAGCGACGCGCAGGACATCGAGGGTACCTATACCGCCATCAACATGATCGGCGAGCTGGTTGGCCGGCAGGCCGAGGCTGCGTCCATTGTTGAGAGCATGCAGAAGACCTTCGACGAGATCAAGGCAAACGCCGGGGACGGCACGAAGACCGTTTACTTTGAGGTCTCCCCGCTGCAGTACGGTCTCTGGACGGCAGGCTCCGGCACGTTCATGGACGAGATCGCCAATATGCTGGGTCTGACGAACTGCTTTGCCGACGTGACCGGCTGGGGCGAGATCTCCGAAGAGCAGGTGCTTGAGCGCAACCCGGATTACATCGTGACCATCTCCATGTACTTTGGCGAGGGCCCGACGCCGGAGGAGGAGATCCTCTCCCGCACCGGTTGGGAAAATGTCACCGCTGTCAAAAACGGCAAGATCCTCAATCTGCCGAACAACGAGCTGTCCCGCCCGGCCCCGCGTCTGGCCGACGGCGCGAAGGCTCTGTATGACTTTGTCTACGGCGAATAATCCGGAAATACCACTCTGAAAACAGGAGGCACAGCATGCGCCGGTATCACGAAACGTTCAGGCTCTGGGAATACCTGCTCTTTACGCTCGTGACGCTGGCCGTGCTGTGCCTCTGCGTCTGCGTGGGGAGCGTCCGCATCCCGCTTGCGGACACGCTTGCCTATTTTGCGGCGAAGCTCACGGGCGGCGAGACGCCCGTGGGTCTTGTTTCGTCCATTCTGCCCATCCGCCTGCCGCGTGTTCTGTGCGTGGCACTGACGGGGGCGGCTTTGTCTCTGGCGGGCGCGGCAATGCAGGGGCTGCTCAAAAACCCGCTGGCAGACGGCTCGACGCTCGGCGTTTCGTCCGGCGCGTCGCTCGGCGCGGTCATTGCCATTGCCTTCGGCGTGACGCTGCCGGGTCTGCCGTTCGCGGGGACAATGGGTATGGCGATCGTGTTCGCGTTCTTATCGCTGCTCGTTATTCTCGGCCTTTCCTATAAGCTCGACCGTTCTCTGTCGACGAACACGATCATCCTGATCGGCGTGATCTTCTCCATGTTCGTCTCCAGCATTATGAGCATCGTCATTACCTTCGCTGCCGACAAGGTCCAGCGTATCACGTTCTGGACGATGGGCTCCCTGAGCGGCAGCACATATCAGAATGCCGCCGTGCTGGCAGGCGCGCTTTTGATCTGCGGCACGGTCATCCTGCTGCACGCGCAGATCCTCAACGCCTTTGCCGTTGGGGAGGACAACGCCCGGCAGATCGGCGTGGACGTGAAGCGGGCCAAGCTCGTGCTGCTCATTATGGTTTCCATGCTCATCGGCGTGTGCGTGTCCATCGGCGGGACGATCGGCTTTGTCGGCCTTGTTACGCCGCATATGGCGCGGATGCTGGTCGGGCCGAACCACAAGCGGCTGCTTCCGGCGGCGATGTTCGGCGGAGCGGTCTTTCTGATGCTGGCCGATCTCATTGCGCGCATTCTATTGAATCCGCTGGAGCTGCCCATCGGCGTGGTCACGAGCTTTGTGGGCGCGATCGTATTCGTGGTGATCTTCTATCAGTCGAGAAAGGAGCACTGATATGCCGATGCTGGATGTCGACCGTCTTTCGGTGCGGTACGGAACAAAGCAGATCGTCGACGCGCTCTCCTTTTCCGTTTCCGAGGGGCAGTGGCTCATGATCGCAGGCCCGAACGGGGCAGGCAAATCGACAGCGCTTGCCGCCATCACGCAGGGGACGCCGTATACGGGCCGCGTGCTGTTTGAAGGACAGAATGTAAGGAGCATGAAGCCCGCGCTTCGCGCGCGGACCATCGGCGTTCTGGCGCAGAACCACTTTGTCGGCTACGGCTTCACAGTCGAGGAGGTCGTGCGCCTTGGGCGCTTCGCCTATGCAGGAGGCGTGTTCGGCCGCAGCCGGGAGGACGACGCCGGGCACGTCGAGCAGGCGCTGACGCTCACCGGCCTGCAGGACAAGCGGCGGCAGTCGGTTCTGACGCTCTCCGGCGGCGAGTTGCAGCGCACGTTCCTCGCGCAGGTTCTGGCGCAGGACCCGAAGCTCCTGCTGCTCGACGAGCCGACGAACCATCTCGATCTCATCTATCAGAAGCAGATCTTCGCCCTGATCGGCCAGTGGCTGCAAACGCCGGGCCGCGCTGTGGTGAGCGTGGTGCACGATCTGTCTCTTGCGCGGGCCTTTGGCACGGATGCGCTGCTGATGGACAGCGGCCGCAAGATCGCACTGGGCCGGGCGAACGACGTCCTGACCCCCGCAAATCTTGACCGGGTCTACGGCATGGATGTTGCCGCGTGGATGCGCGGATTGTACAGACAGTGGGCCGAATAAGCCGCTGGCACCGTATGGAGAATGCTGCCGACAGGAAAAAACGCCGCCCAGCCGGGCGGCGTTTTTTGAATTTTGATTACTCGTCCTCTTCGGAGTCCTCGTCTTCCATGTCGAACTCCAGCTCTTCGCCGCAGTTCGGGCAGGTCGTCGCGCCCTCGTCGAGCATTTCCTCGTCGATGGTGATGACTTCGCCGCAGGTGGGGCACTTGACCTCATAGAGCGTTTCGCTGCCGAAGTCGTACTCGTTCTGATCGTCGTCGTCCTCGTCGTCTTCGTAGTCCTCGTCTTCGTCGTAGTCGTCATACTCGTCGTCATCGTCGTCCATCAGGTAATCGTCGATGTTGTCGAGATCCTCTTCGATGCAGTCGAGCTCATCGGAAATGCAGTCCACGACTTCTTCCAGATCGGAAACATTCTCAGCCACGTCCTGAAGCATACTGATGATCTCAGAGATCAGTTTGCCCTCGTTAGTTTCGGTGTCGAGCTTCATGCCCTCCATCAGGCCCTTGAGATATGCGGATTTTTCAGAAAGCGTCATCGTAAAATCTCCTTTCCGGCGGTTTGCCTTTCACTGACGTTTGGATTAACCCTTGACTCGGCCCAGATATTCGCCCGTGCGGGTGTCGATCTGGATCTTTTCGCCCTCGTTGATGAACAGGGGAACCTTGATCTCCGCGCCCGTCTCGACGGTCGCGGGCTTGGTGACGTTGGTAGCGGTGTCGCCCTTGACGCCCGGATCGGCCTTGGTAACGGTCAGCTCGACGAAGTTCGGCGTTTCGACGCTGAAGACGTTGCCCTTGTAGCTCAGGAGCTTGACCGGGGTGTTTTCCTTGATGAACTTGAAGGAGTCGTCGAGCATATCCTTGCTGACGGGAACCATGTCGTACGTCTCCTGATCCATGAAGTAGTACAGATCGCCGTCGTTGTAGCTGTACTCATAATCCTTGCGCTCGATGAAAGCCTCTTCGAACTTTGCAGTCGGGTTGAAAGAGGTCTCGGTCACGGCGCCGGTCACGACGTTCTTCATTTTCGTGCGGACGAATGCGGCGCCCTTGCCGGGCTTGACGTGCTGGAACTCCACGACCTGCATGATCTTGCCGTCCATCTCAAATGTTTTACCGTTTCTGAAATCGCCAGCGGTAATAGTAGCCATAAAAATATTCCTCCAATATACGTGTAGAATACACCAACAAATAAAATAGCGTTTTGATTTTACACTATTTTGCTCGGCTTTTCAAGATATTTTATAAAATAATCAAATTTTTCGGGCTCTTCGTCAGGATCTCGCATCCGGTTTCGGTGATGACGGTCACATCCTCGATGCGCACGCCGAATTCGTCCGGGATATAGATGCCCGGCTCTGCCGATACGACCGCGCCTGCGGGCATGGGCTTGTCGTTGCGCGTGTTGGCGTTCGGGGCTTCGTGGATGAGAAGGCCCAGGCTGTGGCCGTAGCTGTGGCCGAAGCATCCCTCAAAGCCTGCGGCGTTGATGACGTTCCGCGCAGCCGCGTCCATTTCCTTGCCGGTCACGCCGGCTTTTGTCGCAGCGATGCCCGCCAGCTGCGCCTCGAGCACGGTATGATAGACCTTGTCCATCTTCTCGGACACGTAGCCCAGCGCGATGGTGCGGGTCATGTCGGAGCAGTAGCCGTGGTACAGGCAGCCGAAATCCATGGTGACGAAATCGCCGTACTGCAGAACGCGCTCGGACGGGACGCCGTGCGGCAGGCTGGTGTTGGGGCCGGAGACGGTGATGGGGTCGAACGACGGGCCTTCGGAGCCGTATTTGTAGAGCCGGTAGATCAGCTCCGCGCACAGCTCCTTTTCCGTCATGCCCGGATGGATGACGTTCAGCAGATCGTCAAAGGTGCGGTCGGTGATCTCCTGCGCCTTTTTCATGTATTCGATCTCCCACGGCTCCTTGCTTGCGCGCGGAGCGTTGATCTCGGCGGCGTAGGGATGCAGGACGGCGTTGAGCTTCGTGTTGTAGAGCGTATACTCCTCCACGGTCAGCGTATCGTCCTCAAAGCCGATGGTCTTGACAGTATTGTCGGAAATGGCCTCGTTGATCAGCTTTGTGTACGGGTGCTCCGTATCGACCATCTTCACGGCAAAGCCCGGCAGGTTCTTCTGTGCCGACTCGATATAGCGGAAGTCGGTGAAATAATAGCTCTGCGTCTTGCAGATGACGGCGACGCCCTCTGCGATGCAGTATTCCGCGGCATACTGCCGGTTGTGCTTCGAGGTCAGCAGCAGCGCGTCGACCTCGCCCTTTGCGATGAGCTTCTGGTACTTTTCAATGTTTTTCATGTTGGATCCTCCATTTTCCGATTGCAATAAAGGGAAGCTCGGCCACGTGCCGGAGCTTCAGCCATATGGTATGGTTATGAATTGCCGAGATCAGGATCGACTGCACCCCCGCGCAGTTTGCGCCCAGTACGTCCGTGTAGATCTGATCGCCCACGAGCGCGCAGCGGGCCGGTTCCAGCGAAAAACGCGCCAGACACGCGCGGATGCCGCGCGAAAAGGGCTTTTTCGCGTGCGTGATGCAGTCCAGCCCGTATTTCTCGCAGAAGGTCACAACGCGCGGCTTTCTGCTGTTTGACACGACGCAAAGGCCGATCCCGGAGGCCTGCATGGCTCCCAGCCACGCGGCCATTTCCGGCGTCGGTTCGCTCGTCGTGTAGGGGACGATGGTGTTGTCAAAATCCAGCATCAGGAACGAGACGCCGCGCGCGGTCAGATCCTCGGCGCGCACGTCGGTCAGATGCGGGTAGATCATGCGGGGCAAAAATGAAAACGGCATAGCTTTTCCTACAGCTTCATAATTTTATACATAGCATTATATCACAGGAAAGGCGGCTTGTCCATGATTCTGTATCCATTTCCGCCCGGTTCTGCCTTGAAATGCGGCATTGCGGGCTTTGATGAAGAAAAGAGAGAACCCGCCGCGGAGCTGTACCTGCTCGCGCCGGGCGCTGTGCCGCCTGCGGAATTTGACGGCGGATATCTGTTCTGCGAAGCGCCGGGCTGTCGCGACACGCGGCTTCTGCAGCCCGTACAGACTGCCGCGCCGGATGCGCCCGCCGTCTGGTGCGACACGCAGGTCTCCGGCGGCAGTCTGGAGGGATACCTGCGCGGGCTGCTCCCGGTCTGGGGGGACCGGCTCTGGGTATATCTCGCGCCCATCCGGATGCTGTTCCCAGTCCCATGCCCCTCCGGTGTCGGAACGCCGCTTGACGAAACGGCGGCGGACGCGCTGACCGCGCGGCACCCATCGCATTTCTCTCCGGAGCTTGTCTGCCGCTACTGCTTTTTCCGGGACGAAGACGGGGACGCGCACGTCTTCCTGTACGACACGGAGGAGACCTGCCGGGAAAAGCTGAACCTCCTGCGAAGGCTCGGTGTGCGCCGGGTATTTGGGGAGATTCCGCAGACATAAGGAAACCCTGACCAAAATCAGAAGCAGCCGGTAGGGGCAGACACTGAAAATCCGGCATAAATGGATTTGAACAAACAAATAAGGCTCCCCCGTCTAAATAGGAGAGGGGAGCCTTTGTAGCCTGAACCTGCGCTTACTGCGCCGTTTCCGACAATTCGAGGCCGGGGTTGCGTTTGAGGATGAAGTTGATCGACCACTGCGAGGCGAAGACCAGCAGGCTCCGGCCGCGGTAGTCCTCGAGAAGCTCCGCGTCGGTGGACAGGTACAGATCCTTGAGATCCGTGACCGGCGCTTTCGTGATGAACCGCAGCTGCTCATACGGCAGCTGCTGCATACGCAGGTCGACGCCGTATTCGGCCTTCATGCGGTACTGGAAAACGTCGAACTGCAGCGTGCCGACGACGCCGACGATGACCTCCTCCATGCCGGAATTCGGCACCTTGAAGATCTGAATCGCGCCCTCCTGCGCGATCTGCTCGGTTCCCTTGAGGAACTGCTTGCGCTTCATGGAATCCTTGGCGCTGACGCGGGCGAAGTGCTCCGGCGCGAAGGTCGGGATGCCGCCGAATTTGAACTTTTTGCCCGGTACGGTGATGGTATCGCCGATGGAGAAAATGCCGGGGTCGAACACGCCGATGATATCGCCCGCGTAGGCCTCGTCGACGATCTCGCGCTCGGAGGCCATGAGCTGCTGCGGCTGCGACAGGCGCATTTTCTTGCCGCTCTGCACGTGATAATATTCCGCGTCGCGCTGGAACTGGCCGGAGCAGATGCGCATGAAGGCCAGCCGGTCGCGGTGGGCCTTGTTCATGTTTGCCTGAATTTTGAACACAAACGCGGAAAAGTCCGGGCTGAACGTGTCGATCACGCCGCAGTCCGCTTCGCGTGGCAGAGGACTCGGCGTCATGCGCAGAAATTCCTCCAGAAACGGCTCTACGCCGAAGTTGGTAAGCGCCGAGCCGAAGAACACGGGCGAAAGCCTGCCCGCACGAACTTCTTCAAGGTCAAATTCGCGGCCTGCACCGAGCAGTTCTACATCGTCGATCAGCTGCTGATGGCGGCGCTCGCCGATGAGCTGCGCGACCTGCGGGTCGTATAGATCGATCTCCATCTTGTCCGCGCGGTTCTTGCCGGACACGCCGGAGAAAAAGATCAGCTGGCTGGAACGGCGGTCGTACACGCCCTGAAACTCCCGGCCGGAGCCCATGGGCCAGTTGCAGGCGTAGGTTTCAATGCCGAGCTCGTTTTCCAGCTCGTCCAGCAGCTCAAACGGGTCGCGCGCCTCACGGTCCATCTTGTTGACGAATGTAAAGATCGGGATATGGCGCATGGCGCAGACCTTGAAGAGCTTCCGGGTCTGCGGCTCGACGCCCTTTGCGCCGTCGATGACCATGACGGCGGAGTCCGCCGCCATGAGCGTGCGGTAGGTGTCCTCGGAAAAGTCCTGATGGCCGGGGGTGTCGAGGATGTTGATGCAGAAGCCCTCATACTGGAACTGCATGACGGACGATGTGACCGAGATGCCTCTTTGCTTCTCGATCTCCATCCAGTCGGATACGGCGGCACGGGAATTTTTCTTGCCCTTGACCGCGCCCGCCTGCGCGATGGCCCCGCCGTAGAGCAGGAATTTTTCCGTCAGGGTCGTTTTACCGGCGTCGGGGTGCGAAATGATCGCAAACGTTCTGCGCCGGGAGATCTCTTCTTTCAGGGATGCCATGTATGTTCCTCCAAATTCAGTTTGTTTTTGATTGAATCGTCAGCCGCTACATGGGTCGCCCTCCAAATCATTCTGGTTTTTTACACAACTGGTTTAGTTTATCACACAAACCGCCTGTTTACAAGCGGCTTCACCGGAAAAATCACAGCAGAAGCGCCAGCAGCGCCTCCGGCGTTTCCGCAAGCGCGTCCGCACCGGCCTTTTCCAGCTCCTCCCGGCTGCCGTAGCCGTAGAGCACGCCGACGGTCTGGATTCCCGCCGCGTGACCGCCGTAAATATCATATTCCCGGTCACCGGACAAAATGGCGCGGGAATACTCCGTGCATTCTGCCTCGCGCAGGGCGCGGCGCACGACGTTGACCTTCTTCCCGGCCTCCGGGTCGTCGGCGATCCCGCCGCATACGCCGTCAAAATACTGCATCAGATCAAAATGTGTCAGCACCTGCCGCGCCATGCTCTCGAGCTTGGACGTGGCGACGTACATCCGCTTTCCCGCCGCTTTCAGTGCGTGCAGGCATTCCCGCACGCCGGGATACGGCTCGTTTTCGAGCCAGCCCGTCTCGCGGTAATATGCACGGAAGCGGTCGATGGCCGTCTGGACATCCGCCTGCGGGAGATAGACGGCAAACGACTCGACCAGCGGCGGGCCGACAAAGTATCGCAGTTCCCGCTCGCACAGTCCGGTGATCCCGAAGGACGCCAGCGCAGTCTCAGCCGCGTGCATGATCCCCGGCCCGGAATCTGTCAGCGTTCCGTCCAGATCAAATAATAAAACATCCCAGCCCATCATGTCTCCTATCAGCCGAGGCTTGCGTATTCCTCATCCGAGACCGGCTCGCACCATTCATTCCGGGTGTTCTCGCCGGGAACCTCGACGGCGATGTGGCTGAACCAGCTGTTCGCCTTCGCTCCGTGCCAGTGCTTGACCTCCGCCGGGATGGTGATAACCATGCCGGGCGTCAGGCTTACGGCAGGCTTGCCCGCTTCCTGATACCAGCCCTCTCCGGCCGTGCAGATCAGCAGCTGCCCGCCGCCCTTGCTTGCGTGGTGGATGTGCCAGTTGTTCCGGCAGCCCGGCTCAAAGGTCACGTTCGCCAGAAAGACGGGACAGGCGCCGGGCGTGGTCAGCGGCTTTAAATAGGACTGGCCGGTAAAATACTGCGCATACGCGTCGTTCGGCGCACCGATCCCGAACGCGTCCTGTTTTTCAAATGCTTCTCTGCTGACAGTACTCATGATGATACTCCTTTCACGCGCAATGGCTTCTGCCTGAATTTTATTTGTCTATCATACCGCACAGCCGAGGATTCCGCAAGATAAAACCGGTGAAAAGCGAATGCTTCGGGAGTTTTTTGATTCCATTGCCGGGACGCCTCCGGCGGCCCCATCTTTTCCGCCTTGCCGGAAAAGATGGGGGGAGAAAAGGGTCGCTGGGTTCCGTTTGGTGCAGGATTCAGAGCGCTCAAAAATTTGCCGCGTTCGAATCCCTTCAGGCCCTCCTGCTCAAGGGAGGGGCGCTCCCGCGCCAGTGCGTCACAGAAAAAAGCAGGGGCCGGCAGAGTCGCCGGCCCCTACAGGCTGATAATCTTGCGGCCCGATCAGCCGTTCGTGCTGGCTGCGGCGCTGCTGATGGATTTGACGTATTTGGCGTTCAGGTACGCGCAGACCTCGTTGTACCAGATCTCATACCATGCGCCGTCGTCCGTCTCGTCCGAGACGCCGGTGACGGCGACGACCGTATCGGTCGGCATGGTCATGAAGACCTCGCTGTTGGTCGACGGGGCGGAGCGCACATTCACATCATTCGTCGTGGCCATGCTTTCGGCCTTCGGCGTGATGGCAAGCTCCTGCACGTCGGCAGGCCACTTGGCTGTGTCTCGCTCCGGCGTGCCGCCGAGATGGTTGGAGGCGAAGATGGACGCGACGGTGCAGCTGCTCTTGGTGACGAGCATGGCGACCTGTCCGTTATAGCGCACAGAGCCGTTCCACGTGTTGTCCTTCCAGTCGAGCGCGACCTCGTAGATCTGGCCGCCCAAATCGACGCTGTACCGGTAATCCGCCGTCTTGCCGGTCTTTTTATAGTTGGCCTGCAGCAGCACGGTGGACAGAGCCGCCGCGTCGCTTTCGGACAGCGACACGGGATCGTCGCTGCCGTAGGTCACAACGGCGCTGGTACTGGGCTGCGGCTCGGCGGCCTGCGGGACAGTGATCATGAACTGGCCGTTCGTGTCCTGCTCGTCAAACTGGAACATCAGCTCCTGTGCACCGCCGCGCGGGACGAGCGTGAAGCCCTTGTCGCTGGTCGTGACGGTGTAGAGGCCGGAGGCCTCATAGAACGAGCGGAACAGGCCGGAGAGCGTCTGCCCGTCTGGCAGCTTGTCGATGCCGCAGGTATACGGCGTGCCGGGCTGGACGGCGGCGAACATCGTGTCGCGCAGCGACGCGTCCGTGATGAGGTGCAGCGGCAGGAGCATGTCGAGCGTGCCGGAATCGAGCGCGATCTCGCGGTGCTCGCCCATGAAGAAGTACCATTTTTCATTGGTGTTCTTCGGGTCCTTGACATACAGGCACCAGCTGTCTGTACCGCCGGATTCGTTCGTCTTCGTATAAACGCCGCACTCGCCGTAGCTGTTGGTATATGTCTCGGCGGTGATGCCCTCGTTATTTTTGGTGATGAGCTTGCTCAGCGCGCTGAGCTTTTTCTTTGTCGTGAACTGGTAGCCGCCGTAGGAGACGAAATCCGACTCGTTCAGCTCGGCGGACAGGGGCAGCTCGATGGTCGTGCCGGTGGAAAACGCCTTGGCCCTGATCACCGTGTCGCTGCCCTTGGAGCAGCCGCGTGCAACCAGCACAATGATGAGCACCAGCAGCACGAGCGCTGCGGCCGCGATCAGCAGCGGCAGATTTCTGCGCAGCCAGATGCTTTGCTTTCTTCTTTTGTTCATAGCCGTACCTCCATGATTGTGTTCGGGGCTGCGAAGCACGAGGATAGACTTCGCGCAGTATATTCATGATTATGATAGCACAGCTTTCTGAAAATAGCAATTCTTCATAAAAAAATAAGATTTGACGATTTTCCTTGCGAAGCGCCGCTTCTGCTGGTATGATGTCAGAAAAGACTGACAGGAGGGATCTTTCTTGCGCTTCAGATGCCTGGTCATGGATCATGACGACACCACGGTCAACAGCACCGCCACCATCCACTTTCCGTCGTTCCTTGCCTATTTAAAGCTTGTGCGCCCGGAGGCGTCGTATACGCTGGAGGACTATTTCCGCAAAAATTTTGACCCCGGCATCATGGCGCTGTTCACCGGTGAGCTCGGCTTTTCGGAGCAGGAGCTTGAAGGCGAGTTCCGCTTCTGGCAGGACTGGCTGCGCACGCGCGTGCCGAAGGCCTACCCCGGCATCCGGGAGATTCTGGAGCGGCACCGGGCCGCGGGCGGGATCATCGCCGTCGTCTCGCACTCCATGCGCGAGAGCATCGAGCGCGATTACCGGGAAAACGATCTTCCCGAGCCGGATATCATCTTCGGCTGGGAGCAGCCGCCCGAGCAGCGCAAGCCGAACACCTGGCCGCTGGAGCAGATCATGGAGCGCTTCGGCCTTGAGCCGCAGGAGCTTCTTGTCGTCGACGATCTGAAGCCCGGCTACGACATGGCGCGCGCCGCAGGCGTTCCCTTCGCCGCCGCGGGCTGGGCGAATGATATCCCGGAAATCGAGCAGTTCATGCGGAAAAACTGCGATTTCTACTGCAAAACCGTCGCCGATCTCGACCGGCTGCTGGAGGAATAAGCGTAGCGTGCCACCAAGGCTCTCACGCCGGATGTAGGGGCGGACGACTCTGTCGGCCCGCACGGAATGCAACCTTTATTTGGAAATTGACGGCGAAATCGTATGCACCTGCATACTTGACTGTAGGGGTCGATGCCTACATCGACCCATTGGGAAGTTACGAATTCGCCAAAGACTCCCGTAAAAACAGCACATTCTGCCGGGCGGACAGAGTCATCCGCCCGGCAGAAAGCGGTCTGCTGCAAAAGCAGACTTTTTGACAAACTGAAACAGCCGCTCCCGGGATTGAACGGGGCGGCTGTTTGTATGCTCTGCTTATTTCTTCATGGCCAGCGCCTGCTTGACCTTGGCGATGATGCCGTCGGCATTGACGCCGTAGGCGTCGAGCACCAGCGGGGCCTTGCCGCTGCGGCCAAACTCGTCGTTGACGCCGTGGCGGACGACGGGCACGGGATAATTCTCGCTCAGATATTCGGCGACTGCCGCGCCAAGACCGCCGAGGACGTTGGCCTCTTCGGTGGTGACGATCGCGCCGGTTTCCTTCGCGGCCTTCAGAACCAGCTCGGTGTCGAGCGGCTTGATGGTGTGCATATCGATGACGCGGGCGGAGATGCCCTCGGCGGCCAGCTTTTCGGCGGCGGCCAGCGCCATCTGCACGTTCATGCCGACCGCGATGATGGTCACGTCGGTGCCGTCCCGCAGCGTTGCGCCCTTGCCAAGCTCAAACCTGTAGCCGGGGATGGAATCCGTGACCGTTTCGACGGCCAGACGGCCCAGACGCATATAGGCCGGACCCTCGTAGTTGACCAGCGCCTCAACGGCCAGCCGCATCTCGTTGCCGTCGCACGGGCACAGGACCAGCATACCGGGGATGGCGCGCATGATGGCAAAATCCTCGATGCACTGGTGCGTCGCGCCGTCTTCGCCGACGGACAGACCGCCGTGGCTGCCGACGACCTTGACATTCAGGTGCGGGTAAGCGACGGAGTTGCGGACCTGCTCCCAGGCACGGCCGGCTGCGAACATGGCGAACGTGTTGACGAAGGGCTTGAAGCCGCACAGGCTCATACCGGCGGCGACGCCGACCATATCAGCCTCGGCGATGCCCATATCAAAAAAGCGTTCCGGGCAGGCGGCCTTGAAATACTTCGTCATGGTCGCGCCTGCGAGGTCTGCGTCGAAGCAGACAAGGTCGGGATATTTTTCGGCCAGCGCGGCAAGCGCCTTGCCGTATGCTTCACGGGTTGCAATTTTCTCAGCCATTTTTTAACCCTCCAGTTCCTTGATCTTCGCTTCAAGCTCTGCCTTGGCCTGTGCCCACTGCTCGTCGTTTGGCGCCTTGCCATGCCAGCCTGCATTGTTTTCCATAAAGCTCACGCCTTTGCCCTTGATGGTCTTTGCGAGGATCATGGTGGGCTGCCCCTTGGTCTGCTCGGCTTCCTTGTAGGCAGCTTCGATCTGCTCGAAGTCATGGCCGTCGATCTTGATCACGTGCCAGCCGAACGCTTCAAACTTCTTGTCCAGCGGCTCGGTGGGCATGACGTCCTTCGTCTCGCCGTCGATCTGCAGACCGTTGACGTCGACGCAGGCGCACAGATTGTCGAGGTGGTACTTGTTGGCGGCCATCATGGCCTCCCAGACCTGACCCTCGGCGACCTCGCCGTCGCCGAGAATGGCGTAAACGCGGTAGTCCTTCTGCGCGACCTTACCGGCCAGCGCCATGCCGACGGCGACGGAGATGCCCTGGCCCAGAGAGCCGGTGGACATATCGACGCCGGGGACGTATTTCATTTCCACATGGCCGGACATATGGCCGTCGATGCGGCGGAACATCTTGAGATCCTCGACCGGGAAGAAGCCGCGCAGCGCCAGCACCGGGTACATGGCGGGGGAGCAGTGGCCCTTGGACATGACGAAGCGGTCACGGCCGGGGTCATGCGGGTTCTTGGGATCAACGTGCATTTCGGCAAAGTACAGGTACGTCAGCACGTCCATGCAGCTCATCGAGCCGCCCGGATGGCCGGAGGCCGCGTCGTGCACCATCTGGACGCCATAAAGACGCGCCTTTGCCGCGTTCAGCTCGAGCGCCTTCAGTTTGGTTTGTTCCATATGAATTCCTTCCTTTGTTCATAGAATCGGGATTTTTCTGCGTTTGTGTGGGATTGATTTGCCTCACAGGAAAACTCATTTTGCTTCTTGTTGCATTCCGGCTTCTATCATACAATATCTGCGCGGATTTTTCCAGTAGTATTTACAAAAAAACAGGTTTTTGCGTTCAGTTCAGGTATTTGCCGCCTCCGCCTCCCGGCACAGGGCGACGAACGCCTCCCGGACGGGGGCAGGGGAGAGCAGCTGCGCCCGCGCGCCGAATGAGGCAAGCCAGCCGAAAAAGTTCGGCGACACCGCGACCTCGACCGTGCAGATAAACGCGTCCGGCCCATCCGGGACGCATGGGGTCCCGCGGCCGAAGCGGTCGATCACAACACCCGCCAGCGACCGGTCAAAGCGCAGCCGCAGCTGCTCCCGGCTGCCCGCGAACATACCAAAGACGTTTTTGCCGTATTCGGTCAGATCAAGCTCCCGCGTCTGCGCGTCCATATAGCGCGGCTGGCCCGTCATGCTGATCGAGGCCATCTTGTCCACACGGTAATGCGTCAGCCCGTGGCGCTCGGAATGCGCGATGAGATAATAATTTTCATCCTGCCAGCACAGCGCATAGGGGCTGGCAGGATACAGCCCCGGCCGGTAGCGGCGGGAGCCGTTCAGATCATAGTCAAAATAGCGGAACGTGATGCGGCTGTTTTTCTGGATGGCCTCGTGCAGCAGATCGACGGAATAATAGACGCTCTCGTTCATGGTCTTGATGCGTCCGGCGACTGTGACCTGCCGCCGCAGGCTCCCGGCGGCATACCCGCTGGCAAGCGTTTCAAGCTTGGCGATCAGCTGCATGGACTTCCGCTCCGACAGGAATTTGCTCGACTGCACCGCGTCGACCAGCAGCTTCAGCTCCGGCAGCTCAAACGTGCGCGAGGCAAGAAAATACCCGCCGTTCCGGCCCTTGACCGTCACGATATCCATGCCGAACTGCTGCAGGCACAAAATATCGTCGTAGACGCTCTTGCGCTCGGCCCGGATGCCCTGCGCGGCGAGCGCGTCCAGAATGTCCTGCATGGAGAGCAGGTGCTCCTCATCCGACTGCCGCTCGAACAGCTCCTTTAAATACAGCAGCTTCAGCTTCTGATTCTCCGTCCGTCCCATCGTCCGCGCCTCCTGTCAGTAGTGGTATATTTATTGTACAGATTTTTCGCGCCGGGAGCAAGTGGAATTGCGGATTTCCCAAAAACGTGATAAACTATAAAAAATACGCTTGCAGGAGGCCGCTTATGCTGTATCTGGGCTGCCATTTGTCCTCGTCGAAGGGCTATGCCGCGATGGGGAGGACCGCGCTTTCCATCGGCGCGAACACCTTTCAGTTTTTTACGCGCAATCCGCGCGGCGGTGCCGCAAAAAGTGCTGACCCGGCGGATGCCGCCGTGCTCGTGCAGATGCAGCAGGACGGGCAGTTGGGCCGCGTCGTGGCCCATGCGCCGTATACGCTGAACCCGTGCTCCAAGGACGAGCGGACGCGGGAATTTGCCCGCGAGGTCTTTGAAAGCGATTTGCAGCGCATGGAGCTGACACCCGGAAACTTCTACAATTTCCATCCCGGCAGCCACGTGGGGCAGGGGACGCAGGCGGGAATCGATTACATTGCCGCCGCCCTGAAAAACGCCCTGCGCCACGACTATCCGGTGACGGTGCTGCTGGAAACCATGGCGGGGAAGGGCAGCGAGATCGGCGGACGGTTTGAGGAACTCAGGGACATTCTGGACGCCGTGGGAAGCGAAAACGTGGGCGTGTGTCTGGACACCTGTCACGTCTACGACGGCGGCTACGACATCGTGAACGACCTTGACGGCGTGCTCGCGGAGTTTGACCGGGTGATCGGCCTGGACAGATTGCGGGCACTGCACCTGAACGACTCTAAGAATCCTTGCGGTTCCCATAAAGACCGACACGAGCAGATCGGTAAAGGCTTTTTGGGTATAGAGACCTTCCGCCGCATCGTCAACCACCCGGCGCTGCGGGGACTGCCCATGTTCTTAGAGACCCCTAATGACTTGTCCGGCTACCAAGAGGAAATTGCCCTGCTGCGCAGCCTGGAGCAAACGTCAAAGTAAAATGAACATAAGAAAAAGCACGGCTTCTGTCAAAGAAGTCGTGCTTTTTTATGCGCTTTCAGCAGCCCAACAGGGTGTGGGCATTTTGGATTAAGGCTTGCAGGGCGCTGTCTCCAAATTTTTTGACGAT
>OKTO01000331.1_pt1 | contig 18575 bp, 20 predicted proteins | sample 1606101 | NCBI WGS metagenome assembly OKTO01 (sample SAMEA3879513, study PRJEB24766) | human gut metagenome | biome: human-associated habitat; feature: feces | place: USA | collected 1985/1987
GCCATTTCCTCATTGCTGAATTTATAGTTCGATGCCATTATTCATCACCCAGATATAGTATAGCATATCTGGTAAGACGGTTAAAGTGTTTTACTAGATTTTAGTATCAATATCCGCAAACGTCTGGCTGCGGTTGAATTTCTCTGTGACCTTGCCGGGGACGCTTTGCAGCGCGGCCAGAAATACGACCAGATTCCATCCGACGCCCTTCCAGATGCCGAGCATCATCGCCACCGTCAGACCGCCCCAGCGGCTGTCGAGCCAGCGGATGTTGGACGCCGTCAGGTGCAGCACATTCGTGAGCACATAGTTGAGCATTCCCTCGGTGTTGAAAATGTACCGGAAGATGAGCGAGACGATGACCCATGAGGTAATGACCGGAATGTAATAGATCACGCGGAACGTGACGCGGAAGCGCGGAATGGCGTTGATGAGCACTGCGGCCAAGAGACCCAGGATCATCTGCCCCGGCACGGTCACGAGCGTGTAGAGCAGCGTATTTGCAAATGCAATCCGGAACGTCTCGTCGGAGAGCACGTCGATATAGTTTTGCAGCCCGATGAACTTCTGGTGCAGCATCGAGCCGAGATCCCATTGCAGAAAGCTCATGTACAGGAGCTTGACGATGGGGTAGATCGTGAACAATGCGAAGACCAGAAGCCCCGGAAGCAGCAGAAGGCCGACCTGAAGACGGTCGCGTTTTGATTTCAGTTCCATAGAGCAGATCCTTTCAAGCAGCCGTACGGCTCAGCCGCACGGCTGCCTCCGATTTGCCAGATTTTCAAAGCAGGCCGAAGCCTGCTTTGAAAAAAGTTGCGTTTGGTTCGTCTGTCTGATATACTGTGTTTATTCGGCAAGCAATCCGTCGATCGTCACAGCCAGCTGGTCGAGCGTCTGCTGCACGTCTGCGCCGTTGACGATCATGTCGGTCATGGCGACGGTCAGCGCATTGTCGATCTCGGACCAGGAAGCGACAGTCGGACGGGCCTTTGCCGTCGTGATGGCCTCCAGGAACGGCGCAAACGACGCGTCCTTTACGGTCTGGCTGTCCAGTGCCGTCATGTTGACGGGGATCTGGCCGCACTTGGCCATCTCCTCCTGCGCGTATTCGCTGGTCATGAACTTCATGAACTTCCACGCGCCTTCTTTATTGGCGGTGTTGAACATGGCGATGTCTTCGCCGCCCAGCACGGAGATCGAACCGGCGGAACCAGCGGGAACCTCACTCGTGCCGTAGTTGAAGTCGGGATATGCGCCGGCCAGCTCCGCGGTCTTCCACGGGCCTTCGAGCAGCATCATGTACCGGCCGGTGCCAAAGCCGTCGGTCATGGGGATATCGCCGCTGTTAAAGCCGGTGAATTCGCCGTTCGCATACAGGTCGACCAGCTTCTGCACGGCTGCGGCTGTTTCGGGGCTGTTGACATAGCCCGTGGCCGTGGTGCAGGCGTCGTCCGTGATGTTGCCGCCGTTGCTCCAGATATAGGGCAGGACGTTCCAGCCTGCAAGCGCGGGCTCGTTCAGACCCCAGACCTGCTGGCCGTTTGCATTCGTACCGGACAGGGCGTGGATCGCGGCGAACATCTCATCCATCGTCTTGGGCACTTCGATCCCGGCCTCCGCGAGCGCGTCGGCGTTGTAGAACAGGATCTTCGTGTTCGTGTTGAGCGCCAGTGCGTAATAGCTGCCCTTGACCACGGCGGTGCTCATGGCGCTGGGAAGAAGCTGGCCTGCCACATCATTAAAATCCCCCATCTGCTGATCCAGCGGGACAAGGATGTTCATTTTCTGGAACTCCGGAACCCACGCGATGTCCAGACGCGCCACATCGGGCAGGGTGTTCGAGCTTGCGCTGACAAGGATCTTGTCGTGCAGGTCGGCCCACTCGTGCGAGACGGCGTTGACCTTGTAGCCGGGGTTCTCTTCCTCAAATTTGGGGATCAGCACATTCATCAGAGTCTCATTCTCTGCGGACTGCGCGCTGTAGTGATGCCAGAAGTTGATCGTAACGGGTTCTTCGGGCGTGGCTGTGGACGTTTCTGCCGCCTTGTCATCGGCGGGAACGGCTGCGTCGCTTGCGGGCTGCTGGGTTTGGGCAGTGTCTGGCGCTTTTTCGGCGCATGCAGTGAATGCCGCTAACATCACTGCTGCGATCAGGAAGAGCGCCAGCATTTTTTTGATACTTGTCTGTTTCATGATTGCACCTTCTCCTTTAATTGATTGTTGATGGATCGGATTATCTTAACGGACTTTGCAGGAAGCTCTGTTTCAAAGCGTCCCGGGTCGTCCGTCAGGATCGTGGGATGGAAGGGTTTTTCCTCCGTCATGCCGCCCGTCTGGCAGCAGAGCGTCCATGCGGCAAATTCCCGTGCCCAGTCCGGGATCGGGAGCTGCCCGCGCCAGCGCGTCTGGCCTGCGTGCAGGATAACGAGCGTCTGCTCGCCGGGCACGGTGCGCGAAAAGGCGTATACGTTCGCCGCGTCGTCCGCGAGCACGGTATGGAAATCGCCGTCCGTCAGAGAATCGGATGCGAGCCGCAGCTGGATGAGCCGCCGGTACCAGCGCAGCAGCAGCCTGTCCTGCTGTTCTACATCCCACTGCATCGCCATGCGGCAGCCGGGGTCGTTCGGGCCGCTCAGCCCGATCTCGTCGCCGTAGAAGATCGCCGGGGAGCCGGGAAACGTCATTTGCAGCGCTGCGGCCAGCCGCAGCCTTGCTTTGTCGCCGCCCGCTTCATAGAGGAAACGCGCCGTGTCGTGGCTGTCCAGCAGGTTGTACATCCTAAGGTTCGTTTCATTGGGGTACAGGGCCAGCGCCCGGTTGAGACGGCAGCCGAACTCCGACGCCGAAAGCGCGTCCTTCGCCAGCCACGCGGCCGCCGCGTCGCGGAAGAGGTAATTCATCGCGCTGTCCAGCCGCTCCGCGCTCACGAGCCGCCCGGCGTCGCCCCATGTTTCGCCCAGCAGGATGCAGTCTGGCTTACACGTGCGCATCGCCATGGCGAAGGCTTCCAGAAACGCGGTCGGCAGCTCGTCCGCCACATCCAGCCGCCAGCCGTCGATGCCGAATTCCTCTAACCAGTACCGGCCAACGGAGAGGAAATAGTCCCGCGCGTCCGGGTCTGCAAGGTTCAGCTTCGGCATCCATTTGTAATGCCCGACGCAGTCGTAATTCTGCCGCTCCGCGTCGACGGGATAGCTGTGGATAAAGAACCAGCTGCGGTACGGCGACGCTTCGCCGTTTCTGACAACGTCCTGAAATTTGTCCCACCAGTAGCCGCAGTGGTTGAATACGCCGTCGAGGAGGATGCGCATCCCGCGCGCGTGGACACCGTCGACCAGCCGCCGCAGATCGTCCTTCGTGCCGAAGGCCGGGTCGATCTCGAAATAATCGGCCGTGTCGTACTTGTGGTTCGACGGTGCACGGAAAATGGGCGTCAGATACAGGCACGTCGCGCCGAGCGACTGGATGTAGTCGAGCTGCTGCGTAATGCCCGCCAGATCGCCACCCATGAAATTTTCCCGCGTCGGTGCAGAGCCCCAAGCTTCTGCGCCCGGCGGGGTGCGGGAGGAATCTCCGTTCTTGAACCGCTCCGGGAAGATCTGATAATACACCTGCCGGCTTCGCCACGCGGGCGCGGAAAAGCCGTCCGTAGGGTTCGGCCAGAGGAATTCGAAGAAATTCCCATTCATGTTTGGCTCCGTGTCCTGCAGGCCGTTCGCGCCGAGCCACAGCTCGTCCGTCCCGGCTTTCAGGTGGAAGCAGTACCGGGTGTACGCCGCGATCTGGCCGGTGCAGACCGTCGTGCGGTAGTAGTCGTGCAGCGCGTCCTGCAGCGACACGTGCAGACGCTGCCGCCGGATCTTCGCCGGATCCGTCTCATAGCGCATCCAGTACCAGAGCTCGACCTCGTCCGCATCCGCCCGCGCCGTGATGAGCTGGAGCTCCAGCGTGTTGCGCGAGCTTGGGTAGATGTAGTCCGAGGTGGGGCGGTGAATGATGGCCGCCTGATTCAAATGGTGATCGCCTCCGTTTCTTCTTGTTTTCTCCGCATTGTCGAGGCGCGCTCGATGAGCTTCGTCGACAGAAGGATCTGCCGCAGGCTGGTCTGCGGGTCTTCAATCTGCTCGATCAGGATCTGCGCCGCCTGCACGCCGAGCGCGAACGTGTCAACATCCACGCTCGTGATGGGCGTCTCGGCCAGCTCCGTCAGCGGCGTGTTGTCGCAGCTGATGATGCCGAACTGCTCCGGTACCCGCAGCCCCAACTGATGCGCGGCCCGCAGCGCACCGAGCGCCAGCCGGTCGTCGCTGCAGATGACGGCGTCAGGCGCATCATCGTCCTGTAGGAGCACACGGACGCAGTCCATGCCGCTCTCAACCGTCGGCAGCCCGTGGAGAATAAAGCCGTCCGGGACGGACAGATGATTCGCGGCAAGCTCGCGGCGGTAGCCCGCGATGCGGTCCTGATTGAAAACCTCCCCATCGCCGTCCGAAAGGAAGGCAATCTTTTTATATCCGCGCTCCAGCAGAAGCTTGACGGCCCTGCGGCCAGCCTGCACGTTGTTGATATCGACCCAGTTGGCCTCCGCGCCGACCTCCTCCGAGCGGCCGAGGATCACACACGGCACGCTTAAGTCTTCGATTCTGCGCAGCAGCTCGTCCGTCACGAGCGAGATCGGCAGCACCACGCCGTCGACCTTCTTCCCGGCAATCAGCCGCTCAACGGAGGAAATGCCGCCGAACGCCGCCGCGCCGTTCGTGATGATGAGGTTATAGTCGTTCTGGTGCGCGGCAGTCTCGATGCCGAAGACGGTGTTGTTGAAGAAATTGTTGGCGTAGGCCGTGCCGTCCGAGATATCGATGACCAGCGAGATCGCGTGCGCCGAGCCGTTGGCAAAGCTGCGCGCAATGTCGTTGGGAACATATTTGAGCTGCTCCATCGCGGACGCGATCTTCTGCTTCGTCTCGTCCGAAATGACGCCCTTCTGATTGAGCACGCGCGAAACCGTCGACGGTGAAACGCCCGCCAGCCGCGCCACATCCTTGATCGTTGCTGCCATCCTGCACCTCCATGCAAACGGTTTACCGATATTTCTTAAATTTTCGCGAAAAAGCAGCGATAAAAGCAATGAAATATCGAGCACATTTGCTTTCGACGATAAAATGAAACTGAATACAACAGATTTATTCGTGCAACCGTTTGCCTAATGCCAGAGTAGCACGTTTTTCAGATGAAGTCAATTTGTCAGTTTATACAAGAAAAATCTGTTTTTCTGTGCAGGTAGACAATGCAGACCATTCTGCGCTCAGGGACAATTCATCCCCAAAATATCAGACACAAAAGCCGGCCAAATGCAGCAAACCCCGAACCGTTCATCATGAACAACTCGGGGGTTGCTCTTTCGTAAGAAGCTGATATGCACATTGTCTTGCCTGCGTCAGTGCCATTCGGACACTGGCGGGGTTTATGGATAGTTCCTCGGCCATGACCTCATCGCTTTTGCCGAGTATGTATTTTCCTTCTAACAGATACTTGCTTTTGGCATCAAGCTGCGGCCAGCGCCGCACCAATTCATCGATCTCCTCTTTTGAGATCAGGAGGTCTTCCATTTGCCGATGCTCGGCGATTGGCTCGGATTGCTGCATACGAGTCAGCTTCTGCACCTTGAAAAGTTCATATTTTACTTCGTACGAGGAGGATTCCACTATGGAAAAGAGAGAAAATGAAACCTTGACTGTACAGGATATCAAGCAGATCCTGAACATCAGCATCAACGCTGCGTACAATCTGATCCACAGCAAATCATTTCCGGTCATTCGTATCGGCAATTCTTTTCGCGTTCCAAAGGAACCGTTTTATGAGTGGATGAAGTCCTCGCATACGATTATGAATTAACGTCAAATCTCCAAATATTACAAAGAAATTGGAGGTTGATAGCATGGCACGTCGTTCCAACGGAGAAGGCAGCTTCTATCAGCAAAAGGATAAATCATGGGTCTATCAGGTTACATACGGCCGAAAAGAGGATGGAAGTCCATATAGCTCCAGTGCTGCTCCAAGAACTGATTAAAGAGCCACTCGTTGATCTCGGAAGGGTTTCCGTTCCAACTCACGTCGTTTCGCTTGCGAAGCGGCGTAAATTCCAATTCCTCATACCCGCCGTATTATTATATTTCACAAGATACGGAGGGTTTCCCAATATGCGCATCAGCTACAATAAACTCCGGAAGATGCTTATTGACAAGAACATGAAAAAGAGTGATTTGAGAGAAAAAGCCGGCATCAGTTCTGCCTCCCTTGCAAAGCTCGGCAAAGGAGACAACATAACCACGGATGTTCTTCTTCGTATCTGCGAGGTAATGGATTGCCGGATTGAAGATATTCTTGAAACGGTTCGTGACTAACCAACGCCAAAGAACTTGATTAGGAGGTTTTGACATGACCATATTGGGCAAGAAACAGATGTCGGAAGAAGACATCAAATTGAATTATATTACTCCGGTCATTCTTGATGGATGGAAGGGTCCTATGGACGTTGATATGACCGACAACGCAAGAAATAGAGCGAATGGGACCGAGTGCATTTTATGTATGGAGTGTGTGAAAAACTGCCCTAAAAATGCTCTGTAGTTTCAAAAAATAAATGCAACGCAGCGTTGCACGTCTGCCGGATTTTCTTTTTGCCCTCAAAAGGTCATTTGTGCGGTGTTGCCTTAGATTTCTCCAACAATTGGGTTGCGTTTTTCCTGTATTGTGTTATAATAAACGGCGGCAGCTTGAATCGGAATTTGACGGATTGTACAGGCCCTCATGCCCCCTCTGAGGGAGTTGGACGCCCGAAGGGCGGCCTGGGGGTTGTACCGACAAGAAATTTTACCGATCTTTTGGTACAATTGCAAATCTGCAACAACCCCCAGTCAGCTTGGCTGACCTGTGGAAGTGGCGATGGACGCGTTGCTCAATAGCGTGTACAGCGATGGGATATTTACCGCAAAGATCATTGATCATCAGGACGGTACCTGGACTACCTGCTATTCTTCCGATTCTGTTGGCGAGAATGGATGGATTGTGCCCCACTAGTATGCCTATACCAGCGGCGCCGTTACCGGCGGCACTGGATCTGGCGATGCTGTTGTTCATGGCGGCGGCGTGGGTCTGAGCGGTGACAGCCCTCAGTTCACGATGCGTGGCGGCGCGATTTCCGGGAACACCGCGCTGGCTGCATTCAGCTATGGCGGCGGATGGTGTGAGGCATTCGCGGGATAGAATGGGGAAGACAGAAAAGGAGAGATGCGGCATGAAGAAAAAAAGGATCTTGTGTAGCCTAATGGGGAAGACAGAAAAGGAGAGATGCGGCATGAAGAAAAAAAGAATCTTGTGTAGCCTGTTGACGTTGGCAATGCTGATGGCCTTGCTGACCGTCACGGCCTTTGCAGAAGACGCAGCGCTGACGTTGCCCACCGAGGGCGGCAAGTTGGACCCTGGCATCTATCGACTGAGCGAAGACCTTACGATAAGCAATCCACTGGAAATTCCGAAAAACAGTGATATTACAATTGATTTAAACGGCCATACGTTGAATACACCGGCAGCAGGCTATGGCGTTTTGGTCCGCGGCACCTGCACAATTGTTGACCGTGCTGAGAACGGAACAATCAACGCCTCTGGTACGGCAATTGTGAACGCTGCAGGCGCTGTCCTCACAATTTCAAATGCAAAGGTATTCTCATCATCCAGTTCGGTCCTTCAAAACCAAGGCACTGTGACCATTCAGGGCGCGGAATTGTACAGTAATGTCGCAGCAGGCATCTTCAATCTGAACGGCAGCGTTACTGTCTCAGCTTCAACCATTTACGGTGCAGACAACGGAATCCTGAATGGTCTTGCTGAAGAATATGGCAGCAATCCTTCTATCAGTATCTCCAATAGTACAGTATCCAGCAGCACAAGCTACGCAGTCAACAACAATCTTCCTGGGAGTTCACTGACCGCAACAAAGACAAACTTTATTGCCAATCAGACCAACGTCATCCGCAATGTGGGCAAGTTGTCCATTGATACAACCAGTTCTTTGACGATTTCCGATGACCAGGCGCCCGGCAGAATTGAGGGCGATTCCAGTGGCGTTCATTGCCCGGTCGGTAAATCCTGGCAGGAAGTTGTGACAGAGCAGCCTGAAGGCTATGTAGAAAGCGGCACAACGCTCACAATTTCCTCACCGGAGGCGCTGGCATGGTGGGCGGCAGAGATTAAGAAAGGCGAATCTTTTGCTGGATACACCATTACGATCTCAGGTACACTGAATATGAGCGCCTATCTCTGGGAGCCTATCAATGCTTGGGGCAGCTCTTACGGCCCCGGTCCGTTGGATGGGGTCACCATTCAGGGTCAGAACGGCGTCATCCGGAATCTGTTGATTCGTGGAAATTGTTCTACAATTAATGGTTATCCCTATGCCTGCGGATTCATTGGCTCGACAAAAAATCCGATTACAGTCAAGAACCTTACATTTGATAGCGCTAACGTCTCCATCAATGGCCAATACTACGGAAATCAGGTGGGTGTTGTAATTGGCCACGCATATTGCAACAATGTGACGATGGATAACGTCCATGTGACCAACAGCACAGTAAAGGGATATGGAAAAGTCGGCGGTTTGGTCGGTCATCTTGCCGAGCCGGGTGGGCGCCATTCCTTTACAAATTGCTCCGTTGAAAACACCAGGATCATCGGCGCTTACAACTGCGGCGGCCTGATCGGTCTTAACGAGCATTGCTCTGTTACGGTTACGAATTGCACCACGAAAAATGTGGAGTGGGTCAAAGACCCGAACAGCACTTATCTCTGCGTGTTCCCGTCCACGCCGGTCAAAGACTATACCGGCAACGGCGCCATTGCGCAGTGCGTTACAGGTATCTATTACCAGGACGGAGGAATTGAGCCAGGCAATGATGGGAAGGAGGCATACATCTATGCCGCCTGGGGTACGCAGTACTGTGACTATTCAAACTTAGATGGCGATAACTACAAATCCTATATTGCATCCAGCCAGAAATCTGCCAACGTGACCCACATTCCTTCCGAAGCGGTTGAGAATCCTGAAGAAGAGGTTCATTTCTACTTTGACGGTCTCTGCCATGAGCCAATGCAGCCGCATACGGGCTTCGATGACTGGAAAGTGACGCAGCTTCCTGACGGAAAGACGCCCGGTATGGAGTGTGGCGACTGCAACATTGATATGTGTGGCGAAATCAGAACCCGCTACTTCTGGGAGGTCACCTTCGACGCCAACAACGGCTCTGAAACTCCGTGGGATGTGCAGCATTTGCCGTTTGAAAATAATGATGATAAGGTGTACGCCTCTGAACCTGAGGATGAGCCGACCCGTCCGGGTTATACCTTTGAGTGCTGGACCTTGGATGGCGAGCCGTATGATTTCAACACTGAGGTAACAGCAAACATCACGCTGGTTGCCCAATGGAAACAAAATATTTCTCTCCCTGACAACATCATCATTCCTGCCGATGCTATTCCTGCCTTGAACAAGGACGACCATGTGGCCTATATCATCGGCTATGAGGACGGCACGGTGCGGCCGAACGGCAGGATCACCCGTGCGGAGGTCGCAGCGATCTTCTTCCGCCTGCTGACCGACGATGCCCGCCAGCGGAACTGGTCTTCCGAGAATAACTTCTCCGACGTGAGCGCCGACAAGTGGTACAACAACGCCGTTTCCACGCTCTGTCATATGGGCGTCCTCGGCGGCTACTCCGACGGCACCTTCCGTCCGAACGCACCTATCACGCGCGCGGAATTCGCCAAGATCGCCGTGAGCTTCGCGCAGACAAACGGCTCCGCCGTCTACAGCTACTTCACTGATGTGAAGACGACCGACTGGTTCGCCCCGTACGTCACCGCAGCAAAGGACAGCAGCCTGATCGAGGGCTATTCCGACGGCTCGTTCAAACCTGAAAACAGGATCACACGCGCCGAAGCCTGCGCCATCGTCAACCGCGTGCTCGGCCGCAAGCCGTCGAAGTCTCACATGAAGATCTCCGGCCGCATCGATTGGCCGGACTGCACCACGGCAGACTGGTTCTATGAGGCGATCATGGAGGCCACCAACAGCCACACCTATCAGATGGGCAAGCGCGTCGAGACCTGGAACGACAAGCTCCCGCAGCGCGACTGGGTGGCGCTGGAAAAGATCTGGAGCCGGGCCAACAGCAGATAACGAAACAAGACGCGGAAGACGCTCCCCCTGGGGGAACGCCTTCCGCGTCTCCCGGTTCCGGCAAATTGTAACGAACTGCCGGCCATGAACTGGGAAAAGGACGGCAGAACGAAGAAATTGCCGAAAATCATTGATAAGCCAGCGTGCGCTTTTCCGAACTTCAAAAAGTTCGGAAAACCTTTTGATTGAACGCGAAGGGGACTTTTTGCCCCCTTCACACTTTCCCCGCTGCTCAATCGAGAAAGTCTTTTTTATGAATAGTGTATTTCCGCTGTCGCGGATACCACTATTATGAGGGATTTGTAGACTATATCAAGCTGCTGCCGCTGGCACCGCACTACTGCCGTTCAGCCCCGCGCCAGCTGCCGCTGGCTACCGCCGTATGCATACACAGAATAAATGACCAAGCCAAAGGCGATCGACTGTAAAAGGTTGGTCGCTTTTGTTATTGTTTTGTACTGGTAATGCCGGGAATATCAAAATAATCTGCAGCTTCCTGCAGCTTCCCATCCGGATCGCCATCGCTTTGCAGCGCAAGCAAATACCAGTCAGAGAGATATGGGTCGATCCGAAAGGCCTCCAACAACGCCTCGCGCCGTTGAGAGGCGTCGGCTATATGCCCGATATTATTCAGAATCGCGGTTGCCTTTTGATCCATACCTGAGGTTTCGCGTCCCTCATAAGGCAGGTGATCAGCCCCGGTACGATCCAAGCAGTCGATCAGCGCGTAATGCAGATAAAAAACTGTATTCCAGACGCTTCTGGCCAAACTGGATCGTGTTTTGCTGTCATTGAAGATCTTCCGCATTTCGCTTGAAGCAGATAATGATGAGAAAATCTTTCCGACGCCGTTTACGACCCTGTGTGCAGCGCCGGATACCATGTTCATAGCCCCTGCGGTCGCAGCTCCTTTCAATGCACCGCCGACGCCGAAACCTCCGCCGACCCAGCGGCCGCGATTCTCCCGGCGCGCAACACGATACTGATCCAGCTCCTCCTGCTCAGAAACAATGCTGTCATACTGGTCGCAGATCGCCTCATACGCTTTCTTCCATCGATCCAGATAAGACCGATATGTGCTGGAGAATTGTTCGCGGTCAATGGTATAAACACCGTGGTCGACCAGTATCTGAATACACAGCTCGACCGACGGCGCAATACACGCTGCAATTTGATCCGGTGTTTTTCTCACAACGTCTTCCAGCGACTGGTTTCTTTCATACATATCAAAGAATTGATTGGCCGCAGTTTTGGCCTGTCCAATGAATAGTTTCCGATATGTGTTGTAGCTTTCTGCCGCTTCGCTGATTGCTACGTCCTGACCGAGCAGCCGAAACTTCATCTAAAGACCTCCCTTTTCTTCCGTATCACTCTATATCACATATTTTACATGAATTTTTATCACATTCAACCTCTTATAACACATATTAAACTTGTGATTAGAGGTGATTTCGTGGATAAAGAAACAAAAGCAGAAATTGGGAAGCGGCTTCGGGCAAAACGCGAATCTGCCGGATACACCAGAGAGCAGCTCAGCGAGCTCTGTTCTCTCAGTCCGCGCTTTTTGGCAAATGTCGAGTTGGGCGATTCTGCGTTCAGTCTGGACACGCTTATGACGGTTTGCAAGATTCTTTCCTGCAGCAGCGATGAACTGCTGTTCGGGAATACGGTCAATCAAAGCGTATGGTCTGATACAACATCAAAAATCAGTCAGCTTGACGTTGCTTATAAGGAAAGCATCGACAAAACCTTGCAGGGAATCCTTGAACTGATCACAAAAGCAAAGCAAGGTCCGAATCGTTCCTGATTCGGACCTTGTTTTGTGGATCATTCCAGCTTTGACTGCTCTACAACATATTTTCGCACAGCTTCCTTTGGGATCAGCCAGTTGCGGCCGTTTTTATAGGCACTGAGTTTTTTGCTGTTCAGCAATTCATAAATCGCATTCTCGCCGATCCTAAGGGCTTCTGCGGCCTCCTCCGGTGAAAGGATATCCGAGTAATCCTCAAACATTACACGGCCTCCTTTGCTGCTTTCTGCAGCCGGCGGATGGTGCAGGCTTCCGGGTCTGCCGTGCATTCTTTGCACAGGCAGCCGCTGGGAAGCGCGGGTCGCTCTTTGCGCCGGCGGCGTTTATGCTCAAACAGGCCCATTTGCTCTATCTGTTGGCAGATAGCAGGCTCTCCGCGCCGGAGCTCCAGCGCAATTTCGCTGATACCAAAACCCATGTTGAACAGGCATTTCAACCGCGCACGGTCTTCATCGCTCCAGTAATCTCCTTCGTGGGCGGGCGGTTCCAAACCGGCCCGCTGCTTGATCAAATCTTGTCTATCATAATCGTTCATGATAAAAACTCCTTCTTTGTTTTTTACCATGATGTTCCCTTATTTCTCCGGAAAACTGCGTAAAAATCGCTGATTTCAACCACATATTATCGCTGTGAAGCCGTCGGATGCAGATGCGTCCGGCGGTTATCTTTTTATCTGGAGGAAAACGACTATGCGAGACTACCATGGATGCAGCATCTGCGGACGAAAATTTCCGGAGGATGCGCTGACACTGTTTGCGGGAGATTATTTCTGTGAGCACTGTCTTGACGAAGAAACCGTTGTCTGCTCGGACTGCGGGGAGCGGCTTTGGAATGATGCCAACGCCGGTTCGCGGACGCATCCGCTCTGCCAGCGATGCTATGACAGCCATTACACAAACTGTGAACGCTGCGGGGATCTGATCGATTGCGAGAATGCGTATTATCTGGGAGACGGTGAGGACTATCCCTATTGCGAAAATTGTTATCATATTCTGAAAAATCAGGTCATTCACAACTACGATTATCGCCCGGAAACGATTTTCTACGGAGACGGGCCACGATACTTCGGCGTGGAGCTGGAGATCGACAAGGGCGGCGAAATTGGAAGCAACGCAGAGCAGATCCTTGCCGTTGGAAACCGGGAGCATGATTTTTACTACTGCAAGCATGATGGCAGTCTGGACGATGGGTTTGAAATCGTCAGTCATCCAGCGACGGCGAAATATCATTTGACGCAACTACCGTGGAAGGCAATCATGGCGGAAGCGGTTTCGCTCGGCTATCGTTCCCATCAGGCCTGTACCTGCGGCCTGCATATCCATATCAGCCGTCTTGCGTTCGGCAGAACGGCGGCGCAGCAGGAAGCAGCCATTGCAAGGCTGCTTTATTTTGTGGAAAAGCATTGGAACGAGCTGCTGAAATTCAGCCGCCGGACAAACCGGCAGTTGGAACGCTGGGCGGCGAGATACGGCTACAAGGACACACCGAAGGAAATGATGGATCACGCCAAGAGCTATCACTATGGTCGATATACCTGCGTGAACCTGACAAATGAAGACACCGTGGAGATTCGTATTTTCAGAGGTACGCTCAAATACAACACGCTTGCTGCGACGATCCAGTTGACAGATCGCCTGTGCGATGTGGTGACGTGCCTGAACGATGAGGAGCTTCGTGCGCTTTCATGGTCGGATTTTATTGCAGGCGTGACGGAACCGGAGCTGATCCAGTATCTGAAAGAGCGGCGACTGTATCTCAATGAGCCGGTAGAGAGTGAGGTGGAGCTGTAATGTGCTGCCTGTTTGGATTTTATGATTACGGCGGAACGCTTTCCGCAAAGCAGAAGAACAGGATCATTTCCGCCCTTGCCATTTCCAGTGAGATCCGTGGAACAGATGCGACCGGAATCGCATATCGAACCGGGACGAAGCTCTGTATCTACAAGCGGCCATTTCCCGCCCGGTGGATGCGCTTTCGGCTTCCGGCAGAGGTAAAGGCGGTAATGGGGCACACCAGAATGACCACACAGGGCTCCGAAATGCAGAACTGCAACAATCATCCCTTTTATGGGGTCGCAGACGGCAGCGCATTTGCACTGGCACACAACGGTATTCTGAGCAATGACAAGCTGCTGCGCTTGGAAAAGAAGCTGCCTGCTTCAAGAATCGAGACAGACAGCTTTGCAATCGTGCAGCTTCTGGAACAGGCGGGAACAATCGATCTGGATACGCTGCGCATAACATCGGAGCTGCTGCGCGGTTCTTTTACTTATACGGTGCTGGACGACCATGAGCACCTTTATATTGTGCGCGGGAACAATCCGTTCCGCCTGTACCATTTCCCAAAGCAAAAGGTATATCTGTACGCTTCCACAAAGGAGATCTTAAACTATGCGCTGTCCAGCATTCGGAAAAGCCTGCATGGCCCGGTAGAAGAAGTTGCGGTTCGGGAAGGGGACATTCTGTGCCTGCTGCCGGATGGCGGGCGCAGCAGAGGCACCTTCTCCGTGCGGCATTTGTATGACCTCCGCGCATATGACTGGCCACTGTCCGGTGCGCAGAGCACCAGAGTCCAAAAGGTTTCCGGCGGCAGCTATGCCCGTGAACTGAAAAATCTGGCCTGTGCATTCGGATATACCCCGGAGGATGTGGATACATGGCTGGGCGAGGGATTGCAGCCGGAGGAAATTGAGGAGTGTTTCTATTATGGGGAGATATAGGTCAATAGGGTCGGGCGGCCAGCGGCATATATGTCAAAAGTGGAAAACCGACGCTATTGGGAGAGCATTTCTGTATCCCATATGGGTACGCCCTATTGACACAGGAGATTTCACATGAAGGTCGGCTATATCCGGGTCAGCACCCAAGAACAGAATACCATCCGGCAGGAGGTGCTGATGCAGGCGCTTGACGTGGAGCAGGTTTTCATTGATCGCATGAGCGGTAAGAATCTGGCCCGCCCGGAGCTGCAAAAGCTGTTGGCCTTTGTGCGGACCGGCGATTGCGTCATTGTGGAGTCGATCAGCCGGTTCGCGCGGAATACAAGAGATCTTCTGGAGCTGATTGAGCGGCTTCAAAGCAAGCAGGTACAGTTTGTTTCTAAAAAGGAAGCTATCGACACTACGACGCCGACGGGGAAATTCATGCTGACGGTGTTCGGCGCAGTAGCAGAGCTGGAACGGGAATACATTCTCCAGCGCCAGAGAGAGGGCATCGCCAATGCAAAAGAAAACGGCGTCTATAAAGGCCGAAAGCCGATTGTATGCGCAGGCTTTGACAGTGTGTTCATGTTATGGCACCGCAGGGAAATCACCGCAGTAGAGGCACAGAAACGACTGGGACTGTCTCCGAGCACATTTTACCGCAAGGTCAGAGAATACGAGAAACAAATCGGAAAGGAGGAAGAAACATGATCTGGTATGTATTGGGTTTCCTGCTCACAGCAGCACTGCTGCTGATCGGCGGCATAGACTATGCCGTAAAATGATTACATGGGCAGCAGTCGCAAGCGCGATTGCTGCCTTTTCCAAGGGCGTATTGTTGGCGCTGGAGCTGCTGGGATATGACAGCTCCAATTAACAGGCTGCGGGAACGGCATAGGCCAGCCCTCGCAGCTTCAATTCAATATGGGAGGCGTCTGCGCAATAACCACGATTTCTATTCCGGGATATCCTTTACCGGATAGACATAGGTGCCGAATAAAGCAGCAATGTCATTCAGATACCGGAGGAAATCATAGTAATCCTTCTTTTTCCCGGTATAGCGGGTTCCGTCCTGAAACGAGATCATGTTCATAACAAAATGAATATGAATGTTTTGGGCATCCTCATGGACGCTGTAGAGGATCTGATAGCGTTCGGCGTAAAACCAGCATACCTGCTGTGCAAACTGATTGGCATGCCAAGCGTCCCGAATCTCATCCTTTTCAAAGCTGATGATCCAGTGCCGCAGGCGAATGCCATGATCCTGCCGGTAGGCATGCGATACGATCTGCATCTGCTCTGCCGCAAGCTGTGGCAGAACGCCGAAGCCGTCAATGAAATTGCCCGGCGTCTTCATGGGCCTGATACAGTAATGGATCAAATCTGCATAAGCGTCTTCGTCAGCATACTTCTGCGGAACAGAAATCACTTTAAACACCGCCATGCTTCTGCCTCCCAATTCAAAAAAGCGTTACGAGCATCTTTGTCATGAATCTCATGCACAATAAGATTGTGACGACAAAGCTGAGCGGAGATTTTCTGAATGCGTATCTTCAATAATTCAGCCTCCATATCTGCCCGAAGGGAGCGTTCACGAATCAATTCGCTCAGAGAACAACCGGCAGCCTTTGCTTCAGCACGAAGCCGCTGAGCATCTTCTGTTATATATCTAATTTTAATTGCCTCTGATGTTTTTATTTGATTATCCATGTTACAATCTCCTATTTATGTTTTTTGCGTACCTTGTACGCTTCCGCCAGAGGAAGTGTTTTGTATGACACTTCCTCTGAGTCCTAATATTCTGTTCTGTCATGATTAAACTTTAATACGCATTTTTTCACATGATAGGAGATCATTATTTTTTACAAAGCATAGAACACCTTGATAATGCGCAGCCGAGCTTGGTTCGCGTAAATTATCATAAAGGATGTGTCCGATATGTCTAAAACAAGAAAAGATAGAGAGGGAAATATTCGCCTGCGCGCCGACGGCAGATGGGAGGTCCGCGTTACGATCGGGATCGACTATGCAACCGGCGAGGAACGAAGAATTTCCCGCTATGCAAAAACACAGGAGGAAGCAATCAAACTGCTTCACGAGCTTTCCTTTATTCGCGATCATACACCGAATAATTTTCAGTCTGTAACTGTGAGCGAATGGCTTCCGTTCTGTCTGGAAACTTATATGTGGCCGACGCTGAAGCAGTCGACCTACCTGAGCTATGAAAGCTACATCCGTGTCCATTTGAATCCTGCTTTGGGAAATATACAGTTGAAGGAGCTGACACCGAGAATTTTGCAGCAATATTATAATTACAAAGCAGAAACAGAAAAGCTGAGTCCAAAAACAATCGTAAACCTCAATCTGTTTCTGCATAAGGCATTGAGTTTCGCCGTTGCGGAGGGATATATCAACAGTAATCCCGCAGATGGTGTGAATCTTCCGAGAGGAAGCAAGCCGCAGATCGTAATATTGACAAGAGACGAACAGGCCCGCCTGATGCAGTGCAGCTATCAGCACCGCTACGGCGTGTTTGTCCGTCTCGTTCTTTTTACCGGCCTGCGGCTTGGGGAATTGCTTGGCCTGCGCTGGGAGGATATTGATTTCCGCGCCGGTATTCTGCATGTCCGCCGGACGCTGAACCGGCTGAACAAGATGAAGCGGCCCCTGCAGCCCGGAGAGCCCACAACGGAAATCGTGATCCAGACCCCGAAAAGTCAGAATTCCATTCGTGCGATTCCGCTTCTGCCTGTCGTCCTTCAGGAGCTGCAGGGCTGGCAGTATGTTCAGCAGAAGGATGCGGAGCTTGCCGGAGATCAGTACAATGCAAGCGGCTATATTGTAACAAATCCGCTTGGGGGAATAATTGAACCTCGTACATTCAAGGATTATTACAATCAGATCCTGCAGGCGAGCGGGCTTCGCCACTTCACCTTCCATGCGCTTCGTCACACGTTCGCCTCCAGAGCAATGGAACAGGGCATGGACCCGAAAACATTGTCTGAAATCATGGGCCACTACTCCGTATCCTTCACGCTGGACACCTATGCACATGTACTGGATGGGCGCAAGCAGGAAGCCGTAGCCCTTCTCGGAGATCTTTTTACCGCGCAGCCGCAGAGCGCAGTGTATCCGTTGGTCGTTACAACGGAGGATGATGGCCTTCTTCTGTTTGACCTGATCGATTTCCCGGATATAGACGCAGAAGCGTCCAACATGGCTGAGGGAATTGCCAGCATCAAAGAGCAGGCGCAGGAAGCCATTCTGACGCTCCCGGTCCCGCCGGTCCCTACACCTGTCGAGCATATTCAGTTAACTGCAAATCAGTTTATCGTGCAAATCGACGTATAACAAACGACCCCTGCTGCAGAAATCCTGCAGCAGGGGCGCGTGATTGTAGTACAGTAATTTTTATGTTTTTTGCCGGAAAGAGAGTGCTCTGGTATTTTTCAGGAAGAACAGTTATGATGGTCTTGTGAATTTCAACGCCCAGCATACAACATGTCAGAATACGAAGGGAGATAAAGATGGATTTTTTGGATTATAGAGAAAATCTTGGCATAGGGTTTTGCGATAACGAGAAGTATAAATTTTTTCTCGTGAAAATATTCAATATTCTTGGCGAAATCGCATTAGATACTCGCTTTTGCGGTATTAATGCGAGTGAATACCGCGAATTTTGCAGGATTACGGGTACGGAAGTGGATTACAAACTTCTATCTGATACTAAAATCTAGTAAAACACTTTAACCGTCTTACCAGATATGCTATACTGTATCTGGGTGATGAATAATGGCATCGAACTATAAATTCAGCAATGAGGAAATGGC
>OKTO01000332.1_pt1 | contig 18488 bp, 17 predicted proteins | sample 1606101 | NCBI WGS metagenome assembly OKTO01 (sample SAMEA3879513, study PRJEB24766) | human gut metagenome | biome: human-associated habitat; feature: feces | place: USA | collected 1985/1987
CCGTACACGGGCGTTTCAACGGAACGATCGAGATCAAAGACGGTGAATTGTATGTCAATGGACGCCACATTCTCGTAACTTCCAGCCGCGAACCGGAAGGTTTGAAGTGGGGAGAAGCCGGAGTAGATTATGTCGTCGAAGCAACAGGTCACTACCTTACCCGTGAAAAAGCGGAAGCTCACCTTCGTGCCGGTGCAAAACGTGTCGTTATGTCGGCACCCGCTAAAGACGATACACCTTTGTTCGTTATGGGGGTAAACCATCAAACTTACGACGGCAACGCAATCGTTTCCAGTGCTTCCTGTACAACCAATTGTCTGGCCCCATTGACCAAGGTCATCCATGAACATTTCGGTATCGTAGAAGGATTGATGACTACCGTACATGCTACGACAGCCAGTCAGCGTACGGTCGATGCTCACTCGAAAAAAGATTGGCGGTTAGGACGTGCCTCAGCCGGCAACATAATCCCTTCCACAACGGGAGCAGCAAAAGCTGTCGGCAAAATCATCCCTGAATTGAACGGCAAACTGACAGGTATGTCTTTCCGGATTCCGACATTGGATATATCTGTCGTAGATGTGACCTTCCGTTTAGCCCAAGAGACGACCTATGAGGAGATCAAAGCGGCAGTAAGAGAGGCCTCCGAAGGAGAACTGAAAGGAATTTTAGGTTATACAGAAGAAGAAGTCGTTTCTTCCGATTTCATAGGAGATGCCCGAACCTGTATATTCGATGCAAAAGCAGGGATCGCCCTTAATAATAAATTTGTAAAACTGATTGCCTGGTATGACAATGAGTGGGGATATTCCAATAAAATGTTAGACCTGATCGCACATATGGCTACTGTAAAAGAAATCCCCAAGGTAAAACATTTGACTTACTGCAATTAGTATTCCTTTCAAATCCTGATTAGCGCCACACTGATCGGCCCAGCTGAGATTCCTGTCCCCATTCATCGGTCAGAACCGAAAGTTCGCCAATCAGAGTTCACAACGAACTCGCTAATCAGGTATTCTGTCCCAACATTACACTTATTCGTAAATCCTTTCAGGATAATGCGTTTCCAACTGAAAATTGAAATCGTTTGAGTTGTTTTTTTCATTTTTTTTCGATATTTACTGAACCATATCAGGAATTTTTTCCGTACTTTTGAAAGGAAATGATAATTTTATAACACTTAAAAACAATAAAAATGGCAAAGATTAAAGTTGGTATCAACGGATTCGGTCGTATCGGCCGTTTGGTTTTCCGCGCAGCTATGACTCGTAACGATATCGAAATCGTAGGAATCAATGACCTGATCGATGTAGACTACATGGTATACATGCTGAAATATGACACGATGCATGGTCGTTTCAACGGAACTGCAGAAGCAAAAGACGGTAAATTGGTTGTCAATGGTCAGGCTATTCGTGTAACTGCTGAAAAAGATCCTGCAAACCTGAAATGGGATGAAGTAGGCGCTGAGTATGTGGTTGAATCAACCGGTCTTTTCCTGACAAAAGAAAAAGCTGAAGCTCACATCAAAGCCGGTGCAAAACGGGTAGTGATGTCTGCACCTTCCAAAGACGATACCCCGATGTTCGTATGCGGCGTGAACGCCGATACCTACGCAGGCCAGGATATCGTATCGAACGCATCGTGCACGACCAACTGCCTGGCTCCGCTGGCCAAGGTCATCAACGACAAGTTCGGCATCATCGAAGGTCTGATGACTACCGTACATGCGACTACCGCTACGCAGAAGACCGTAGATGGTCCTTCGATGAAGGACTGGCGCGGCGGCCGTGCGTCGATCGGCAACATCATCCCCTCTTCGACGGGTGCAGCCAAGGCCGTAGGCAAGGTAATCCCCGCGCTGGCAGGCAAACTGACCGGTATGTCGTTCCGCGTTCCGACGCTCGACGTTTCGGTAGTCGATCTGACCGTGCGTTTGGAAAAGGCAGCGACTTACGACGAGGTGAAAGCCGCCGTTAAACACGCTTCGGAAAACGAACTCAAGGGTATCCTGGGTTACACCGAGGACGACGTGGTTTCGACCGATTTCACGAGCGACCCCCGTACGTCGATCTTCGATGCCAAGGCCGGTATCGCCCTGAACGATCGCTTTATGAAACTCGTTTCGTGGTACGACAACGAATGGGGCTATTCGAACAAGATCATTATGCTGATCGGTAAGATGGCCGCATACAACAACAAATAATCCCTCGTTACACGGATAAAAAGAGGTTCTCCAAAATTTTGGAGAACCTCTTTTATTACGATCGCAACAGGTTCAGAACGGAGGTCGGAAAATTGGGGCCATAGACGCATCGACCTACGGCCGCAGGCCCGCATCACGGCCGCGACACCTTGAGCTCGATCGACGCCCCTCCCCACTGGTTGATGGAATACTCCTTATCGAGCACGGTCCGGTCGCCATAGCGAATCCGCACCTGCAACGGGAACGGAGGATGTCCCCCGATTTCGTTGTCGCGGGGCAGCGTATGAGGGATCACATAAATATAGAGCACGATACGCTCGCACGGAACGGTTTCGAGCGTAAGACTGCGATGCAGGTCCAACCCCTCCGGCGGTGCCTCCAGATTGCTCCCCATCTCAGCCACCCGGCTCTCGGCCGAGGCAAAGCCGATCCGGTTACCCGAGGCATCGAACGCCCCGCACATCAGCGCGGCATTGTAACGCCACCACTGGTCGAAGCCACTCCGGATTTCGACCGTAAATTTTTCAACGGATTTCATCACAGGACAAATATAACTTTTTTATCGCTATGTCCCACACATCCGGGCAACAATCTCTCCTGGATACACCGCCGGCAGACGGCACTCGGAATCATTCCGGCACACGTCCCTGCGGGGAGAGTCGCTAAAACCGGCGAAACCTTTGGTACTTTTCCGTTTTTTTCATAACTTTGCAGACTGGAAGTATCGAAATGAACGCCGCACGAAAATATTCCATCGCCTGGAAAGGCCTCTCGGAGGGAGAACATACGTTCGACTTCGAAGCGGGCGACGACCTGTTCCGGCTTTTCGAAAACACCGAAATCAAAGGCGGGCACTGCGACGTGAAGGTGAATCTTTTACGGGCGGCACGTCAGCTTCGCCTCGAGATTTCGATCCGGGGCAGCGTAGTGGTGGAGTGCGATCGCTGTCTGGGCGATTGTTCCGTTCCGATCGATTACGAAGGAGAATTGCTGGTGAAATTCTCCGACGAAGTCCGCGAATACGACGGAGATACCTTGTGGCTCTCACCCTCGGAAGATTTCGTGGATCTGACGCAATATATTTACGAAAGCATCGTCCTTTCTCTGCCCTATCAGCGGGTGCACCCCGACGGGGAGTGCGATCCGGATATGTTGGGACGCTTCCGCATCGTTTCCGAGCAGGAGTTCGAAACGATCGAGAACGAAACGCAACAGCGGGAAAGAGAGGCCTCGGGCTCCGGACAATGGACCGAACAACTGTCCGCCATCAAACAACAGATGGAGCAGGAAGAAAAAGACAAGAAACATTAAACTAATAATTGATAATACAAAATGGCACATCCTAAACACAAAATCTCGTCAACCCGCCGCGACAAGCGTAGAACTCACTACAAAGCAGTCGTTCCCACGGTCGTAACCTGCTCGAACTGCGGCGCATCGGTACTCTACCACCGGGTATGCCCCGAATGCGGCTTCTATCGCGGCAAGCTGGCTATCGAGAAGAAAGCGGCGGAATAATCTCCGCCGCCGGGTCCCTTTCGGATTTTCAGCCGAAAGAGCGTAATCTATTTTACTAACCAAATCTCAGATTATGTTAAAGATTGGTGTAGATGCCATGGGAGGCGATTTCGCCCCGGAGGCAGCAGTCAAAGGCGCCGTAATGGCCGTCGATGCAATCGGCGACGAATGCCGGATCGTACTCTTCGGCGACGAGGATCGGATTCGGGCAGTCCTGAAAGCGGAAAACTGTGCGGCGGACCGGTTCGATATCGTACATACGACCGAAGTGATCGAAATGGGCGACCATCCGGCCAAAGCCTTCCAGCAAAAGACCAATTCAAGCATCGTCGTCGGGTTCGGTTATCTGGCCAAAGGACTCATCAACGGCTTCGCCAGCGCCGGCAGCACCGGAGCGATGATGGTGGGTTCGATGCAGGCCGTCAAGCCGATCGAAGGCGTGATACGTCCCACGATCTCCACGGTCGCTCCGACCGTCACGGGCGGGAAAGTCCTGCTGCTCGACGTAGGTCTGAACGTCGATTGCAAGCCCGAAGTATTGGCTCAATACGGCATTATCGGTTCGATTTACGCCCAGGCTATGCTCGGGATCCGGAATCCCCGGGTCGCGGTACTGAATATCGGAGAGGAAGAAACCAAAGGCAACGCCCAAAGCAAGGCGGCCTATGAACTGATGAAAGAATCCGAAGAGTTCAACTTCGTCGGCAACGTCGAAGGTTCTCACCTCTTCTCGGGGCAGGTAGCCGACGTGATCGTCTGCGACGGTTTTGTCGGCAATACGCTGCTGAAAACCGTAGAGGGGCTTTTCCGGATCAACAAAGCGCTTAAAATCCCCGAAACTCCGTTCTGGAGGGATATGAACTACGAATACGTGGGCGGCACGCCGGTACTCGGTGTCAACGCCCCGGTAGTCATCGGACACGGATGTTCTTCGGCGCTGGCAATCAAAAATATGATTCTTACGACCGAACGTTGCGCCCAAACCGGCGTGACCGCGAAGTTGCAGAATGCTTTCAAAAACTAAACCGCTCCCCGAATGAAGAAAATTACAGCGGCAATTACAGGTGTAGGGGCCTACCTGCCTGATTATCTGCTTACCAACGACGAATTAAGCCGAATGGTGGACACTTCCGACGAGTGGATCATGACACGCATCGGCATCAAAACCCGCCATATCCTCAAGGGAGAGGGGTTGGGTACATCTTATATGGGCGCACGCGCCATCAAAGACCTGCTGGAAAAAACCGGGGTTAATCCGCTGGAGATCGACATCGTGATCTGCGCCACGGTTACCCCGGATATGTTTTTCCCCTCGACGGGCAATCTGATCGCCGACCAGGCCGGTTGTAAAAACGCTTTCGCCTACGACATTTCCGCTGCATGCAGCGGCTTCCTGTTCGCCCTGACGACAGGGTCCCAGTTCATCGAAACGGGCTATGCCAAAAAAGTAATCGTCGTCGGCGCCGACAAGATGTCCTCGATCGTCGATTACAAGGACCGCAACACTTGTCCGATTTTCGGCGACGGCGCAGCGGCCGTATTGCTGGAACCCAACAAAGAAGGTTACGGCGTCATCGATGCGATCCTCCATTCGGACGGTTCGGGCGAACAACACCTCTATATGAAAGCAGGCGGCTCGCGCTATCCCGCTTCCGAAGAAACCGTGCGCAACAACTGGCACACGATCACCCAGGACGGGCCAGCCGTTTTCAAGGCAGCCGTATCGAACATGGCCAACGTATCGGAGGAGATGATGCAACGCCACCATCTGACCGCCCAGGACATCCGCTATCTGGTACCCCATCAGGCCAACTTGCGTATCATCGACGCGACGGCCAAACGTATGGGATTGGGACGCGAGAAATGTATGATCAATATCGACCGCAACGGTAACACGACCGCAGCGACGATTCCGCTTTGCCTGTATGAATACGAAGCGGCTCTCTGCAAAGGGGACAACCTGATTCTGGCGTCGTTCGGCGGCGGATATACGTGGGGTTCCATCTATGTAAAATGGGCTTACGACGGCGAAAACTGCTAATTTTTCAAACAAAATACTTTCAAACGATGCCCGACTTTAGTCGGGCATCGTTTATTGTTTTCCCCTATGTCGAGATCAAATAATCGTATAAAAAAATCTGCACGAAATAGACGTTATTTGCTTATATTTGCATAAAGTAAAAGCCTCCGGGCGATGGCCGGTTCCGCCTCGTTTTAGACTTGCACTATTTTTGCAGGGTAAAGCGATTGACGAAGCAACGACAAAACCGGAGTCCGGGACTCTCCGACCGAAAAAGAGAAATGTTTCGCTCGACATTTTCGACGAACGACAGCTGCGGAAGAGTTCGCGGAAAATAACGGAAAAACAGGAAATTTAACAATTTAACAAAATAGTTATGATCAGCAAGAAACTACAAGACGCACTCAATGCGCAAATCAATGCCGAAATGTGGTCGGCATATCTCTATCTGTCTATGTCGGTCGAGGCGGAATCGAAAGGCCTCAAAGGTTTCGGCAACTGGTTCTTTATCCAATTCCGCGAGGAACAGGATCACGCCCGCATTCTGATGAACTATCTGCTCGCACGCGGCGGACAGGTTCTGCTGGCTCCGATCGCCGAAGTGAGAACATCGTGGGGAAGCCAGCTCGAGGCTTTCGAAGATACGCTGGCTCATGAAAAGAAGGTTACGGCAATGATCAACAACCTGTACGACATGGCTGTTACAGAGAAAGACCATGCAACGGCAAGTATGCTCAAATGGTTCATCGACGAACAGGTCGAGGAAGAAGAGAGCGCCACGACAATCATCGACTCGCTCAAGCTCGTTTCAGGAGATAAGATGGGTGTATTCATGCTCGACAAGGAGCTGGCGACTCGCACTTATACGCAGGCAGCGCCCCTGGCCGGCAAGGAGTAATCGCATTCATCCCCAAGAAAAGAGGATTGCTGAAAATTCAGCGATCCTCTTTTTTATGAAACCGCCGGTCTGCATCAAAAACGAAATTTATAATTAGGCCTCAATTTTGCAAGGATAAACAATACAACTTTAATTGTAAAAAATATGAAAAAAATCGTAGTATTGTTCGTCAGTATGTTGGTACTGGCCACAACAGCCTCGGCCGGCAACGATAAACCGATCCAAGTTTCGCAACTGCCCCAGACAGCACAGCAGTTCATCAAGAAATATTTCGGGGATCGAAAAGTGGCTTTTGCCAAAGAAGAATCCGATTTTCGGAAAAGCTATGAAATCGCGTTCAAAAACGGCGACAAGATCGAGTTCGACCGCAAGGGCGAGTGGACCGACATCGATTGCAAGTACAGCGCCGTTCCGACCGGAATCATCCCTGCACCGATCGCCAAGTACGTCGCCGACAACTATCCCGACAACAAGATCGTACAGATCGAAAGAGATACACGCAGCACCGAGGTAAAACTCGACAACAGAATGGAGATCAAGTTCGACAAACAGCATCGCGTGATCGAAATGGATTTTTAACCTCCCACAGGGAAAATGCCATTTCCTAAATTTAATCCGGCACTGCTGACAGTGTCGGATTTTTTATGCAAGTGCACATAACATCACCCTCCTACCTTAAAATCGATCCCGGCTTTCCGAGCCTGCGTATGCTGAAACTGCCGCCGAATCCGGTACAGACGTCCGTCCTTGAGCAGACGCGCCCCGGTCTGGTGAAAGCAAAAGGAAACATCGTGTTCCGCACACTGATCCCGCAGGGAGAGCACCCAGGCATAATCGCAAACACGCGCTTCGGGACCCGACTCGCCGCCGACAGATACCTGTTCGATTTCCGGTCCGAGATACGGGGCCAAATCTATGGGACCTATCAGCGGGGCGCAAACGATAATCTTGTGACGAATCGGCAACTTCTGGAAAATCGGCAGCCGATAATCGGCCATCCGCTGATTCTCCACCGTGCAACCGATCGTCACATGCTCGTACCCTGCACCCCAGTCCCCGGGCAGACACTCGGACAACCGGTCGATACGCTTGGTAAAAAACATAAAATGCAGGTCCCGCCGCAAACGGATCATCTCCCATGCCTCACGGCGCCAGACATCGGCCTCGGCAAGCAGAAAGTCCGATGTAAAACAGGTAAACACCATCTCCCCGGCCGGAATTTTCCACCGGCCGTCCCGACTTCGGCGCACGGGGAGGCTGAAGGCCGTCGTTTTCACAACGTGCCCGCCGTCCTTTTGCCAGGCAGCATCCTGGCGATAAACATAACACTCCCGGCAACCTTCGCTCACACGCTGACACCCGTGCCAAGGATTCCACGATACGGACATATGAATCACACCTCGGTTTCAAGTAAAACACGCATACCCGGCCAAATCCTCATACGGACAACCTCCGTTTGCAACTCCCCCGCTCCAAATCGGCCGGCCGCAGCCAACGACCGCTCCCGCAACAACAATAATCCGAAAAACAGAGGCTTCGTCACACGATTATTCCCTCCCCGTCCTTTAACAAGAATCGCAGCAAACCGAGTATCCTGTCATTCCCCGAAAAAGATCGGGCCGACAACCTCGGTCCCGCCTTCGCCGTAACGGGCAAACAATACGCAGGCATTTCCCCCGTCCGTAGTTCCAACCGGCAATTCGGATTCGCAAACGACTGCAACCCGCGAAACAGCCTGCGCCGGGAGCGATGCCGCTGCGATTTCTGCACATACAGCGATAGAACTGCCGGAAATTCATTCCCTGCCGGATTCCGACGAACGTTCCGCAGGCGAGGCAAGTACTTCGTTCATCGGAGCTTCATCGAGATAGCGCCGTTTGAAAAGATCCGCACAGAAAATAAAGATGGAGAGAAGCACCGGACCGAAGATTACCCCCATGAAACCGAAAAGCGACAAGCCGATAATCACGCCGAAAATCGTCACCAGAGGATGCGTGTCGGCCATCCGTTTCTGCAGGACGAAGCGGGCCAGGTTATCGACCTGCGTAATGACCACCACCCCATACGCCAAAAGCCCGACGGCTGCGCCCCAATGCCCGATCAGCCCCAGGTAAGCCGCCAAAGGCAGCCATACGAGCGCCGTTCCGAGCAGCGGAACGATCGTAGCGACACAAGTTACTACGCCCCAAAACAGCGCCCACGGCACACCGCACAACCAATAGCCGACCAGAGCGACCGCCCCCTGTATGACCGCGAGCAAGGGAATGCCGATTGCATTCGAACGGACGATCATCACCACTTCGCGCGTAAACTCCTGAGTAACCGTCCGGTTAAAAGGGATGAACTTGCGTAGATAGCTCTCCATCTCCCGACCGCCGATCAACATAAAATAGAGAACGAACAGCAGCACCACCACATTGACCGCAAAGCTGCCGATGCTCTGCAATACCCACTGCCCGGCCCGAGGCAGCAGCTCCACCAGTTTGGCGATATTATCCCCGTCCAGCAAGTTATAGCCGATCCGCTCTCGAATCAGCTCCGCCAGGTTCCGAATGGGCTGAATAACAGTCGAGGGATCGAGGGTCACATCCTGCAATTTAGCGACAAGCAACCACACGAGCAGAGACAGCGGAATCAGAAAACAGACGATGGCTTCACCGATCAGCAGCGAAGCGGCCAGGCTACGCCGCAATTTATGGCGGATCGTCAGCGCCCGCATCTGCCCGCGCAGCAGTACATAAATCGTAAGGGCTCCCAACAGGCCGCCCAGAAAGGGAATCAGTTCTACAAAAATAACCGTACCCAGCCCCAGAAGAATGACATAGAGCGAATAGCGCCAATATTTCTCCCGGATATTTTGTTTTTGGATTCTTTGATTCATAACCAAGTCTATCTATTCTCGACGCAACAAGATATATGCCGTTCGCCGTGCCGCACGCAAGTTCCGGCAGCCGACAGCCTCAAAACCACGAAAGCACTCCCTGCAAAGCAGCCACAATCGCCACGTAACGGAGCAATTTGCCGACGAACATCGCAACGGCCGTAATCCAGACATTGCTGCGCATCAGGCCGAGTACGATGGCGACGGCTTCGCCGACATAGGGCAGAAAGGTGAAAAAAGCGAACAAGGCCCCTTTCCCTTCGAGAAAACGGGAAACCCGGTCGATTTTCGCCGGCTCGACCCGCAGGTAACGGGTAATCCAGTCCCGCTTGCCCAAATGCCCGATCCAATAGCAGGTCATACCGCCGAGCGTATTCCCCGAAGCGGCAGCGAACAGACAGAGCAAAGGGTCGAGCCCCATCCGCACCAGAATCACCAGCACGACCTCGGAACTGAACGGCAGGATACTCCCGGCGACGAAAGCCGAGAGAAAAAGACCGACATAACCCCAGTCGGTAAAAAATTGCGTCAGCGAAGCGATAAATTCTTCCATGCCTTCGGATTCCACCCGTTACCGAACCGATTTCGGATCGAAAAATAAAAATGTTTCGCCCGCCCCTATCGTTTTTCTTTCCGCACACGATTCCAAAATTTTTCGCTTGGTATGTTTTATGCACATACGAAAGATGGTTAATAACGAGTTAAAAAATAAAAAGTGGTATTATTTCCCGTCGCGCAGGCTCGCAGTCGCTTTGTCGTTACAAGGCTGGCGAAAAGCAGGTGCGACGGTTTTTTTCACCGCAGGCTTCACGCTTCTCGCCCATGTTCCCGATCCAGGCGAATCAGCATTTTCTTATGCGGAATGCCCGCTTCCAGGTATTCGTCCGATACGACCTCGAATCCGAATGATTCGTAAAAGGGTATCAAATAGCTTTGGGCCGAAATGCGGATCGCTTCCGCCCGCCACTCCCGAACCATGTAGCCGATAGCTCGGCTCACCATCTCCCGGCATATTCCCCGACGGCGGTACGTTCGGGCAACGCAAACGCGTCCGATCGACGGTTCGGCATAAGCAATCCCACGCGGAATCATCCGCAGAAATCCGACCGTCTGCCCCTCACACTCGGCCCACAGGAAGAGAGAAAAGGGATCCTTCTCATCGGCATCGAGCGTCGTGACATGCTGCTCGAGGTAGAAGACCCGTTCGCGCAGCGAAGCTGCCGCATGCAGCTCCCCCACCGAAAGTTCCGCAAAAGGTTTTATGTGATAAACAATCTCCATATCGTGTAAAAACAGCCGCTATCGAAGACAAAAATACAAATAAGCCGAATGCAAAAGCAAATTTATTTGCATTTTGCCGAGGCGAAGTATCTAAGACGAAGTCAAAATACGAAAAAGCCGGGGCAAACACAACCGGAATCCGATTTTATCCAGGCGAAGTCAAAGATAGTGAAAGGCGAGAGAAAACGGGAACTTGTTCCCTGTTTTCCGAGGCGCATCCTATCTAAGACTATGTCAAAGATAGGAAAAGAAGAGAGGAATCGTGCGGGCTTGCACGCACAGATTGCCGAACCGCATCCTATCTTCTGCAAAGATACGGATAAGCGAGGGCAAAGCGCCCCCATTCGTATCTTACCGAACGAAAGTATCTTAGGCTTCGTCCAAGATGCGAACGAACCGAACGCAAAAGCAAATAAATTTGTGTTTTGCCGGAACAAAATATCCACAACAAAATTAAAGATACGAAAAGCGGCAAGCCCCTATGGAAATAAACGACGACGTCCCGCCACATAGTGACGGGACGCTGTTCCAAGAAGTCGGACCAAAGCACCTGTTCAAGTCTTGCGTGAATCCGGAGGTGCGATCTGTCCACGACAGAAAGACTTCCGCGACAAAGCGCGACGCAGAAAAATCCGCTACAGCCGGCTTCCTTCGATTTTCAGCCTCGCGGCTATCTCTTCACCGCAGCGAGCGCCTTGTCATAATCGGGCTCCTGCGTGATCTCGGGCACCAATTCGGTATAGACGACTTTGCCGTCCCCGTCGATGACCACCACCGAACGAGCCAGCAACCCTTTCAACGGGCCGTCGGTCATCAGCACGCCGTAGCTCTCATCGAACGAGGTTTTCCGGAAATCCGACACGGGAACGACATTCTCGATTCCCTCGACCGTGCAAAAACGCGCATGAGCGAAAGGCAGGTCTTTCGAAACGGCCAGCACGACCGTTCCCGGCAGCTCCGCCGCGAGTTTGTTGAACTTACGCACCGACGCGGCGCAAACGCCCGTATCGAGGCTCGGAAAAATATTCAGGATCACCTGCTTTCCACGCAAATCCTTCAGAGAAAGGGTGGAAAGATCGGTCTTGACCAATTCGAAATCGGGAGCCGCAGCTCCTGCCTTGACAAATTCACCGGCAATCTGCACCGGCTGTCCTTTGAACTTCGTTATCGACATATCGTTGTTTCTTTTTAATTATTAAACCAAACCCGGCGAAATCTTCATCCGCCCGGGGATTTAGGAGAGATGCAAAAACCGGTCCGCATTTCCCTACAATCGAAACGAAGATACAAATTTTTCCCGAAAAAGGCAAAATTCTTTGCGAAAAACCACGAAACGAAGCGGAATAACGACCTGCCCGGATAATTTCAGCCGTTTCACGACCGATTCCCGAAACACCCCGAGCAGCGACCGGGACACCGTCTGCACGCAAAAATCACCCCGACGTCGCTCCTCCCCCGACAACCTGGACAGCCGGGAGGAAGCCCGCCAACAGTCAAAAGGAAAGAGGAAGGGAAGGCAAAACGACCCAATCCCCAATCGCCGAAACGACCTGCCCGGAAACTTCTGCCCGGATCAGCTACAAAATGCGATAGGCTCCAAACGTCCCCGAACAAAGGTATCCCGGCAAGAGTTCGTCGAACCTTCCGGAGCGCCCCACAGCCCCTGCCATGAACAGATAGCCCAATATCCGGCAGACCTTGTCTTCTAAAAATAACACTAACAGAAATCGTCCTGCCTGCCTTCTTCAGCAGGCACAAAAAAACGGAAAGGAGTCTTCTCGACTGCTTTCCGCCTTCGGAGGTTACCCTCCTAAACTACTAACCCAAACTTAAATAAATGAAGAAACCTCGCCGGAATCAGGCTATTGCTCCGACCCGGCTCCTTCAGAAAAACAAAACACGTGCCAAAAAACCGTACCGGTACGAACGGATTCCCGCACGCGTTCAAATGTTTTAAACGAAATTTCCTCGCATTAAACGACTTAATACTTTTGATGTATAAATAAAATACTAAAATCCTCGTTTAGAACAAACCGAAGCATCGAAAAAATCCTACTTTTTCACATCCTACGTAAAACCAATGCCATCACATTCATTCCTCCGCAGATCCTCTTCTCAAAGAACACCTTCTCGTAAAACCAGCAATAAAAAAGCCACTCAAAAAATTGAGTGGCTTTCATCCGATTTTCGATTTTGTGGGAGCTGAGGGATTCGAACCCCCGACCCTCTGCTTGTAAGGCAGACGCTCTGAACCAGCTGAGCTAAGCTCCCGAAAGGCAAGAAGCCTTCTTAAGCGCCTGAACAAGGACTTGAACCTAGGACCCCATGATTAACAGTCATGTGCTCTAACCAACTGAGCTATTCAGGCTTTTTCGAAAACCCGGGTTTACCCCTGTTTTCGGAGTGCAAATATATAGCATTTTTTTATTCCTGCAAAATTTGTCCCGTTTTTTTTGCAAAAACCTCGTATCTTTACGAAGAATTAATCGTATTACGAGATGTTTCGAAAAACCTACCAACTGACTTTTGTGCTGATTTTGAACGCTTTGTCGTGCCTGGCCCAATCCGGGCTGGTATTCGACCGGCCCGCGTGGGATTTCGGCACCATCCGCGAAACCGACGGCCCGGTTACGCATCGTTTCGTCTGCCGCAACGAAGGGGAACACCCCGAAGTGATCCTCCAGGTCACTACGACCTGCGGTTGCACCACACCCCGATATACGCGTAAACCGATTCTCCCGGGCGAGGAGGCTGAAATCACGGTAACTTACGATCCTGCCAACCGCCCCGGCAACTTTTCGCGGAAATTGGCCGTCTTTACGGCCGACCGCCGCATCGCCGCCAAACTGCGCATTACGGGTTCCGTCATCGGTCGTCCGAAGACCCCCGAAGAGCTCTATCCCATCGACTGCGGCGACGGACTGCGACTCGAAGACAATTTTCACGCTTTCACCTATATTTATAACGGCCGAACTTCGGTCGCTACCATCGGATATGCCAACCTTTCGGACAAACCCCTGACTTTGGAGCTGCGTCCCGAAGAGGCGAGCGGACTTCTTCAGGCGGACTATCCCCGCCGGATCGCTCCGAACGAACGAGGAGTCCTTACCTTCAGCTACGACCTGCCGGCGGACAATCCCCGTTACGGCACGTTGAAAGAGTTGCTCACGGTTTGTATCGACGGTCGTCCTACACGGACCGACATCTTTCTGCACGGCTTTGCCGTGGACGATCCCCGCCGGGTGGAACAAGAAAACGCCCCAAAGTGGCAAGTGAACAAAAATATTATTAATTTTGGCCCCGTGAAACGGACAGGAGCTCCGGCAGAGCGATCTCTGACACTTGGTAATTACGGCAAATCGACCCTGATAATCCGGGCCGTAGAAACTCCGAAAGGTGTCGGATGTTCGCTTCGCGGCGGAGAGCGGATCGAACCCGGCCAGGCGTGCGAAATCGTGGTGACATTCGATGCGTCGCGGCGGGATTACGGTCTTTGGTCGGAGCGATTGATACTTATCGCCAACGACCCCGCGCGTCCGATGCAGAGCATCCGCCTGATGGCCGCTGTCGAAGAGTAAGGTACGAAGAGACCCGGCCGAAACAGGAGGCCGGACGGAAAAAGACGGGAACTCCGACATTTTCCGGCAGACAGGCGCGGTACCGACCTGTACGGACGGAGCCGAGCGGAGAGAACGGAAACAAATAGAACCTTTTATAAAAAAGTAATGTACACAATCCTTGAAAAAAGAGTGCTCGCGGAGAACATTTATTTGATGCGCATTCATGCGCCCCGCGTAGCACGAGCGGCAAAACCCGGACAGTTCATCATCGTTCGCATCGACGAATTCGGCGAACGAGTACCCCTGACCATCTCCGATTACGACGCCGAGCAAGGCTCGGTAACGATCGTCACGCAGGCTATCGGAGCCTCGACCCGCAAGCTCTGCGCCCTGGAGCAGGGCGATGCGCTGGCCGATTTCGTCGGTCCGCTGGGGCACCCCTCGGAGTTCATTCACGAAGATCTCGACACCCTGCGCAAGAAACGCTTCCTGTTTGTAGCGGGCGGCGTGGGTACGGCTCCGGTCTATCCGCAGGTAAAATGGCTTCACGAACACGGGGTGAAAGCGGATGTCATCATCGGTGCCAAGACCAAGTCGATGCTGATCTATACCGAGGAGATGGCCCGTGTAGCGGACAATCTCTACATCGCTACCGACGACGGCAGCGAAGGCTTCAAAGGTATGGTAACGGCCCTGATCAAAGACCTGATCGACAACCGGGGCAAGCAGTACGACGTCTGCGTGGCCATCGGTCCGATGATTATGATGAAGTTCGTGACGCTCACGACCAAGGAGTACTCCCTGCCGACGGTCGTATCGCTCAATACGCTGATGGTCGATGGTACGGGCATGTGCGGCGCCTGCCGCGTCACGGTGGGCGGCAAGACCGTCTTCACCTGTGTCGATGGCCCCGAATTCGACGGGTTCCAGGTCGATTTCGACGAAGCGATGCGCCGTCAGGGTATGTACCGCACGCAGGAAGAGCGTGCCCGCGCCATCGAGCAGGAGCGCGAGAACGGTCACAAATGCCGTGTCGGGCTCGACAAATAACTACCGATCCACACACAACCGGACGTTTCCGGCAGACGAGTATGGAGCGATGCTCTGCGTCCGAATGCCGAAGGCGTCCACAGAACAATGAAAGCAAACAACTATGGCAAATAAAATTCCGCGCGTTCCCGTGCGCGAACAAGATCCGAAAGTCCGGGCCACCAACTTCGAGGAGGTGTGCTACGGTTATAATGTCGAGGAAGCCACGCTCGAAGCGTCCCGCTGCCTGAATTGCAAGAATCCCCGCTGCGTGGCGGCGTGTCCGGTGAATATCCGTATTCCGGATTTCATCCATCAGGTCGTGGAGGGTAATTTCGCTGCGGCTGCCGCCGTTATCTCCGAGGACAGCTCGCTGCCGAGCGTTTGCGGCCGCGTCTGCCCGCAGGAGAGCCAGTGCGAAGGCTCGTGCATCCTGGGCATCAAGAGCGAACCGGTCGCCGTGGGCAAGCTCGAACGCTTCGTCGGCGACTGGAAAATCGAGAATGCCGACAAGATGCCCGCTCCCGACATCAAGCGCAACGGACACAAGGTAGCGGTCATCGGCAGCGGTCCTTCGGGACTGGCCTGCGCGAGCGACCTGGCCCGCATGGGGTATGAAGTGAAGATTTTCGAAGCGCTGCACAAGGTCGGCGGCGTATTGGTGTACGGTATTCCCGAATTCCGTCTTCCCAAGGAGAAGATCGTAGCCAGGGAGGTCGAGGCCGTGAAGAAGCTGGGTGTAGAGATCGAAACCGACGTGATCGTCGGCCGCACCGTGACCATCGACGAACTGATGAACGAAGAGGGTTACGAGGCCGTCTTCATCGGTTCGGGTGCCGGCCTGCCCCGTTTCATGGGCATCCCGGGCGAAAACCTGAACGGCGTGGTTTCGGCCAACGAGTTCCTCACGCGTACCAACCTGATGAAGGCTTACGATACGCATTACGATACACCGATCTATGTCGGTCAGCGCGTAGTGGTGGTCGGCGGCGGTAACGTGGCGATGGATGCCGTACGTACGGCTAAGCGCCTGGGGGCCGAAGCGACCATCGTATATCGCCGCAGCGAGAAGGAGCTGCCCGCCCGCGTGGAGGAGGTCCACCACGCCAAGGAGGAGGGGATCGAATTCCGCATGCTGACCAATCCGACTTCGATCATCGGCGACGAGAAGGGCTGGGTCGTAGGTATCAGTTGCGTCGAGATGGAGTTGGGCGAGCCCGACGAAAGCGGACGCCGCTCTCCGATCGAAAAGGCCGGTTCGGATTTCGAAATTCCGTGCGACGTGGTGATTATGGCGCTCGGCACTTCGCCGAACCCGCTGCTCAAGATGACCACCGAAGGGTTGGAAACCAACCGCAAGGGGTGTCTGGTGGCCGATGAAAAGGGTGCGACTACCCGTGAAGGGATCTTCGCCGGCGGCGATGCCGTAACCGGAGCCGCGACGGTCATCCTGGCCATGGGCGCCGGCCGTAAAGCCGCCAAGTCCATCGACGAATACATCCGTCAAAAAAAGCATTAAACGCTTGCAAGATATGAGGAAATTTTGTTTCGCCGCATTCGCTGCTGTGCTCATCGGGACGACGGCTTGTACACCCAAAGCTCCGGAGCAATTCACGGGTAAGATCGTCGATGGAACGATGAATACCGTCACGGTAGAGTCCCCGGCCGACGGAAGAAGGGTGACTTTCACCACGGAGGATGCCGATATGCAGGAGGCTTACGGCCTGCTGCTGGGCAATACGGCGACCGTTACCTACCGGGGGAAGCTCGGCGAGACGACTCCGGCTTTGAAGGTGGTGACCGATCCCGCCTATGTTACGGCCATCGGCCGCTGGGTGGAGCCCAATCCGATCGACCCCGAGCAGGAACAAGGCATTGAAATTCGAGTAAACGGCGTCGCCGCTTCGATCAATATGCTGACTCTGCGCTACGAAGCTTGGGAATTGGCGCCCGAAGGAGATCGAATTATCTTGAGCGGCGTATCGGAAGGAAGCGGCGGGCCGTATCCTTTCGAGCAAACGGCTGAAATTATCGAGATGGACGGCAAGCCGGCCCTCAAGATCGATGCGGTCGTTCTGACCAAAAAAGATCTGATCTAAATTGGATGCCGTTTCATATACGGCTTGGTTCGATAAAAAAACTCACGCTTGAAAAGCGTGAGTTTTTTTATCGGGTGCCGGAAATCGGGATTCGGAACCAAACAACGGAACTTCGTCGGGAAGGAGTGCGGAAACAGGTAAAAAATGGGAGCAAAGGGAATCGACGAAACGATAAGCCGAAATTACTCCGTTTTACCGACCAACCGCTCGACCCGGTCGAGGATCATCTGCGGTTCTATGCTCCAGATACAGCGGTAATCGCCATATTTACAGGGTTTCTTTCCATATACGGAGCAAGGTCGGCAAGCGAAATCGGTCTGCAAGACACCTTCCTGTCCGAACCCGTAACCCAGAAAGCCGAGCCCGGGATGGGTCGCTCCCCACACCGACACGGTGGGCGTAGCCATGAGCGAAGCCAGATGCATCACCAGCGAATCCATCGACACCACGCAATCCAGGTTGGAAATGAGGTTCATCTCATCCCCCAGCTTTATCTTGCCATACAATGCCGTGACGTTCGGATAGAGCGCCTCCATGCGGCGGGCGAATTCGGCTTCCTCTCCGCCGCCGCTGTGGACGAAAACCCGGTCGAAACGCCCGCTCAACAGACGGACGGCTTCGGCGCTCAACTTTTCGGGATAAGTCTTGCCCGGCTGGGCGGAGAACGGCGCGAAACCGATCCATATACCCTGTTTTTCTCCCATGGGATTGGGTCGGGGGCGTTTCTCGGCCGGCCGGGGATCGGGAAAGTCGAATCCCAAGCGACGGAAGACGTCGCAATAACGGATGACGGTGTGTTTCAAAGGTTTCACACCTTCCGAACCGCGTCCCAGCCGCATGTATTTTTCGATCCGCCCCTTGTGAATTACCGAAACGGGAATCCCCCGCAGGTGGAGTGCCGCACGCACCATCTTCGAACGCAGTACATTGTGCATGTCGGCCACCGCGTCGATCTTCAACTCGGCCGCTTCGCGGGCGAACCGAATGGCGCCCCGG